>ENA-ORMJ01000560-ORMJ01000560.1-human-gut-metagenome-genome-assembly--contig:-NODE-560-length-27802-cov-8.017299_pt1 | contig 27802 bp, 19 predicted proteins | sample MGYA00242100_ERZ508989 | MGnify/ENA primary metagenome ERZ508989 (study PRJEB26280, sample SAMEA2531403) | human gut metagenome | biome: human gut; feature: human-associated habitat; material: faeces...
CTGGCCCGCCTTTACAAAGCCTATCGAGGGCCCCGCTGTGGTGGAAAAAGAGGATTTGAGCCACGGAATGCGCCGCACGGAGGTCAGAAGCCGCGCCGGAGACTCCCATCTCGGTCATGTGTTCACCGGCGATCCGGAGTCGCCCAACGGCGTGCGCTACTGCATCAACAGCGCGGCCCTGCGCTTCGTCCCCTATGAAAAAATGGAGACCGAGGGCTACGGATACCTGCTGTACCTGTTTGAAAAATAGGACGCAAGGGGTCGGCAGTTCTCATGCAAGGAACTATCAGCACATCACAGCATATCGGACTTCCACCGGGCAGTCCGATATGCTGTGAATGGAATTTTCCGACACTCTCAATGCCGGCATAACGATCTGCGCGGAGGAGAACGAAAAACATCTCTCTTAAGGAACTAATTCAAACTTATTGCTGTTAGCCGATTGATTCAGGTGTGCCAAAGCATTGCAGGGCTGGAAGTATTCAGCTTCGGCAAAAGATATGTAAAACAGAGAAGCGCCCGTATCAGCATTTATGCTGGCACGGGCGCAAATCATTTAAGGCATGCTTTACACCCCTGTTTCTTTCATTATATCAGAAACGGGGGTGATTTTGTAGTTTTTTGACAGCCTTCCTTGAGTCTTACTTTGCAAGTACAACGGAAATTTTGATCTCCTTTTCCGCCTCGCTCAGGTCGAACGCACCGCCGTCTGCGACGCTGACACGCAGTTCATACAGTGTGCCGTCGGCCAGGGTATCCACGCCAGTCCCGGCTTCATCCGTGATCGTCCACAGCTCTTTGCTGACCTCCGCCAGCTTTCCGTCTGCACCGTAGGCATAGAGCTTCAAATCAGCGGCGCTTCCGGAAAGATTGTTCATCCGGAACGAGACCGTCGTGTTGGGATGAACATTTTCGACCGTCACAGTATTGCGCCAGCTCGCGACCGTACCTTCGCCGCCGGCCTGCTCAAACTGTTCCTGTGTCAGTACGTTCCGCGCGGCCTTATCGAGATCGACCTTGCGGTAGGGCATTTCGGGAAGATACACAAAGCGGTCCTGCAAGCACAGCAGCTCCAGATAGCCCGTCGGGCAGTAGAGCGCGTTGCCGCTGTTTCCGGCATACATACCGATAGCCATGTTATTGTAGCCATATTTGTTGGAGACGTCCATGGTGAATACCGTCTCGCCGGTGGCAAAGTCCAGAATGATGTACTGCCACATGCCGCTTTCCAGATCCTGCACATAGCCGTAGATATAGCCCGTCGCGGTGGAGAGCTTGAGAATCGATGTATCGCTCAGGTCATTTCGAGACCAGATGCTCTTCATCTCATAGCCGGAATCGGTTTTCACGGTGTCCACGCGCTCGACGCCGGGCGCGATCATGCAGTTGCCCTTTGTCAGCCAGTTCATATCATAGATGTTGGCGTAGCTCTGGATGGAAGAGTCACTGTTGGGATCGGCAAGGCCTGCGCTGCCTGCGCCGAACCAGTTGCAGACGATCGTGCTGACGGTGCCTTCACCGTCGTCATAAACGATTGCAGAGTTCTCAACCGCCACCTGATACCCATCGGGCAGATCATCCAAAACAGGCATGCTGGCTACGACCTCTCCGGTCTTCATGTCGAGCGCGAGAAGCTTAACGGGGTCAGCGTTGTCGGTGAATAGTACAAGGTCTGGTGTCAGTGTGGGCGAGCAGCCACCACCCCAGGCAAGCCCGCCTCCGGTTGTCTTATCGCCATCGTGGCTGACCTTCGCACCGACACTCTCATATGGCGTGCACCACACAACGTTCACACCTTCTTCCGCGCGCAACAGGTAGCAGTTCTGGTTCGTCAGAATGACCGCACCGTCTTTGGAGGCAGCAATGCCGTTTTCTGCGCCCTCGCCAAGGGGCAGCCCGTAAACAAAGACAGCTTTTGAAAGATCGGGTTGTTCGCCGTTCAGAATCGATTCTATCGCTGTGTGGGCAATGTAGCCGAGAACACCCTGCTGCTGTCGCTCAGGATAGATCCGGAAGCCGCCGGTGGCGAACCAAAGGTTTCCGTCGTAGTCAAAGACCACGGACAGAAGATTCTGTGTCAGCTCTTTGCCGAGCGCGGTCTCAGCAGCCGCTTTGATATCGATATCCAGAACCTTTTCGAATTCCGGAATGACGCTGCCGTCTTCCTCCGTCGTACGCAGTATCAGTACATGGTTGTTGCTCGTCGGGCAGACGATACGGTTTTTAGAGTCAAGGAATGTGTAGGAACTCTGGATGACGTAACCACCGCCATCATGCTGCATCGGTGAAAAATAGCCGAGCGTCTTCGTCTCTGTTGCATTCAGATCACGGATGGCGATGCCGCCGAGCAATGGCACGACTGCGTGACCGTAGTTGTCAAAGTAAATCGCGGGTGAGGCGTTCGGGTTCGTTGTCTCAAAGGAAACATTGATTTCCGGATAGATGCCGAGCGGCAGAATTTCATCCGTTGAGTCGGTGTTGTAGCCGTCGTGATGGATGTTTGCATCACTTTTTGCCATATAAGGGTTTTCATCCACGTGTTTTGGCTGTAAAGCCTTCACGGGCAGTGCACCGGATAACGGTGCAGAAGATGTTGTTTCGTCCTCTGCCGGTGTGGGCGTTCCACCGCAGGCCGCCATAGATAGGCACAGTGTTCCCGCCAGAAGGAAACTAAATACAGAATAAATCTTTTTTCTCTTTTTCATCAATAATCCTCCTCAATGTTATGTTTATTGTGATCCACCCGGAATAAGGCAGACGTTTTTTTCCCATCTAACCATGTAGAAAGTCCTTGCCGAAACGCTTCTTCTGTTATTGGCTCTAACAGAAAATAGTCTACACGCAGCCGAAACGCATGCAGGGAAAAATCCAGATCGCTGCACCAGATGATGCGCATTTCGGGAAAAAGCGTCCGCAGATGCTCCACCGCATTCAACCCTTCTACTCCCGGAAGTGCGATCACAGTGCAGGTTGGCGCATTTATACGCGCCACATCAAAGAACAACTCCTGCCCACGGTAACAGTCCATTTTGGGAAACAGACCGCGTTCAAAGCAGAACCGTGAAAGCTGCTCTATATAAAAGGCTTCCTGTGTTTCACTACTTGTCAGCACGGCAATGCGGTACACAGCACTCCCTCCTTTCTGCCGTCATTGATCCTTTCTGCTTGTCAGTATACGGATATGCAAACGCTTTTCAAGTCGTTTGGCACGAAAGCCTCAATTCTGTCACGAAATCTGATTTTTTCACGGTGCCGGTGTTGGACAGGTATGATATAATTTAGTTGGAATCTTTTACAAAGGAGTCAGTCCAGTATGAGAATAGCAATCGTGGATGATATTGAGACCGAACGTGCGCTGTTGAAAATGCGGCTTGAGCGACAGCTGAACCTGTACGGTGTAGAGACGGAGATTTTAGAATTTGACAGCAGCGAGAGCTTTCTCGCAGCAGAAAAAGAACGGCACTTTACTGTGGCATTTCTGGATATTTACATGAAAGGATTAAGCGGCATGGATGCGGCAAAGGAACTTCGGAAGACGGACGCAGACTGCTTTCTGATCTTCACCACAACATCTACCGATCATGCGCTGGAGGGCTTTCAGGTGCGGGCATTTCACTATCTCGTGAAGCCCTTTTCCGAGGGAGAACTTGCCGGTCTGCTTACTGAAATGCTCGCTAAACTTCCGCGTCCTGAGCCGATTCTGACGGTGAAAGTCAGTGGCAGCGACGTTCGCCTTCGCTATAGGGACATTATCTTTGCCGAGCATTTTGCTCATATGATCAACATTCGCACGACTGCCGGAAAAACGCTTGCCACGCGGCAAAGCTTTAAGGCATTTACCGAGCCGCTGAAAAAAGATCCCCGCTTTTTTGTCTGCGGCCGCGGTACGATTGTCAATTTAGAACATGCCGCTGATTTTCAGGCCGCCGCTTTCTGCATGACCGACGGCAGCCGCGTATATGTCAACCAGGAACTTTTGAAGCCTGCCAGGCAGGCATTTATGGAATTTCTGTTGCAAGGGGGTGTATGAGATGAAAGATATTCTGCGTCCGATTCTGGAGCTGTCCGTCGTACTCCCCGGTCTTTTGCTTGCATATTTCCCTGTAAAATCCTATCTGAAGCAGTCCCCCGGAAAGCTTGCCGCCCAGATTCTCCCCCTGATGGCAGGATTATGTATCGGTGGTGGGATCGTCTGCTATCAGCTTCATGCGTCCACTGCGTCTGCCCTGGCAGGGATCACATTGCTTGCAATTGGGCTATATACCGGAACACTCCAAATCTCCCTCTGGAAATCCGGAACAATTGCACTGACTGTTTGCGCAGTATTTGCATGCATCAACAGCTTGTCTCGAGCTATCAGTGTTATGATTGCTCTGCATATGCAGCTGCCACAGGACGAACCGTGGTTCTGCCTTGCAGCCTGTGTATTTTATAATGTTGTTTGCTGGATTTTGGTGCTGACAGCGTTCTATCCGTCAACCCATGCAGTTCGTGTGATGGTCGAGGATGATAATTTTGCGCAAACATGGTATGTGTTCTGGGTTTTGCCGCTGGTGTTCATTTTTTTGAACCTTTTTATGATTCCGCGCTATCAGACGACACTTAGGACCGGTCGTGTATTGCAGGGATATATTGTGATAAGTATTGCACTTCTTTTGCTTTTGCTCTTGTTCAACGCAATTTTCCTGCTAATGGCCACCAGTCTTAACCGCAACGCGAGATTACAGCAGGAAAACCAGCTTCTTTTCCTGCAGCAGCAACGCTATGAGAATCTCAAAACCGCCATCGAAGAAGTGCGGCAGGCGCGGCATGATATGCGCCATCAACTGAATCAAATTTCCGCACTGGCTGAGACCGGCGATCTGGAAAGATTGAAAAGCTATCTTGAAAAAAACATTTCCCGTATCCCGGATCTCGGTATACACTTCTGCGAAAACCATGCAGCAGATAGCGTCATCGGCTATTATTGTGCCCTGGCAAAGCGCGAAGACATTCCCTTTTGTGCAAAGCTCGATCTGCCGCAGACCCTTCCAATCGATGAGATCAACATGTGTCTGGTCTTGTCCAACTTGTTGGAAAATGCGCTCGAAGCCAGTATCCGCACTGCACCAGACAGACGGCAGATTAAAATCACTGCATACCTGCATGCCGGGCGGCTGCTTCTGATCGAAGTTGAGAATGCCTATGACGGCGAAATCAGGGAGAAGGACGGTGTTTTTCAATCCTCCAAACGAAAGGGAAACGGCGTCGGCATCCAGTCAATCCAACATATTGCAGAAAAAAGCGGTGGTGCAAGTACGTTTGCCTGTCAGAATGGTGTTTTCTCCGCTAAAGTTATGCTCTGCGGATAAATGCACGCAGGATAAGCCCTTTGTGCTGATGAGTGTGGCAGAGGGAGAAGGTACCCTGAACGGCACCAGACTGAAAAAGGGAGACCATCTGATTCTGCCCGATGGATACGGTAAGGTGGAATTACAGGGGAAGATGCAGATCATTGCATCTACCATCTAGAAATTTCTTCAATGAAAAGAGGGATTGATTTCTCAACCCCTCATAGTGTATAATCTACTTAGAAAGGTGGTCGGAAGTGAAAATTCCGATTCGCCCTCAGTTCAGCTTAAAAAGAAATAGCATTCACTTTGGTCGGGGGATGCTATTTCTTTTTGTTATTATCGTCACCATGTCTGTCGATGTATGATAGAGCTGCAAAGACAACTAACAACAGAGTAAGTACTTCCATTGTATTCATGGGCATCCCCTCCTTTGTATTACTAGAGGGCATCTAACAATCGGAAAATCGCATCCGCTTTCGTTTCGATTACACAATAACATTATAACACAAATCGAACAAATGTTCAACTCGAGATATGGTGTCTTTCGGTGCAGTCTATCGATTCACTATGAAGTGATTGATACCGCCTTGTCTATGGTATATACTATGGATATACCGTATGCAAGGAGACATTTTTTATGATAATCTATGATTCATCATAGATTATCATAAAAAATATTGATCAAAAAATAGAGACAATAAAAGAGTGAGTTATATCATGGATACAATCAGAGGTAAATTTTTCAAACAACATTTATTATCAGATCAATTCCTCGATCTGATTGAGAAAAACAAGCGCCCCATGGACGAACTGATGTCGTATTATCAGTGCGCCATCATGGAGGTGGAGACGAAATTCAAGGTTTTGAATCAGGAGTATTCCCTGGAATACGACCGCAATCCCATCGAAGGGATCAAGACCAGAGTCAAATCGTATGACAGTATTCTGCGTAAGATCCGTCGGAAAAATATTCCCATGACGCTGGAAGGCATCGAAGAGAATATCCGGGATATCGCCGGAGTCCGGGTCATCTGTTCCTTCCCGGATGATATTTACGAACTGGCGGAGAGTTTCTTACGGCAGGATGACATTACTCTGATCGAGCGCAAGGATTATATAAAGAATCCCAAGGAGAGCGGCTACCGGAGCCTGCATCTGATCGTGCAGGTGCCGATCTTTTTACAGAATACGAAGAAACTGGTCTATGTGGAGGTGCAGTTCCGCACCATAGCCATGGATTTCTGGGCAAGCCTGGAGCACAAGCTGCAGTATAAGAAAAACATTCCGGAAAGTCAGTCGAAGTTTTTAAAGGATGAGCTGTATGACTGTGCGCAGCAGAGCGCAGCGCTGGATAAGCGGATGCAGAATATCCGGAATGTCATTGCGGCGAGTGAGACCGCAGAAGAGGAGAAACAGGATTTCCTGCCAATCTTTTTGCGGGAAAACAAAGGGTAATTACGTAGCCTGAAGGTATGTAGATGATGGAAAGGCGAGAAGAATTGTATGAAGATCAGAGATATTTTGAATAAAGATACAGCAACGCTCTCTTTTGAGGTATTTCCTCCGAAGAAGAGTACGGATTTCGGAAATGTGGAGGCAGCAGCACTGGGGATCGCGGCATTGCAGCCTGCTTATATGAGCGTGACTTATGGTGCCGGCGGTAGTACCAAGGGACATACCATTGCCTTGGCCGGAGATATTCAGAAGCAGTACAATGTGCCTACCGTAGCGCATCTGACCTGTGTCTGTGCTGACAGGAGCAGTATCGGCGCAGCTCTTACAGAAATGCAGGCAGCAGGGATCGAGAATATTTTAGCTCTGAGAGGAGATATTCCGAAGGATTTTGATGGGGAGGTATTTACAGATTTTACCCATGCATCAGATCTGGTACGCTTTATCAAAGAGAACGGAGATTTCTGCGTGGGTGGTGCCTGCTATCCGGAGATGCATCCCGATTCTGCGAATAAGAATGCGGAAATTCAGGGACTGAAGGAAAAGGTGGATGCCGGATGTGAGTATCTGACGACCCAGATGTTCTTCGACAACAATATCTTCTTCAACTTTATGTACCGTGTGCGGGAGGCAGGGATTACAGTGCCCATCATTCCCGGAATCATGCCTATCACCCGTGGCGTACAGGTGAAAAATGCCGTAAAACTCTCCGGCTGTAATGTGCCGGAGCGCTTTAAGAATATTGTGGACCGCTTCGGGGATAATCCGGAAGCCATGAAGCAGGCGGGCATTGCCTATGCCACCGATCAGATCATCGACCTGCTGGCGAACGGTGTGAAACATATCCATGTCTATTCCATGAATAAACCGGATGTAGCGGCCGGGATCCAGCGGAATTTGTCGGAGATTTTGAAAGCGTAAAGAATTTCTACTTTGGTAGATTAAAGCTGTCAGGTTAAAAAGAAAATATATGCTATAAACACAATTAAATAAAATGATGATTAAACGCTTAGGGAATGTTCTCTGAGCGTTTTTATTTGAAAAAATAACATAACACAGCTTTACAAAAAATATAGTAGAGGATATAATTAGATATAAGATTTTACAACAAGGGGAGGAAAATATATGAATTATAAAACAGGCCTTGAAGATTTTATTGGAAAAGAATCCTTATCAAAGACATTAAGAAATGCATTGATTCCTACAGAGAGTACAAAGATCCATATGGAAGAGATGGGGGTCATCCGTGATGATGAATTGCGAGCAGAAAAACAACAGGAATTAAAGGAAATCATGGATGACTATTATAGAACATTTATTGAGGAAAAACTTGGTCAAATTCAAGGAATACAATGGAATTCCTTATTCCAAAAAATGGAAGAAACGATGGAGGACATATCAGTACGAAAAGATCTTGATAAAATACAAAACGAAAAAAGAAAAGAAATCTGTTGCTATTTTACCAGTGATAAAAGATTTAAGGATCTGTTTAATGCTAAATTAATTACGGATATCCTTCCAAACTTTATAAAAGATAATAAAGAGTATACTGAGGAGGAGAAGGCAGAGAAAGAGCAGACACGGGTGTTATTTCAGCGTTTTGCTACTGCATTTACTAATTATTTTAATCAGCGGAGAAACAATTTTTCTGAAGATAATATTTCTACGGCCATAAGCTTTCGGATTGTAAATGAAAATTCGGAAATTCATTTACAGAATATGCGGGCGTTTCAGCGAATAGAGCAACAATACCCGGAGGAAGTCTGTGGAATGGAAGAAGAATATAAAGATATGTTGCAGGAATGGCAGATGAAACATATATATTCGGTAGACTTCTATGACAGAGAATTAACACAGCCAGGAATAGAATATTACAATGGCATTTGCGGGAAAATAAATGAACATATGAATCAATTCTGCCAGAAAAATAGAATTAACAAAAATGATTTTCGAATGAAAAAGCTACATAAACAAATACTATGTAAAAAATCTTCCTATTATGAGATCCCGTTTAGATTTGAATCAGACCAGGAAGTATATGATGCCTTAAACGAATTTATAAAAACAATGAAAAAGAAAGAAATTATTCGCAGATGTGTACATTTAGGGCAAGAATGTGATGATTATGACCTGGGGAAGATATATATTAGTAGTAATAAATATGAGCAGATATCAAATGCGCTATATGGAAGCTGGGATACTATAAGAAAATGTATAAAAGAAGAATATATGGATGCGCTGCCCGGTAAGGGGGAAAAGAAAGAAGAGAAAGCAGAAGCAGCTGCAAAAAAAGAAGAGTATAGAAGTATTGCTGATATAGATAAAATAATTTCCTTATATGGATCGGAAATGGATCAAACAATATCAGCAAAAAAATGTATTACTGAGATTTGTGATATGGCAGGACAAATTTCTATAGATCCGCTGGTATGCAATAGTGACATAAAATTGCTGCAAAATAAGGAGAAGACAACGGAAATCAAGACAATATTGGATTCCTTTTTGCATGTATATCAGTGGGGACAGACTTTTATCGTAAGCGATATAATAGAAAAAGATAGTTATTTTTATTCTGAGTTAGAAGATGTTTTGGAAGACTTCGAGGGGATTACAACGCTTTATAATCATGTTCGAAGCTATGTTACGCAGAAGCCATATAGTACAGTAAAATTTAAGCTTCATTTCGGTTCTCCTACATTGGCAAACGGATGGAGTCAAAGCAAAGAGTACGATAATAATGCAATTTTGCTGATGCGGGATCAAAAATTTTATTTGGGAATTTTTAATGTAAGGAATAAACCGGATAAACAAATTATAAAAGGCCATGAAAAAGAAGAAAAAGGAGATTATAAAAAAATGATTTATAATCTTCTTCCGGGGCCTTCAAAAATGTTGCCTAAGGTTTTTATTACTTCACGGTCAGGTCAGGAGACATATAAACCGTCAAAACACATTTTAGATGGATATAACGAAAAGAGACATATTAAGTCATCGCCCCAATTTGATTTGGGATATTGCTGGGATTTGATTAACTACTATAAAGAATGTATTCATAAACACCCTGATTGGAAGAATTACGATTTTCACTTTTCAGATACCAAAGACTATGAAGATATCAGCGGATTTTACAGAGAAGTAGAAATGCAGGGGTATCAAATTAAGTGGACGTATATTAGTACTGATGAGATTCAAAAGCTGGATGAGAAGGGGCAAATATTTTTATTTCAGATATATAATAAAGACTTTTCCGCTCATAGCACAGGAAAAGATAATCTGCATACGATGTATCTCAAAAATTTATTTAGTGAAGAGAATCTCAAAGATATTGTTTTGAAATTAAATGGAGAGGCAGAATTATTTTTCCGAAAAGCAAGTATAAAAACTCCGGTTGTACATAAGAAGGGATCTGTTTTGGTAAATAGAAGTTATACACAGACGGTAGGTGATAAAGAAATCAGAGTTTCCATACCGGAGGAATACTATACAGAAATATACAATTATTTGAACCATATAGGAAAGGGAAAATTGTCTTCGGAAGCCCAAAGATATCTCGATGAAGGCAAGATTAAAAGCTTCACTGCGACAAAAGATATTGTAAAAAATTATCGCTATTGTTGTGACCACTATTTTCTGCATCTTCCCATAACCATTAATTTCAAGGCAAAAAGTGATATTGCAGTAAATGAAAGGACTTTGGCATATATTGCTAAAAAAGAAGATATTCATATTATTGGAATTGACAGAGGGGAAAGAAATCTACTGTATATTTCTGTAGTAGATGTGCATGGGAATATACGGGAGCAGCGTTCCTTTAACATTGTTAATGGGTATGATTATCAACAGAAGTTAAAGGATAGGGAGAAGAGCAGGGATGCAGCAAGAAAAAATTGGGAAGAAATAGAAAAAATCAAAGAGTTAAAAGAAGGCTACTTATCCATGGTAATTCATTATATTGCGCAATTAGTTGTGAAATATAATGCGGTTGTAGCCATGGAAGACTTGAATTATGGATTTAAAACAGGAAGATTTAAGGTTGAGAGGCAGGTTTATCAGAAGTTTGAAACGATGTTAATTGAAAAATTGCATTATCTGGTATTTAAAGACAGAGAAGTATGTGAAGAAGGAGGAGTGTTAAGAGGTTATCAGTTAACTTATATTCCGGAAAGCCTTAAAAAAGTCGGGAAACAGTGCGGATTTATTTTTTATGTTCCTGCTGGATATACTTCCAAAATTGATCCAACAACAGGATTTGTAAATCTTTTTTCATTTAAGAATCTGACAAATCGAGAGAGCAGACAGGATTTTGTAGGGAAGTTTGATGAAATAAGGTATGACAGGGATAAGAATATGTTTGAGTTCTCATTTGACTATAATAATTACATAAAAAAGGGAACAATTTTGGCTTCAACAAAATGGAAAGTGTATACTAACGGTACGAGATTAAAGAGGATAGTTGTCAATGGAAAATATACAAGTCAATCGATGGAGGTAGAACTTACCGATGCTATGGAAAAAATGTTGCAGAGGGCAGGGATTGAGTACCACGACGGAAAAGATTTAAAAGGTCAAATTGTTGAAAAAGGTATTGAAGCCGAAATTATTGATATTTTTCGACTCACAGTTCAGATGCGGAACAGCCGAAGTGAGTCGGAAGACAGAGAATATGACAGGTTGATTTCTCCAGTATTAAATGATAAAGGCGAGTTCTTTGATACCGCAACAGCAGACAAAACTTTGCCTCAGGATGCAGATGCAAATGGTGCATATTGTATTGCTCTGAAAGGTCTTTATGAAGTAAAGCAGATTAAAGAAAACTGGAAGGAAAACGAACAGTTCCCAAGGAACAAACTTGTGCAGGATAATAAAACATGGTTTGATTTTATGCAGAAAAAAAGGTATTTGTAGATGGAAGTTTTTTTGCCCGGCCTCCACATATTTTCATAAATTATATGGAGGTCAGGACAACCTGACCTATCAGACCGAAGCGCAGATGAACGGAACAAATGCCCATAAAGTGATTCGGACATAGGATACAATATTCTGTGTTTGAAATTGACAATAGTGATCGAATAAAGGATAATATAATTACAGAAAATACAAACCTAGCTTCAAATATCTGTAGATAGGTTTATTGTAAAAAAAATTAGTGAAATAATAACAAAAAAGTGCATAAAACATAAGCATATTAAGCCCCAAATTGTGCAATACCACAAAATAAGAGTTAAATAATAAGAAAAAATTTCTACTAGTGTAGATATCCACATAGCATGACGGCTTGTAACGATTAAATAATAAGAAAAAATTTCTACAAGTGTAGATTCCAGTACTGCTCCCACTTATCCAGGTCTGTTAAATAATAAGAAAAAATTTCTACTAAATGTAGATCGGTTTTTTTAACATATATAGATTAAAATAACCAGAAACACAACATTAACTCGTCAAATAAATCATTGACAGCGCAAAAAAGATGTACTATCATCCATTTTGGATGCAGGTACATCTTTTTCTGTTATCTGAATACAACACAGAGAGGTAGAACCATGGATGCAACAGAACGAAAAATGACGAAAATAGCAAGAGAAGTGAGCAAATTCACGGTGCAGACCATGAAGGAAGATGGGATTGGAACTGCGGAATTTGATTTTATCCATCTGGTACGGCACAATCCGGGCATTACCCAGGCGGCGGTGCGGGAACAGCTGAAGATCGACAAGGGAGCTGCCGCAAGGCGTGCGGCGAGTCTGGAGAGCAAGGGATACCTTTACCGGAAGCCCAACCCGGCGGATGGCAGGAGCCAGCTGTTGTATGCCACGGAGAAGGCGGAGCAGTTGAAAAACTCCAAGGCTGCCATTGAGAGCAAATTTTACGAATGGCTGTTGGCGGAACTCCCGGAGGAGGAAAAGGAAGCATTCTGCAAGACGTTAGATACATTATACCGACGTTCCAAGCAGGAACAACGGGCAGGATTTGTCAATGTGGCAAAGCGCATGGAAGAAGGAACCCAAGAGAATGAAACAGAAAGCTGATGCACCGAAAAAGGATCATATCCTTACATATTTCAAAGCCCAGTGGCGGGTGCTCCTGGCGGTGACGTTTTCCGGACTGATCTATAACGTAGGTCTTCTGGTCGGCCCCTGGTGCGAGGGACAGATGACCGGTTGCCTGGTGGACATTCTGGGTGGGAAGGCCGGATACCGGGATATGCTGGTGCTGGTGACCGCATATGTGATATCTATTGCCATCGTGCAGATCTCCCGTTATATTAAACGTTTTTATGTCAGACGATTTGCTAATAATGTGAATCGTGACATGAAAGAGACCCTTTACCACAGCCTGGTGCACAGAAGCCGTGCCGAACTGGAAGAAGAGGGTGCTGGAAATGTCATGACCAAGGCAATCCTGGATGTGGATGACTGCGCGGAGGGGATGAGGAAATTTACCACAGAGATCTTCGATACCGGTGTGGCACTGGCGGCATATGTGGGAATGTTGTTATTCTATGACTGGCGGCTGGCAATCTTAGGTATGTTGTTTTTACCGGCGTCATATGTGCTGGCGGAGAAGATGAAGCGTAACGTGCAACGCACCGGAGCAGCTTATAAGGAGCAGTCCGGAGATTTAAGCGACGCAACACTGGACAGAGCAACTAACGCTGTTACTTACCGTGTCTATGGCAGAGAGAAAGAGCGGGAGCAGGCCTATGAAGAGAATCTTGCCGCTTATGAAAAATCTGCTGTGAAGGCCAATATCTGGAGTACCGCATTTCCGCCGCTGTACCGGATCATCTCCATGATCGGCGTACTGTTTATCCTGTATTTCGGCAGCAGAAATGTGCTGGGCACCGGCTGGAAATCATGGGATGTGGCAGCGTTTACCACGTTTTTATCCTGCTTTTTGAAGTTAGCCGTGAAATCTTCTCATGCAGCGAAGCTATTCAATGCGGTACATAAAGCCCAGGTCTCCTGGAAGCGTATCAAACCACTGATGAAGGAAGACACTTATGAGGACGACAGCTTGGTACAGAAGCCGGGAATGCTGGAAGTATCCCATGTAAGCTTTGCTTATCCCGGCGGAGAGAAGATCTATGAGGACTTCAATCTGTCCGCTTTACCGGGACAGATCATTGGTGTCACCGGAGCAGTGGCGTGTGGTAAGTCCACATTGGGTAAGACCTTCCTCTGTGAATACCCTTACGAAGGAAGGATCTGTTTCCACGGCAAAGAATTATCCGGGATGACCAAGGCAGAGCAAAACGGCATGGTGGGATATTTAGGACACGATCCGGAGCTGTTCAATGACAGTGTCCGTAACAATATACTGCTGGGCGATGATGACGATCCGGAGAAGTATCTGAAGGCAGTCTGTTTCGACGGTGAGGTGGCAGAGATGGAAGAGGGTATGGACACCATTGTGGGAAATGGTGGCGTCCGACTCTCCGGTGGACAGGCACAACGGCTGGCATTGGCGAGAACCCTGTGCCATAAGCGTCCGGTCCTGATCCTGGACGATCCTTTTTCCGCACTGGATCGCAAGACGGAGGAAGAGGTTTTTGCCAATCTACGGAAACTGGCAGCAGACAGTATCGTGATCCTACTGTCCCATAGGCTGTATCTGTTCCCCGAAATGGATCAGGTGCTGTGGATGGAGGATGGAAAAGTGACCGCAGGAACCCACGAACAGATCCTTGAAAAGTTCCCGGAGTATGCGAGACTGTATGAAGCACAGGCGGATGGCGCTGATGCACACAGTACGCGGGAGGGAGGTCCGGATCATGCAGGAAAATAAACAGATGCAGAAAAATAAGAGACGGAATGTGAAAAATGTCCGCAGCGTGATCCGGCAGACTGTGACAGGCTATGCAGGGCTGTCACTGGGAATCCTGTTGGCAGTCGCAGGTGCCATTGTAACCGCGCTTTTGCCGCCCTGGATCCTGGGAAGTATCGTGGATACGATCACCGCAGGAAACGCAGTTCCGGTTGCATTGGTGATACTGTATTTTGCTTTTACGGTGCTCACGGGGCTGACCGAAAGCCTTCGGGAAGGTCTGCTGACGGTCTTCGGTCAGAAGATCACCCACGCACTGCGGAGCAGCATGATGGAGAAATACACGAACCTGACGGCAGGGGAACTGACGAAGCAGGAACCCGGTACTATTGTATCCCGGTTCGTAGGAGATGTGGATACGGTGGAGAACCTGTTTACCTCCGGAATCATCAGCATGTTCGCCGATGCCTGTAAGATTATAAGTATCCTGGTGGTGATCTGGTTAAAAAACAGAGGACTGGCAATCGTACTTTTGATCCTGCTGCCATTTCTGTATTGGTTCACCCGGACGGTGCAGAAAAACATGCTGAAAGCCCAGATCGAGAATCGTTGCGCCGTGGGCAGAGCATCCGGACATGTGCCGGAGACGCTGCACAATATCCGTACCATTCATACGCTGGGAAAAGAGCGCTACATGGAGCAGCGCTATGATGAATATATTGCGGAGAGCTACCGTGCGGTAGAGCGAACGAATTTTTATGATGCCATTTATTCCCCGGTGATCCTGATCCTGAATGCTATCGTGGTGGCGGTTGTGATGCTGTTTTCTGCCTCCGGTAATGCAAAGGTGCTGACATTGTTCGGTATGTCTGCAGGTACAGCGGTAGCGGTAATTAACTATATCTCACAGATCTTTACCCCTGTGGAGAGTCTGGGAATGGAGATCCAGACCATACAGTCCGCCATTGCGGGCGTGCACCGGATCAATGAATTCTATGCGCTGGAGGAATTGCCGGAGAGAAATTCCGGGGAAAAACCGGCAGAACCACGGAATAGACCGGAAAAACCTTTTGTGGAACTGCAAAATGTGACCTTTAGCTATGAGGATGATGACCGTAAGATTTTGCAGGCTTTAAATTTTCAAGTATATCCCGGAGAACAGGTGACACTGTCGGGCAGAACCGGTGCAGGGAAGAGTACGGTCTTCAAACTGTTGTTGGGACTCTATCAGCCGGGAGAGGGTAAAGTGCTGATTCAGGGAAGAGATGCTTTTCAGATTCCGGAAAATGAGAAACGCAGTCTCTACGGTTATGTGGAGCAGACTTTTCACAGAGTACCCGGTACCGTGAAGGATCAGATCACGCTGTTTGACGATTCTTTTACCATGGAAGAGGTACGGGGGGCTGCAAGAATTGCGGGACTGGATGCGACGATAGAACAATTGGAAAAAGGCTATGACACTCCCTGTACCCAGGAGATCTTCTCCCAGGGACAGTGGCAGCTGTTATCTATTGCCAGAGCTGCGGTGGCGAAGCCGAAGCTCCTTCTGTTGGATGAGATTACGGCAAATCTGGATGCCCAGACCGAGGAAGAGGTGCTGCAGGCACTGAAGCGTGCCTCGGAAGGAAGAACGGTAATCTCAATTTCACATAGAGTAAATGCGGAGACAGGACGGATCATTAACATATAGTAAGATGTAAGATGCCTGACGGATTGCTCCGTGCTGCGCACTCTCACAATCCCTGGCATCTTACATAGAAATAAGTCCAAATGCATTTGCCACAGAGCTTAATAAAATAATCGCAGCAAATACCGGGCAGAGATACTTGATCATGAAATTGAATATCTTTTTGCGGCGGAAAGCGGCTTCTCCGTGCATGACTTCTTCTTCCACAGCCTTTACTCCGATGACGCGGGACACCAGTAGACAGATGGTGATGGCAGCAATAGGCATCATCACGGAGTTGGTCAGGAAATCGAAGAAATCAAGGAACTGCATGCCGATGATCTTCACAGCACCAAGCGGTCCGTAACCCAGTGAGGATAACGTTCCCAGTGCCAGCATGATCACACCCATGATCAGGGTAGATTTTTTACGACCCCAGCCAAGCTCGTCCTCGAAAGTAGACACAGCACTTTCGGTAAGTGCAATGGAGCTGGTCATGGCTGCGAACAGTACCAGTACGAAGAACATAATACCTACGAAGGTGCCCATTCCCATGCTATCGAAGACCTTGGGAAGTGTGATGAACATCAGGGAAGGACCAGCCTGTAAGGTATCGGGATCTCCGCCGGAAAATGCGAACACGGCGGGAATGATCATGAGACCTGCCATGATCGCGATGGCAGTATCAAAGATCTCCACATTTTTCGTGGAACCTTCAATGGAGACATCTTTTTTCATATAAGAGCCGAAGGTGATGAGAATACCCATGGCAATGGACAGAGAGTAGAACATCTGTCCCATGGCAGCTACGACGGTCATCCAGGAGAAATTCGCAGGATTCGGGATCAGGAAATACTTCACGCCGCTCAGTGCTCCCGGTCTGGTAACAGAATAGACTGTGATGACCACGGAGAGCACTACCAGGATCGGCATCATAATGCGGGATACGCGCTCGATACCGTTGCGGACACCGGCGTAGATGATTCCCAGAGTACACAGAGTGAATACGATAAAGCACAGCTCAGTAGAGACACCATTGGAAATAAACGTGGAAAAATAACCGTCTGCTGCCAGATCATGTCCGTGACCCTTGGCATATTCCACCAGATATTTGATCACCCATCCGCCGATGACGGAATAATAAGGAACGATCAGAATAGGAATAATAGCGTTGATCCATCCACCGAAGGACAACCATTTGGATTTCCCGAAGGTATGAAAGGCACCTACGGGGCTTTTGCCTGTCATGCGTCCCAGTGATGTCTCTGCCACGATCATGGTATAACCGAAAGTCAGCGCCAGGATAATATAGATCAGCAGAAAGATACCACCGCCGTATTTGGCTGCCAGATACGGGAAACGCCAGATATTGCCCAGACCTACCGAGGCACCGGCTGCCGACAGGACGAAACCGATCTTGCCGGAAAATGAGCTTCTGTTATTCTTTTTGTGATTCATAGTTTAAACTCTCCCATAAAAAATTGTCGTAAACAGAATAAGTGTAACATAGAAATAAGGAAAATACAGTACGAAACAGTCTGATTGAGAATGGAAAAATTCGATCATGCAAGAGTAAAAATTGAATGGATGCATTTTAATTTTAATATAAAACAATCATTCTGAGGGAAAATACAGAACTGCTATAAATATAAGCCAGCAATGGCGCTGCTGAATGACGGTGTATCTGGCAATTTAAAGTATATTTTTTCCTGCATTTCGCATACTAACTGCAACGTTAATGATTAGTAATGCGAGATGATGATTTATCTTACGCAATATATCATGGAGGAAAAAATGATGAAAGCAACCGGAATTGTAAGAAGAATAGATGACCTGGGACGCATCGTGATCCCGAAGGAGATCCGCCGCACGTTACACATCAGAGAGAGTGATCCGCTGGAGATATTCACCGACAGAGAGGGGCAGGTCATCCTGAAAAAATATTCCCCCATCGGAGAGATGACCACATTTGCCAAACAGTATGCGGAAAGCCTGGCACAGGTGTCGGGACATGCCACACTGATCGCGGACAGAGACCAGTTCATCGCCGTCTCAGGAGGCTGTAAGCAGCTGTTAAATAAATCCGTGAGCCGTCAACTGGAAGAGAAGGTCAATAACAGAGAGACTGTGATTGCCGCAAAAGGAGACCGCAACTATGTCAACATTGCGGAAGACATTGCCGTGGACTATGCCTGGCAGCTGATCACGCCGATCATCTGCGAAGGGGACATCATCGGAAGTGTGATCCTGTTGGAAAATGACGGGAAGAGCAAAATGGGAGAAGTGGAGCAGAAACTGGCTCTGTCTGCGGCGGGCTTCCTGGGCAGACAGATGGAACAATAATCTTTTCCAAAAATGAAGCAAGTATATTGATTTTCAGTTAAATTATCCATATAATAGAATAGAAAAGTGCAACTAGTTGCAAAAATCTATTCCAGGGAGAAAATATATGGATATTCGCAGAGATTTCTATTTGGAAAAGTTAATAAAAAGAAAGAGCAATGGATTAATCAAGGTGATTACCGGTATTCGAAGATGTGGTAAGTCTTATCTGCTGAATAACATTTTCTATCATCATTTGTTAGATTCCGGTGTGGAAGCAGACCATATCATACGGTTTGCCTTTGATTCTGCGGATGATCTTTACCTGATCGGTGAAAGTCTTATTCAGATCGAAAAGGAAAAGCGGGGTGTGGATCCGGAGAAATTTATGGCATATATTCGGTCGAAAACTACAGGAGAGGGAATATATTATCTGCTGTTGGATGAAATTCAGATGCTGGATTGTTTTGAGGCTGTTTTGAATGGATACCTTCGCAAAGAGAATATTGATGTGTTTGTGACGGGAAGTAACGCAAAACTGTTGTCAAAGGATATTGCTACGGAATTTGCAGGCAGGGGTGATGAAATCCATATGTACCCTCTCAGCTTTGCTGAATTTATGTCTGTTTATAACGGAGATAAATGTACCGGGTTATCTGAATATATGCTTTACGGTGGAATTCCATTAGTGGTTCTGCGGGATGGTGCCGGGGATAAAGCAACAGCGCTGCAGAATTTATTTAACGAAATTTATATCCGTGATATTACGAAACGGAATCGTATAAAGAATATTGGGGAATTGGAAGATCTGCTAAATATTCTTTCCGCTGCGATCGGTTCGTTGACCAATCCGGAAAAACTAAAGAACACTTTTAAAACCGTGAAGAAATCTAAAATTACTTCTGCAACCATAAAGAAATATTTGGATTACTTTGAAGATTCTTTTTTGATAGAGTCAGCACAGCGTTATGATATTAAGGGAAAGTCATATATAGAGACTCCTAAGAAATATTATTTTTCTGATTTGGGGCTTCGGAATGCCAGAATTCATTTCCGGCAGTTGGAGCAGACACATTCCATGGAAAATGTAATCTATAACGAACTCCGGATGCGGGGATATAGTGTGGATGTAGGTGTTGTCCCTATCGCAGAAAATGATTTGGAAGGAAAGGTAAACCGCAGGCAGCTGGAAGTGGATTTTGTCTGCAATCTTGGTTCTGCCAGATATTACATTCAATCGGCATATTCTCTTCCGGATGAAGCAAAGCGGACGCAGGAAATCCGACCGTTCCGGAAGATTGATGACTCTTTTAAGAAAATTGTCATTACAAAAGATATTGTGCAGCCATATTATGATGAATATGGTATTCTGACAATCAATATTTATGATTTCCTGTTGAATCCGGAATGCCTGCAAGGTTAAAGATAACAAGATCAGAAACAAATAACAAACGGTCGTAACCGGGTTAAGATACCACCTGGTTACGACCGTTTGTTTTACCGATATATAATTTCTCATCAGCTTCTTTTAATAATGCATGAATATCTTTGTCGGGGTCACAGATCAGACCGAAGGTCATATTTACTTTTACGTGCTGCCCTTCGTAGAGTGTATCCAGTTCGTGGATTTTGTCCATGAGAAGCTCCAGCTGCTTCCGGGCTTCTGTAAGATCTACATTTTCAAATACCAGTAGAAATTCCTCACCACCCCAACGCGCGGCAAAGCCACGGCGCCACATATGCTGTTTCAGCAGGGCAGAAACATTTTTCAGTACGGTATCCCCGCATTCATGACCGTAGGTATCGTTAACCTTTTTGAAAAAGTCAATATCTCCGATGGCGAGCGCAAAAGAATGGCGGGAGGATCTGGCTTCCTCGAAGATCTGCCGCAGCTTTTTGTCTCCGCTGCGGCGGTTGTACAGCTCGGTCAGGGCATCCTGCTCGATCATGGTACGAAGAGAACGCTGCATGGACAGGGCACAGCGGCCGATATCACCTAACTCATCACTGCGCTTTGTTACGGAATGATCCAGTGTGGCGTTCAGATTCCCGGAGGCTACTTCCGACAGGAAGCTGTGGATATGGAGTAATACAGCCACGAATCTTCTGGTGTAAAAATAAATGCAGACAGTCACAAGAGCCACAAAACCGATGATCAGCCACGTCAGCGGATAGACGTAATTCTGAATGGATAGGGAGACTGTTTCACTGGGTCTGCCCACAAAAAGCATTCCGACGACGCTGCCGTCCTGATTGCGCAGAGGTATATAGTAGGAAAAATAAGCTTTGCCGTTAATGAGGGTATGAGTGTAGAAATGGTTTTCGCCGGTGTTCAAAACATCCCGGATCACAATATCGGGAGCACCGGAACCGACGATGCGTTCACCCTGGGCATTATACAGGGTCGTCAGAATGCGGGTATCCTGATAGAACAGGGTGATGTCCAGTCCGGTATCCTCTTTGAACTGATCCAGAAGAGAATAGTCCCTGGTGATATCCGTCTCTCCTTTATACAGAAGATAAGCAACATCTCCCTCCAGGTGATAATCGCCGGGATAGGCAGCGTTCAGAAGTGTAGTGGCACTTTTCGTGGCATCATACAATTCACGTTCCACTTCCTGATACATAGTTTTTGTGAACCATTGGGAAGTGAAAAACAACATCGCAATTCCCAGCGCCAGTAAAGGAAGCAGTCCGATGATCTGCAGAGTATATGATATTTTACCGCCGCTTTTTTTGGGCGTATTTTGCGTATTTTCCATAGAATTCCCTGCCCCTTCCGGTAAGATCGGTACACATATCAGTATTAATATAATTATATGAAATAAATGTCGGAAAAGCAAGAAATAAAAGCTTTATAAGCAAATCTCAACATCCGGCTTGACAACGCAAAAAAATGAGATATATAATAGCGGTATATCAAAAATGCATTGACGAAGAGAGTAACTTTTCCGCAGAAAGGCAAAGCGAGCCGGTGATGGTGAGAGACCGGTGCGAGTAAGGGAATCGTGAAAATCACTTCTGAGCTGTCAGAACAAAAGCCCAGGTCAGTAGTTCTGAACGGAATCCCGCCGTTACCGGGAAGCATATCACTCCTATATAATAGGAAGTATGTTGTAAGAGGTGGTTAACGAATGCATGAGCTTCGTCCTGTTACAGGACGGGGCTTTTTTGATACTATTCAGGAAAGCATCGAAGATGCGATTTTGTGAATGAGGAGCTGAATAGTATGATGCTGTAATAAGAAAAGAAAGGAAGCACAGTATGTACAAGCAGGTACCCACAAGCCTGAATTTTGTAGACCGCGAGAAAGCAGTCGAGAAATTCTGGGAAGACAACGACATTTTCAAAAAAAGTATGGAGCATCGTAAGGAAGGCGAAACCTATACCTTCTACGACGGACCGCCTACCGCTAACGGTAAGCCTCACATCGGTCATGTAGAGACCCGTACCATCAAGGATATGATCCCCAGATACCGTACCATGAAGGGATATATGGTTCCCCGTAAGGCCGGCTGGGATACTCACGGACTTCCCGTAGAACTGGAAGTCGAGAAGATGCTGGGTCTGGACGGCAAGGAGCAGATCGAGGAATACGGTCTGGCACCTTTCATTGACAAATGTAAAGAGAGCGTCTGGAAATATAAGGGAATGTGGGAAGATTTCTCCCGTACCGTTGGTTTCTGGGCGGACATGGATAACCCTTATGTTACCTATGATGACAATTTCATCGAGTCCGAGTGGTGGGCACTGAAGACCATCTGGGACAAGGGTCTGTTGTACAAGGGCTTCAAGATTGTTCCCTACTGCCCTCGCTGCGGAACCCCGCTGTCCAGTCACGAAGTGGCACAGGGCTATAAGGCAGTCAAAGAGCGCTCCGCTATCGTACGTTTCAAGGTAAAGGGCGAGGATGCATATTTCCTGGCATGGACCACAACTCCCTGGACCCTTCCTTCCAACGTGGCACTGTGCGTGAATCCGGAGGAGACCTACCTGAAGGTGAAGGCTGCTGACGGTTATACCTATTATATTGCAAAGGCATTGGCAGACAAGGTACTGGGCAGCCTGGCAGAAGAAGGTAAAGCAGCTTACGAAGTACTGGAGACTTATGTTGGTAAGGATCTGGAGTACAAGGAGTATGAGCCTCTGTACAAGTGTGCGGGAGATGCCGCTGAGAAGCAGAAGAAAAAGGCACATTTCGTGACCTGCGATGATTATGTAACCATGACCGATGGTACCGGTATCGTTCATATCGCTCCTGCTTTCGGTGAAGACGACAGCCGTATCGGACGCAACTATGAGTTGCCTTTCGTACAGTTCGTAGACGGCAAGGGTGACCTGACCGCAGAGACTCCTTATGCCGGTAAATTTGTAAAGGATGCAGATCCTCTGGTATTAAAGGATCTGGATGCAGAGGGCAAGCTGTTCGATGCACCGAAGTTCGAGCATGATTATCCCTTCTGCTGGAGATGTGATACTCCGCTGATCTATTATGCAAGAGAGTCCTGGTTCATCAAGATGACCGCTGTGAAGGATGATCTGGTACGTAATAATAAGACCATCAACTGGATCCCCGCTTCCATCGGTGAGGGACGTTTCGGCAACTGGCTGGAGAATATTCAGGACTGGGGTGTATCCCGTAACCGTTACTGGGGTACTCCGTTAAATATCTGGGAGTGCGAATGCGGACACCAGCATTCCATCGGCAGCCGTGAAGAGCTGTACAAGATGAGCGGCAATGAGAAGGCGAAGACTGTAGAATTCCATCGTCCTTATATTGACGAGATCACTATCACCTGCCCCGAGTGCGGCAAGCAGATGAAGCGTGTTCCCGAGGTGATCGACTGCTGGTTCGACTCCGGAGCAATGCCTTTTGCACAGCATCATTATCCGTTTGAAAATAAGGATCTGTTCGAGCAGCAGTTCCCTGCCAACTTTATCTCCGAGGCAGTGGATCAGACCCGTGGATGGTTCTATTCACTGTTGGCAGAGTCCACCCTGCTCTTCAACAAGGCTCCTTACAAGAACGTTATCGTTATGGGCCATGTACAGGACGAGAACGGTCAGAAGATGAGTAAGAGTAAGGGCAATGCGGTAGATCCCTTCAACGCACTGGAGACCTACGGTGCAGATGCCATCCGTTGGTATTTCTACACCAGTTCCGCACCCTGGCTGCCGAAGAGATTCTCCGGCAAGGCCGTACAGGAAGGACAGCGTAAGTTCATGGGTACTCTGTGGAACACCTACGCATTCTTCGTACTGTATGCGAATATTGACAATTTTGATGCTTCCAAATATACACTGGAATACGACAAACTGCCCGTAATGGATAAGTGGCTGCTGTCCAAGCTGAACTCTACCGTTGCAGAAGTAGACAGCAATCTGGACCAGTACCGTATCCCCGAGGCTGCCAAGGCTCTGCAGGACTTCGTCGATGAGATGAGTAACTGGTATGTAAGACGCAGCCGTGAGCGTTTCTGGGCAAAGGGTATGGAGCAGGATAAGATCAATGCCTACATGACGCTGTACACCGCACTGGTGACCATCTGTAAGGCAGCCGCACCCATGATCCCCTTCATGACAGAGGATATTTACCAGAACCTGGTAAGAAGCAATGATGCATCCGCTCCCGAGAGTATCCATCTGTGTGACTTCCCGGTAGTGAACAAGGATCACATCGACAAGAAGCTGGAAGAGGATATGGAGGATGTACTGGATGCTGTCGTTATGGGACGTGCGTGCCGTAACGAGGCTGCCATCAAGAACCGTCAGCCCATCAGCAGAATGTATATCAAGGCAGATTTCACCTTAAGTGAGTTCTACCAGGAGATCATTGAGGATGAGTTAAACGTCAAGGAAGTGGTATTCACCGATGACGTACGTGACTTTACTTCCTATACCTTCAAGCCTCAGCTGCGTACCGTAGGACCTAAATATGGCAAACAGTTAGGCGGCATCCAGAAGCACCTGGCTGCACTGGACGGCAACGCAGCCATGGATGAACTGAATGCAGACGGCGCATTAAAGTTCGATGTAGACGGTGTGGCTGTGGAACTGACCAAGGACGATCTGCTGATCGACATGGCACAGAAGGAAGGCTATGTATCTCAGGAGGACAATAAGATGACCGTTGTGCTGGATACCAACCTGACACCGGAACTGGTAGAGGAAGGCTTCGTATACGAGATCATCAGCAAGATCCAGACCATGCGTAAGGAGAGCGGCTTCGAAGTGACTGATCACATCCGCGTATCCATCAACGGCAACGACAGGCTGTCCGAGATCGCCCGGAAGAACAAAGACGCCATCAGCGGAAAGGTTCTGGCAGACGAACTGACAAGCGGTGCGGAATATGCCGTATCCAAGGAATGGAACATCAATGGCGAGAACGCAGTGATCGCTGTGGAGAGAGTATAAAAGTTTTGCAATAAAATGCCGGAATAAAGAGATTCTGTGGTTTTCCCAACGGGGAGGACCGCGGAATCTTTTCTGTTTCGGAAAAACATTTACGAAACTTACGAAAACCGGCGAAAACAGTTGGAATGCGCATGGAAGTTTGTTATAATATTACCTGTATTTGGTTAAGAATATGGATGAAATCATAACGCTATCCGGTGCGGAATATCTTGAGAAGAGTACAGTACCGGAGAGGCAATAGAGAGGAGAACACAGGTGAAAAAATCAGTAGCAGCCAGCGAGAAGCCGGTAAAGGCAAAAGAGTTCGACAAGGAGCTCTTCAAGAGAAGTGTGGAATATAATGTGCGCACCCTGTATCGTAAGAATCTGGAAGAAGCAGATGCACAGCAGATCTTCCAGGCAGTATCTTATGCGATCAAGGATCGTATCGTAGAGAACTGGATGGAGACTCAGAAGGCATATGAGAAGGAAGATCCCAAGATGGTCTACTACATGTCCATGGAGTTCCTGATGGGAAGAGCGCTGGGCAATAACCTCATCAACTTAAAGGCATATAAGCCCGTAGCAGAAGCTTTGGAAGAACTGGGACTGGATCTGAACCTGATCGAAGACCAGGAGCCGGATGCAGCACTGGGTAACGGTGGTCTGGGACGTCTGGCAGCATGTTTCCTGGATTCCCTGGCAACGCTGGGATATCCCGCATACGGCTGCGGTATCCGTTATCGTTATGGCATGTTCAAGCAGGAAATCCGCGACGGTTATCAGGTAGAGGTTCCCGATAACTGGCTGATGAACGGCAATCCTTTTGAATTGCGCAGACCCGAATACGCCAAGATCGTAAAGTTCGGCGGTTATGTCAGCGTACACACCGATGAGAATGGCAGAAATGTATTTACCCAGGAAGGTTATCAGTCTGTTAAGGCAATTCCGTTTGATTTCCCCATCGTGGGTTATGGCAATGGCATTGTAAACACCCTGCGTATCTGGGATGCGGAGCCTGTAGAGTGCTTCCAGCTGGATTCCTTTGATAAGGGCGATTACCAGAAGGCGGTAGAGCAGGAGAACCTGGCACGTAATATCGTAGAGGTTCTGTATCCCAACGACAATCACTATGCAGGTAAGGAGCTGCGTCTGAAGCAGCAGTATTTCTTCATCTCTGCATCCGTACAGGAAGCTGTAGAGAAGTACATGAGAAAGCATGACGATATCCATAAATTCTATGAGAAGGTTACGTTCCAGCTGAACGATACCCATCCTACTGTAGCAATCGCAGAGCTGATGCGTGTGCTGATGGATGATTATTATCTGACCTGGGAAGAAGCATGGGAGATCACCACCAAGACCTGCGCTTACACCAACCATACCATTATGGCGGAAGCATTGGAGAAATGGCCCATCGAACTGTTCTCCAGACTGCTTCCCAGAATCTACCAGATCGTAGAGGAGATCAACCGCAGATTCGTTCTGGATATCCAGCAGAAGTACAGCAATGTACCCGGCGTGGATGTACAGGAGAAGATCCGCAAGATGGCCATCATCTATGATGGACAGGTGAAGATGGCAAATATGGCTATCGTTTCCGGTTACTCAGTCAACGGCGTGGCAAGACTGCATACCGAGATCCTGGAGAAGCAGGAACTGAAGGACTTCTACGAGATGTTCCCGGAGCGCTTCAACAATAAGACCAACGGTATCACCCAGAGACGTTTCCTGCTGCATGCGAACCCGCTGTTAGCTGACTGGGTAACGGCTCACGTAGGTGACGACTGGATCACCGATCTGCCGCAGATCTCCCGCCTGAAGGTATATGCGGATGACAAAAAGGCACAGCAGGAATTCATGAACATTAAGTACCAGAATAAAGTACGTCTGGCAAAATACATTTTAGAGCACAATGGTATCGAAGTAGATCCCAGATCCATCTTCGATGTACAGGTAAAGCGTCTGCATGAGTACAAGAGACAGCTGCTCAATATTCTGCATGTAATGCACCTGTATAACGAACTGAAGGAGCATCCGGAACTGGATTTCTACCCCAGAACCTTTATCTTCGGCGCCAAGGCTGCAGCCGGTTACCGTAATGCGAAGCTGACCATCAAGCTGATCAATTCCGTAGCGGATGTGGTAAATAGCGATCCTGCCATTAACGGCAAGATCAAGGTTGTATTTATCGAGAACTACAACGTATCCAACGCAGAGATCATCTTTGCGGCAGCAGATGTCTCCGAGCAGATCTCTACGGCAAGTAAGGAAGCATCCGGTACCGGTAACATGAAGTTCATGCTGAACGGTGCCCTGACTCTGGGAACCATGGACGGTGCCAACGTGGAGATCGTAGAAGAAGTGGGCGAAGAGAATGCCTTTATCTTCGGTCTGTCCGCACAGGAAGTTATTAACTTCGAGAACCATGGTGGCTATGATCCCATGGAAATCTTCAACAATGATCAGGATGTCCGCAAGGTACTGATGCAGCTGATCAACGGAACCTTCGCACCGGGAGATCCCGAACTGTTCCGTCCGCTGTACAACTCCCTACTGAACACCCAGTGCACCGCCAAGGCGGATACTTACTTCATCCTCAAGGACTTCAAGTCCTACGCAGAGGCACAGAAGAGAGTAGAAGCCGCTTACCGCGACGAAGACAACTGGGCTAAGAGCGCGATCCTGAACGTGGCTTGCTCTGGCAAGTTTACCTCCGACAGAACCATCCAGCAGTATGTGGATGAGATCTGGCATCTGGATAAAGTGGTACTGAAGTAAATGGAAAGTTAGTTAAATACATTGGCAAAATCAACGAACTCCCGGAGCATGCGATACACATGTCTCGATGTAAGGTCTCCGGATGTGA
>ENA-ORMJ01000588-ORMJ01000588.1-human-gut-metagenome-genome-assembly--contig:-NODE-588-length-27066-cov-15.611936_pt1 | contig 27066 bp, 25 predicted proteins | sample MGYA00242100_ERZ508989 | MGnify/ENA primary metagenome ERZ508989 (study PRJEB26280, sample SAMEA2531403) | human gut metagenome | biome: human gut; feature: human-associated habitat; material: faeces...
GTCGATCAGTGCATCGATGCCCTCGTGCATAATTTGCTGCACAAATTGCAGCAAGACTTGTTTGGTATTCATGGTAATATACAATTTAGTTAGTAGTGGGTGCAAAGATATAAAACCTCAAGGCTTGCAAACAAAAAAAGTGTACAAGTTGTACACAAATAATGTTTCCCGTGTTAAGCAACCAACAAGCAACACTACGGCGTAGCCCTTATGTTCTTGAGGGCACGGACTAACGTCTGCGTGACCTCAAGAACATAAGGGCTGACGCCTTAGTGCTTTGGCCGCTAACGCGGTAAACATAAGAACAAAAGAACATAAGTACATAAGGCCGCTGCGCGGCTTTAGGCCACGGACTAACGTCCGCGTGCCCTAAAGAACATAAGGGCTGACGCCTTAGTGTTACAAGTGGTAATGCTACGGCGTCAGTTCATTAGCATATTAGCACATTGCCACATTAACATATTAGCCCGCGCACACAAACTCGCTACACTCTACACTTTTACAATGTAAGCAGTTGATAATCAGCAAATAAAAGCGTGTAGACAACCATGTTGTTTATCTGCACTGCCGTCTGCACGCATCAGATTTTCCACAGCGCAACAACAGTTATGGGGGCAAGACTTTTCTGTCGGAGCAACAGAAAAGTCTTATCCCCATAACATGAATAACCGAAGCACGAAACGGATTGACCTACTGTCCCAAATAGTGCAGACATTGTGCTGAAGTTGTGTAGACGCAGTGCAGACACAGTGTAGACGTGTCTACACACCTAAAACGATTGATTATCAAGTGCTTTGTATGAAAAAGTGCAGAGTGTAGACATTTCTTGACTTCGTCAATGTGTCACTCAAATCAAAGGACGTAACTCAAGTTTCGGTTTTAACTTGAACGGGCAGAAGGTCCAATGAATTCCATATCCCAAGGCAGCACCTTGGGATATCATCAAGAGGAAATCTGTAAATACTCAACGCGAAGTTTGAGACACATCGAAATCTAGCAAATTACGACAAATCTGTCTTGAATGTAGCAACGGTAGATGTCCCAGGTGTGATTACATCAATCCTGTGGAGACCTTGTAAGCACGAATTGTATCCTTACGGGAGCAGTGCATGTGTTTACTTAGGTCTCTGTTTGGAGGCGTATATCATATCGGCGTGGGCTCTGACGTTGTCTGTTCAACACAAAATCCGTCATTTAGTAGCGGATAAAAAGGACTTTGCTCTGTTCATTAACATTATAGGGGATGATATATTTATCTATGACTGTAACAAGTTGGTTAGATAGATAAAGAATGGTTAGTTAAAGCCATATAAGAAGTATTTACCTAATAAGAATATGGCTGGTACTTCTTACCACTGGGAATATATAGTAGAAGTAGATAAAGATACAGCTATCCACTTTAAGAAGGAAAATGGATAGTGGACTAAAATACCTAATAAAATACAACTATGATAACTTATATATTACTTCCGATTTTCATTTTAACAGCACTACACTTTGCATTTATGCTTTAGTACAATATTTTAGATGATAAACCGTTATTAGAAGGGACTAAGGTAGATGCTGTAGTAGCTGGAATAGTAACAGCTATATCTTTATTAACTTGCTTATTTATTTGAATATGAAACAACTTATAACACTATTAGTAATTCTAGTATTTGGATTCGGTCTGGCATCAGCTAAGACTGATTATAAGAATCCAGTAAAATCAGATAAAGTAGCAGAACTGATACTAACCACTGCATCTAATAAAACAGTCTATAGGGATTTGTTTATAGCTGTAGATAAGTATGATAACTACTTTATAAGTATCAATGTAAACTACTTTAAGAATAAGGGTAAAGATGATTTGCAAATCAAAGTAGAAGGTAAAGATTATAGAATTAAGTTAGCTCAATCTATAAAAGCTAAGGTAAAAGATTACTGTGTCTATCCAGCCCCAACTTCTATAAAAGTTACTACCACAACTACTAAGATAGGTAACACTTATACTACACATTCCAGTATAGGTAGGGAAATGTTAGGATGGTATAACTTCTATAGTATCTACCCAATCAGTAAAGAACTGTATGACCTTATAAAGGATAATGGAATAGAAGAAGTAGCTGTAGATGGAGTAGCACCAATCGCTATAAAATAAAAGAAAGCCAGTCCTATTAGTGGACTGGCTTTTATTGTTATCTATCTACATTTTCTATAGGTGCTGAATAGAGTGTGTTTGTACTATTGTGTTCAAATACCAATATTCCATTTTCACGCACGAATTTAAGTGGTATTTTGGGGTTATTTATATCCTTACCAGTTGTATTATATTGATTCTCCCATTTTTGGTAGTATGGCTCTAACATTGTAGGGGTCATTAGATATATTTCTGGCAGTTCTATATCCTCATATACTGCAAATATCCAGTCTACTTTGCGATACTTGTCTATAATTTTTTGGTTAAGATGGTGATTTGTACTGAAAGATTTGGTAAGAAGTGTGTTTACTGATTTTAGTTCATACTCTAAACCAGTAGAATCTCTAGCATCATTACCTTCTCTACTATCTGTCAAATTCTGTAGGTTTGTAACCAGCAAAACTTGTAATAGTTTACCTCCATTATCTTGGAATATATCTTCAATATTGGCAAAGTCTTTAGCCAGTTTCTGATACTCTCTGATATGTGGAAATAGCTTGTTGAATTTCTTTATAGCTTCTTCATTTGTCATAGCAATTCCTTTAAGTCTAATTTCAATGCCTTGGCTATCTTGTAGAGCATAGCTATAGTTACATTATTCTTTCCATTTTCGATATAACCTATATAAGTTCTATCGACATCAGCAGAGTAGGCTAAATCTTCTTGTGTAAGACCCAGCTCCTTCCTTCGTTCTACTATTTTTCGTCCAATAGTAAGAAGTAATTTCTGCTCATTTTCATTCATTCTGCAAAAATACATCTGTTTTATCGAATTTCTCTCCGAATATATTCGGAATTTCTTTGTAGTTTGGAAATAATTGCTTATTTTTGCAAAAAAATTTAGTAAAATGAAGCAGAATCCGATATATAAAACTAGATATGGTGCTACTTATTGTGGTGATTCGCTAAATCTTATAGAGCAATTAGACGATAACTCTATAGATTTAGTTGTAACCTCACCACCGTTTGCACTTCTTAGAAAGAAGGAGTATGGCAATGAAAGCCAAGAAGACTATGTAGAATGGTTAGGGCAATTTGCTAAAGAAGTATATCCTAAACTAAAAGATACTGGCTCTTTAGTAGTAGATTTAGGTGGTGCTTATATAAAAGGTAAACCAGTTAGAAGCCTTTATAACTTTAAGGTACTTATCTATTTCTGTGAGGTTTTAGGCTATAATTTAGCAGAAGAATTTTATTGGTTTAATCCTTCTAAGCTACCTTCTCCCATAGAGTGGGTAAACAAAAGAAAAATAAGGGCTAAAGATAGCGTAAATACTGTTTGGTGGTTTAGTAAAACAGACCATCCAAAATCAGATGTAAGGAAGGTTTTAGCTCCCTATTCTGATAGGATGAAGAAGTTAATACAAGACCCCGAAAAGTTCTATAATCCAAAGAAAAGACCTTCTGGGCATGACATTTCTTCTAGTTTTGGCACTGATAATGGTGGGGCAATACCTTCTAATTTGCTTCAAATAAGCAACTCTGAAAGTAATAGTAAATATTTAGCTATTTGCAAAGCACTAGGTGTTAAAGCACATCCAGCTAGATTTCCACACAAATTGCCAGAGTTCTTTGTAAAGATGCTTACAGAAGAAGGAGATAATGTAGTAGATATATTTGGCGGTAGCTGTACTACTGGTGAAGTGTGTGAAGGATTAAAAAGAAATTGGAAATGTTTTGAACTTGATAGAAATTACATTGCTGCTTCTGCTTTTAGATTCATTTCTAAAGATGAAGAAACGGCAAAAGAGATATACGATACTATCTGTTCTGGAGGAAATATAGAAGGAACTTTAGACGCTCCTATAAACATAGAAATTCCACAGAAGAGAATAACAATATCAGAACCAACATTACTTTTTACAAATTAAAATAAGGGGGCTTTTGAAGCTCCCTTATTTGTTAATGTCTGTTTCAGACTTCCTTAGAAGGTGGGACTGTTGATTTAGCATATCTAATAGCAGCTTCACCTAGTTCTATATTTGTAAGCTCTGGTAAACCTATCTTTTGATACAGCATCTTTCTTACAGTCTGATTAAATCCTACAAATTTTCCGTTTACCTCATACACTGGCTTATCAGCATAGAATATGTTACACTCTCCCTTTCTATGTGAGTTTAGCCAAGAATCATAGAGGAATACAAAGGATAGCTTACTCTTAGAAGTGATAGTTATTTCTACACATTTATGATTACCTTTCATCAGCTTCTTTACAGTAACCTTATCAATGTTAGCAAACATCATTTCTTTAATCTTCTTTCTATCCTCTAGCTCATTTTCATCCAATTCGGATAGTAAAAGAGATTGAAAGTATCTATCATTAGTAGGTAGTTCTATCTGCCTTATTATCTTTTCTGTATCAGCTATTTCTACCTTATAGTTCCTTATCTGGGATTCTGTCTGTAGCTCCTTAGAATGTAGGCTAGCCAGTCTTTTCTTAAACTGTGCTTCTGTCATATCACCATCTACATAATAAGCATCTTCCAGCTTCTCCTTTCTCCCTTTAATGTCAGATAGTTCTTTCTGGGCTGTAGATACCTTTACTGTAAGCACATTTATCTTATCCTTCTGTTCTTCTATACTGACTGTGTCCTTTTCCATTAAGAACTTTTGCTGTAGAGGTCTGGTAACTAGCCATAGCACATCATCTAGAATGTCCCTTCTAATAGTAGGGGAATCACATTCTACTACCTTCTTCTTTCTATAGTTGTTCATCTTAGAATAGCATCTATAGAAGTCCCCACAAGCCACAAAGTTATTACCACAGCTACACTTTAGAAGACCTACAGCAAAGTTTACATTTCTACTTTCCTTAGTTCTTTTAACAGCTACTGTATTAGCTTTGATAGCAGCACATTTATCAAACAGCTCTTTATCTATTAGAGGTATCTTGCCATTTATGCCCTTATAATAGACTTCATCTGCCAGAGCGTTCTGTATCATTTCATAGGTTATCTTCTGACCGTCTTTAGTGATACCTCTGGCTCTTAGTTCCTCTACTAAGGAATAGAAGCTGTACTTACCAGTAGCATAGAGTTCAAATATAAGTCTGATAGTCTTTGCTTCATCTTCATTTATAATGAAGTGCTTTGTAGCATCCAGAGTATATCCGAATTTAATTTTACCACCAGCAAAGATACCGTTAGCCTTATTGCGCTCCCTTCCTCTATTCATCTTGGCAAACATTTCATCAGTTTCATACTTCACCATAGAAGCGTAAACAGAAAATGCTATACCACCAGCAGCACTTTCATTACAGGATTAGGCAGTGCTAGGGCCTCGATGTGTGGGACGGACAATAGGACGACTCACGCTTTTTTTGTGTCTGTGTATCACGTTTTTTGAGTCATTAACTTATTCTGAAAACACAGAGCAAAAATCTATATAACTATGAAACAATCTGAAAAGGCCAGCATATTCCGAATTGTTACAGACTTAATAAAGGCAGATTCTATTATTGATACACGAGAGATAGAAAAGCTTGATTCTATCCGTGAGAGATTTGCCATTAAGAAAGAAGACGAGATGCTTGGCTTTTCATACACTTTTGCGAACGCTATACGTGTTTTATTAGAATCCCCTAAGAGTTTGATTTGTGAACTGGCAGCAATTTTTAATGAACTTGCAATGTCAGACAATTTTTGTGCAAGGGAAGAGGCCCTGTTGCTATTAACTCTGCGCCTGTGCATGAGTCTTGACATTAAATTGGAATGTAAAGCAGTTTCGATAGAAACCTCGAGTGTAAATATAGACCCTACCCAAATTCTTTATGTAGAAAGCAACTTTGACAATGATGTGAATTGGGAGATCAACGAAAAGTTCAGGGAGATAGTGGCAGAGGTACGTCTTGCCGGTTTTGATTTGGTGTACCTCCCAAAAATTGCAGAACATTATAGAGCAATTTCCAATACAGACTTTCTAAAAATTGCAGGTTTTCTATATCCCAATGTGAGTTATGAAAGATTGAAAACAGTTGTCCAACACATGCATAATCTTTCGACTTCAGAATTTTGCAAAGATCAGTTAGCTGGTAAATTAGGTGTAAGGGAATTTTCAGTGGTGAACCCATCGTTAATGATTAAAATAGGAGATTCATTTGTCGGTGATAAAAATATAGCCAATTTCCTTTTGGTTGAGTTAGACAAAGATGTGATCTCTTCAATAAGATATATTCTTGACCTATTTTCAGAATACTACCATACTTCCCACTTGAACTATTTGAGGGAAGAAAAAGGGCGTTACATTTTCACTGGCTTTTACAAGCAGATATTCGACATCTATATGGTTCGCAAAGGTATAAAGAGTCCTGTTGTTATAGATGTCTACAGAGGTCATATTCGTTTCTCTGAAGCTGACTTGAAGATAGAGAAACTTCATCGAAGGGAAAAGGCGCTTTATGCCTTATTCATGTTGGAATCGGCAAGTGGTGGTGTCAACTTTTCAAAGCCAACCACTCCCAACGAACTCGCCCGGTACACAAGACGAATGACGGCAGTGCAGGAGAAGTATAGATTGATATACAAAAAGTTTGGAGGTGAGCCACAAAAAGCTCCGGACATCAGCAAGTCAGAGATACGACTACCAATGATAGCTCTTATAAGGAAACAGCTAAAAGCATTGGGTGATGTGTTGTTTCATGTAGACGACTATATGATACAGCGCAATATGTTTGGCAATTACTGCATTAACATATCGCCTTCGTTATGTTGTTATTGCGGGGTAAACGCAAATGATATATACAGGCTATCGGACTCTGAAGAATGGCAAAGAATATCAGCATTGTAACCTTGCAACAAAACTACTGCCCACGTATTGTATTATGACTGCAACATTAGTGTTTCAAAGGTAGTATTGAACAATATATCGAAATTTGCAATCGTAATAAAGAACATATTTAATTAAAATCTTTTCATCATGATAAATCTCGAAAAAGGACAGCGTATAAGTATGGACAAAGGTCTTACCCTTGTTGGTGTAGGACTTGGTTGGGATCCGAATGAAGGTACGGGTTATGATTTTGATTTGGACGCTTCGGCATTTATGTTAGGAGATAACGGGCAGGTTCCCAAGCAGGAGTTTTTCGTATTCTATGGTAATCAGAAATCACCTGATGGTTCGGTAGAATCAACCGGTGATGACTTGACAGGGCGCAACAGCAGTGGCGGAGATGACGAGACACTGAATGTGGACTTGACAAAGGTAAGTTCCAATATTCAAGAGATAATCTTCACGGCTACTATTTATAAAGCAGACGAACGCCGCCAGAATTTCGGACAAGTTCGTAATTCGTATATCCGCATATATGATGCCAAGACCAATACGGAGATTGCCCGTTATGATTTGGACGAGGACTTCTCTGTTGAAACTGCAGTAGAGTTCGGTCGTTTGTACCGTCATAATGGTGAATGGAAGTTTGAAGCTATCGGCAATGGTAACAAAGGTGGCCTTCAAACCCTGGTAAACAAATACGCTAAACAATTTGCATAACGGCTTATGATTAATTTGATAAAGGGACAGCGCGTAGAAATAGAAGCTGGACTTACCCGCCTGAGGGTGGAGATGGGGTGGAAGGTAAATCCTAACGCCGAACCTCCATACGACTTGGATGCCTCAACTTTTTTGTTGGGAAGCAATGGACAGATAGAAAATGAGTATGATTTTGTTTTCTATGGGTCAGGCAACCAGACACCGGTGTTGGACAACAGTGGAAAACAGCTTTATGACGAAGAAGGCAACCCTGTGATGCGTCCGATCTCTGTAGACAAAAGCGTTCTTGGTTCGGTAGACGACCTTGGCGATGATGACGATAACACAGGTGAGGGAAACGAAGAAATTGATGTTGACTTGACCAAGACATCTCCTCGCGTCAATGAAATTCTTTTCACGGCAAGCATCTATTGGAGCCCGTCTGATGCAAACGACCCTAAACTCGCTCCACGAATGCACTATAATTTCGGTCAAGTGCGTGACGCCTACATACAGATAAAGAATGCAGTAAATGGCGAGGTGATATGCCGATACGACCTTGATGAGGATTTCTCAACAGACAAGGGCGTTGAGTTCGGCCGTTTGTATCGCCGCGGCTCAGAATGGAAATTCCAGGCTGTGGGCGAAGCACATAAAGACGGGTTGGAACCTATTTGCCGTAAGTATGCATCTAAATTTATGTAGTGATGGCAATAATATATACTACACCTAAAGATTAGAACCTATGATAAGCTTAGAAAAATATGGTGACACAACTTATGTTGATTGGTCAAAGTCTACGCCCAATTCACTATCAAACGGAATTGTCATTGAACTGAGATGGACGTTTATCGAGATGCGAGAAAGGAGAAACTACTTCCGAACTAAATATGATAAACTTGCCCATTTCATGAAAAGCATCTTTATAGGTGACGAAGATTTAGATTTAGGCATCTACTATGAGATGAAGGATGGCACGAAAAGTTTGATTGACCCTGTACAATTCAACAAACGTGGTGGAGCCCAGAATATGCAGACGAAGCAAGGGTGTTTTACCCAATTCCCGTATGTTTGGCATCAGGGCGACGATCGTGGAGCTACAGAAACGTCAAGCGAGAGAATCTATGTGAATCCGAAAGGACTAAAGGATATAAAGAAATTATATGTGTATGCGTTTATATGGCGGGGTGTTCCGCATTGGTACAAAACTGATGCGAAACTGGAGATTAAGGTGGGCGGCCAATCATGTGTGTTGGTAAACCTTGATCAAACAGAGCAAAAAGAACGTTTCTGTGTGGCTGCTGAGATTAGTACAAACGGAAATATGTTAGAAGTAAAGAAATTATCAACGTTCCATAAGAACCATTCAGCATGCGATAGTGCGTATGGATGGAATTTCAAGTGGACATCTGGTACAAAATAAATACACTTATGGCTATAAGACTTGAAAAAGGACAACGCATCAATCTTGAAAAAGAGAGCGGAACAAAGTTGACAAACTTCTGTGTAGGTTGCAACTGGGGGGCTATCATCGAGAAGAAATTCTTCGGCCTTTCAACTCACGTTGTGGACGTAGACTTGGATCTTAGTTGTATGATGTTTGATGCTGCAGGAAATGTGGTAGATCATATATGGTCACCATTGTACAACTTTAGAGGCAAACTACCACAGGGAAAATTGGACTCCAATGACCACGCTTTGCATCACACAGGCGACGACCGCACTGGTGACCAAAATGGTGATGATGGTCTTGACAATGAGATTATAACGGTTGACTTGAATCGCGTGAACCCGAATGTAAACTCTATTGTATTCTTCCTCAACATCTATAACAACAATGAGTATAGTGGAGATTTCTCGGGAATACCGTATGCTTCAATTCGCATGTTTGAGGGAACACCTGATCGCCCGCCCAAGCAAGTTTTTGCACAATACAACGTGGCAACGAAAACGGAATGTGCAGGCAAACGAGCTTTGATTATGGGCAAACTTTACAGGCACAATGGCGATTGGAAATTTGCCGCTATCGGTGATGCTTTTGAAGATCGAATTATCGGTGTAACCATAGCCCGTGTGGCAAGAGATTATTCAAAATGAATAAGAACCTAAACATGTGCTAAATATAAACAGATAAGTAGACAATGGGATATTATCATGAAATAGTAGAGTACCTTGGTACACGTGACGCCCGATTTACAGTTTATGGCACAGTGCTCGGTATATTTGTACTTTATCTAATACGAGTTGTATATCGTGCATTTGTCATTTGGAAGAAACTCTTAATAGAGGGAAGTCAACGTTCATTCAACCATTTCTTGATATGGATGCTTTATCATTATCGTCAGTGTCCGCGTTGGCTACGTTTTCTGTCGGTTAGGGTGGCAAGGGTTTTGGCATTGTTCAATATCAATTTGCTTAAGACTGCCAGAAGTGCCAGAAGCAAACAACGTTATGTGGCGAGCAAGAAGAAGCCCATAAGTCAATCAAAAGCCCATAAGAGATAAAGGCAGATAATATTACCAACAGAAAAATCATAAATCAATGAGAAGACTTCCAGTATATCTACTCCTCGACACCAGTGGCTCCATGTATGGTGAGCCTATCGAGGCAGTGAAAAATGGCGTGCAGACGCTTATCTCCACTCTGCGTAGCGATCCGTATGCGCTCGAAACAGCATACATCAGTATTATAACATTCAACAGCTCGGCCCAGCAAATATCTCCGCTTACCGACCTGGCAACTTTTCAACAGCCTAACATCGACGCAAGCGGGTGCACGGCATTAGGCGGTGCCTTGGAACTCCTGTCACAGAAAATAGACACAGAGATAGTCAAGACAACTGCTGAGGTAAAGGGCGACTGGCGCCCATTGGTGTTTATCATGACAGATGGCGAACCTACCGACTCCATGACAAAGGGTTTGGAAGAGTTCAAGAAACGTAAGTGCGGAATGGTTGTAGCCTGTGCTGCAGGACAAGGTGCCAACACCAACACGTTGAAGCAAATCACCGAGAATGTGGTTCAACTCGACACTGCTGACAGTGCCACTATCAAGGCTTTCTTCAAGTGGGTGTCAGCTTCGATAAGTACAAGCAGCAAGTCTGTGGAAGAAACTGCTGCTGAGGCCACTACCATGAGCGAACTTCCGCCTCCACCACCAGAGGTGAATATCGTGGTATAAAGCTATAGCCATTGGCAAAATACTTGGTTGACGGGTTAACAAGTTGACGGGTTAACAAGTGCATTAGGTCTTAGACTACTTGTTTCGTTAAAAAGAGAACAATGGGACTCGACAAACTTACCTGTTCACCTGTTAACTTGTCAACCCGTTTACAAATTCCGCCAACGCGTAGTAACATACAATAATGAGCAGAAGATTACCTGTATACATACTGATTGATACATCGGGCTCCATGAAGGGTGAACCAATTGAGTCTGTCAAAGTAGGCCTTTCTGATATGATAGCCTCCTTGCGCCTTGACCCCTGGGCTTTGGAAACGATTTGCATCAGCATCATTACATACGACAAGGATGTGAAGCAGATTCTGCCTTTGACGAAACTTGAAAATCTGCAACTGCCAGACATAGCGTGTCCCGATTCAGGACCCACACTTACTGGTGCAGCCCTAAACATGCTATGCGACTGCTATGACCACGAAGTAAACATGGGGTCGAAAGATCAAAAGGGTGACTGGATGCCGCTGCTGTATGTGCTTACTGACGGCAAACCGTCGGACTTGATGGTATACGATGAGGCCATCAAAAATGTCAAACGCCATCAATTCTCCAACATAGTAGCCTGTGCGGCAGGGCCAAAGGCAAAAACAGAGCCTTTGAAAAAGCTCACCGACAATGTGTTCACGCTTGATACGATGGACAGCATCCCATTCATCATAACGATCAACCTCGGGATGCCTCCCCCCTTGATAAGAGAAAAAGCAGCCGAAGCCACTACCATGAGCGAGCTGCCACCGCCCCCTTCAGAGGTGAGCATTGTGGTGTAATACGCCAAACAAAATATTGTCGGGTGCTGTCTGCACTTATGGCATCACCCGATATTCATAATAACATACAATAATGAGCAGAAGATTACCTGTATACATACTGATTGATACATCGGGCTCCATGAAAGGCGAACCAATTGAGTCTGTCAAAGTAGGCCTTTCAGATATGATAGCCTCCTTGCGCCTTGACCCCTACGCTTTGGAAACGGCATGTATCAGCATCATTACATACGACAAGGACGTGAAGCAGATATTGCCTCTGACGGAACTTGAAAATCTGCAACTACCAGACATAGCGTGTCCCGACTCAGGCCCCACGCATACCGGTGCAGCTCTAAACATGTTGTGCGACTGCTATGACCATGAGGTGAATATGGGCTCCAAAGAGCAAAAGGGTGATTGGATGCCGTTGCTGTTTGTGCTTACGGACGGTAAACCATCGGACTTGATGGTATATGATGAAGCTATCAAAAATGTAAAGCGCCATCAATTCACCAATATCGTAGCCTGTGCTGCAGGGCCCAAGGCAAAAACAGAACCATTGAAGAAACTCACAGACAATGTGTTCACACTCGACACTATGGATAGCAGCACGTTCAAGAAATTCTTCCAGTGGGTGACAATCAATGTGCAACAAGGGGGGCGGACTATGGGAGTGACAGATAGTGTGGAACTTCCGCCAGCTCCGGCAGAGGTAAATGTGGTGATATAAGAGTAACTATGAATTGCAAGATTGTTGGTTATGAGTATAAGACCCTTGAGGTGGTGCTTTCACCTGGAGAGTCGTTTTATGCAGAGCGTGGCTGCATTGTGTATGTAGACGAAGCTCTGCAACGTGAAGCTGAATGGAACGGTAGTGGTGCGGGTAACGGGCTCGGTAACCTTATTGGCGGTGTGTTGCGCTCAGCCTTGTCGGGAGAGTCGGTGCTGATAATACATTTCTATAACCCTACCAACACCGACAGGAAAATGGTGCTGTCGGGCAGCATGTGTTCGCTCGTTCCGATACGTTTGCAAGGCGAGAATATGATTTGCCGCCGTGGACACTATGTGGCATCTACAAACAAGGTAAAGCTTAATCTCAACCTCAATCTGCAAGGCTTGTTGGGTGGGGTAGGCTTGTTCCAAAAAGTAGAAGGCAATGCCACCGTGTTCCTTGACTCGCTCGGTACACCCATAGAAAAGATATTGGCAAAAGGCGAGACCATAGAAGTGGACGAAAACCATATTGTGGCATTGCAAGGCTTTCAGACATCACAAATACAGGCTGGTTGGTCGTTTGGCAATGTGCTGAGAGGAGAAGGGCTGAGCCTGATGAAGATAACGGGGCCGGGTAAAGCTTATCTGAGTCCTATCCCAATGATAATTCCTAAACAATAACAATTAAAAACATGAGACGATTACCTATATACTTCCTCGTAGACGTGTCAGAGTCGATGGTGGGAGAACCCATTCAACAAGTAGAGAACGGTATGCGGCAGATTGTGCAGGAACTGCGCACCGACCCTTACGCCCTTGAAACGGCTTTTATTTCTGTAATAGCGTTTGCGAGCAAAGCCAAGAGTTTGTCGCCTTTGACAGAACTCTACAAGTTCTATCCACCAACATTCCCTATTGGCGGCGGTACTTCACTTGGCTGCGCTCTTGACTTTTTGATGGACGACATTGACAAGAATGTGGTGAAGACTACGGAAGAACGTAAAGGCGACTGGAAACCCATCATATTCCTTTTTACCGATGGCACGCCGACCGACAACCCTTCAGCAGCCTTTGCACGATGGAACAACAAATACCGCCGCAAGGCCAACCTCGTGGCTATTTCTATTGGCAATAATGTTAACACTCAGTTGTTGGGGCAGATTTCGGACAATGTGCTCAGGCTGAACGACACGGACGAGATGTCCTTCAAGGCTTTCTTCAAATGGGTTACCGCTTCCATTCAGGCAACAAGTGTTTCGGTCACTGATATGGGTGACGACAGTGTGGCATTGGCACCTACCACCGGTATCAATCTTGAGAAAGTAGATACGTCAAGACCTTGCGTTGTGGACGAAAACTATACTGTGCTCTTAGGCAAGTGCTCCAACACCAAGAAGACCTATCTTGTAAAATATGCCAAACATATCTCTCCCATTGAAGGGCTGGAAACCCTGGATATTAAAGGCACGGATTTCAAACTCGTGGGGGCTTATCCTGTGGACGAGGAAACCTATAACAGCTTGAGTGATGGCAAATCGAACAGCCATATCAATACGATGTCGCTTCGTGGTATGCCAACATGTCCTTGCTGCGGTGCACAACTTGGCGTAGTAATTTGCGAATGTGGAAATATCATGTGCTCTGATGGCAATACTACTGCTTGCCCGTGGTGTGGCTTGGAAGGCTCACTCGGCGAAATAGCAGAAGGAGGTATGGATATAACAAGAGGTAGAGGGTAGGCTTTATTTGTTTACGCAAGAACTTACCCCCACCGTCCACCGAAGCTGATTTATTAACTTAAAGATATGTTAGACGGAATAGTAGTTGCAAAAGTAATAGGAGAGATTTGGCATTGGCTTTACACGAATTATCACGTAATGCTATATAAATGGCGAGGAAAAAGCAATGGCTCCTTTGTAGATTATGCAATGGCTTTGGCCTACGAGAATGAATACGTTGCTTACTATCGAAGAAACAAACGTGGACAAGGAGAAGTTATTTTGGAAACTATTGACGGCAATGTGTATGTAGGATCTAACAATAAAGGAGCTTACACCATAGCGTTATTAGATGCTTACCATGCTGAGCATTATCAAGAACCAATAGTTAAGGCTACTTATGAAGAGCTAAGCCAAAATGATAAAGAAGTAACCTATTATGTTGTTGACAAGGGCGCCCAGGGGTTGTATCTAAATATTGAAACAGAAATAAAAGCTGACCCTAAAGAAAAGGAAGCCGAATACTACATAACAGGGTATATCGAAAGTGTTTTGGTAGAAAAACAAAAAAAGCTGGCATCTACATTTAGAAAGTATAAGGAGGCTATTCCCTGTTCAGCGCATGATTCGTTAAATAAAAAGTAGGAGTGAACCATATTATGACATTAGACAAAGCTTTACAAATTCTCATAGGTAATCGAGATGACGACAAGGCGGAGAAAATCCTTCATTTCTTGTCAGACAAATTATGGGAACTATATAATACAGACGTTATGGACAAAGTGAAAATGGCTGACGGTGGGTTGAAATGGAACCTCAACATGCCTAATGCCAAAGAGAATATAGAGTACAACCAGACTGTAATAATGCCACAAGTAAACTCTGACATACTTAATAATGTGGAACTGGAACTTGTGGACGTTAAGGGACTGGACGAGGATAACCACGGACTAAAACTGACGGTTGCGCCAGATGGCAAAAGTTTTGTCATAACCGGCACGCCTTCTTTGGAATCCTTCCGCAAAGATGGTGCCGTGGCAGAATCTACTTTTGAATTGACATTGGTATATAAGTTCTGTGGCGGAATAGAGATGCCTGAAAACATGCCTACACTGGAACATAAAGTGCCATTTGTCATCAATCAAGACCCGCGCAAACTATGGCGCAACTTGCCTGTGGATTGGGAGAATATGCCCGAACCAAAATACAAGAACGACGACACGCAGGTGGAGTATGTAAAAGTAGAAGCCTTGGCTGACGGCACGCCACAAAAGGACATTGTGGCTGCAAGCAAGCGCGGCCGCAGCCATGCGCAGGAGGGAAAACCGCGTGACGACTATTTCCGCATGGAGCACATGGACAACGGGTGGTACATCATGGCTGTTGCCGATGGAGCGGGCTCTGCTAAATATTCGCGTCAAGGCTCAAAGATTGCTTGTGATGAGGCGGTAAGTCATTGTATGTCGAAACTCGGACAGAGCAAGGCTTTTGAAGACGCTATCGAAATTTATAGCCATCTGCATGATATAACGGAAGAAGATGCCCGTAAAACTGTGGGCAATCACATCTATGACATTGTAGGAAATGCCGCGTTAAAAGCGCACAGAGCCATACATACAGAAGCGGCTCTGACAAAACAGCCCGTAAAGTATTATGCCACAACTCTGCTGCTTGCCATTTGCAAGAAGTTCAGTTTCGGTTGGTTCGTGGCTTCGTTCTGGGTGGGCGATGGTGCAATCTGCCTTTACGACAAAAATGCTCATACTGCCAAAATACTTGGTGTGCCCGACGAGGGTGAGTATGCAGGGCAGACACGTTTCCTTACCATGTCTGAAATATTTAAGGACACTACGGCTCTGTATCAGCGTCTGCGTTTCAATATAGTAGATGATTTCACGGCTTTGTTCTTGATGAGTGATGGCGTGAGCGACCCGAAGTTTGAAACAGATGCCAATCTTAACAATCCCGACAAATGGGACGCGCTATGGGACGACCTGAAAGAGAATGGCGTTGAACTGACAGACGACAACGAAGCTTCGAAAGACCAATTACTGGACTGGCTCGACTTTTGGTCGCCAGGCAATCACGATGACCGCACAATAGCCATTCTTTATGAGGGTGAGCCGAAAGAGACTGATAGCGCTGCGGAAGAACAATGTGAAGAACAACAAAACGAATAGGTTATGGCAAACAAGGTAACATTAAAAGCACAAGATGGCAGCATCGTTGAGTTTTACGACGAGATAAAGGCTCAAGGTGGTGTCAAGGACGTGTATTTCTCTACGGACAAGACGTATGTCGTGGCCTTCTACCGCAAGCCTGTCAATGCCAATGACAAGGCTCGAATCAACGACATTGTCAACGTTCATAGAAATCGTATTTTTACCAATGATGCCGCAGGGCAGTATTGGAGTCAGTTCTTTGCATGGCCAACCAAGATTGTTGAGTGGAAAGGGCTGACGGGCATCGTGATCCCTTTCTACGACAAGAAGTTCTTCTTCAGCGGTGTGGCCGACTCTTGGCCATTCATCAAGAACGGACAGGAGAAAAACGGCAAATGGTTCTCGTCGGCCAAGCTTATCAACCGTTTTGTCCCCACTGACCAAAAAGGTACTTTTTTGAACCGTCTGCACATGTGCCTGAAGATAGCCCGTGCCATGCGACGGCTTCATGCTGCAGGTCTCGCTCACTCCGACCTTTCATATAACAATGTGTTGGTTGACCCATTGAGCGGCAATGCCTGTATCATCGACTGCGACGGCCTTGTTGTGCCACACAAGTTTCCGCCCGAGGTTGTGGGCACCCCCGGTTTCATAGCTCCGGAGGTGCTTGCCACTAAAGCCCTTAAAGTTGACGACCCGAAAAAGAACCTTCCTAAAATAGAAACCGACCGTCATGCGCTTGCCGTCCTTATCTACACATTTCTGCTCAACCGCGATCCGTTAGATGGAGGCAAGGTGTGGAACGTTGATGATCCGCAAAAGGACGATGACATGCGCTATGGTTCAAAGGCTTTGTTCATAGAGCACCCAACAGACAAAACCAATCGTGTAAAGGCAGACCAATTACTCAAATCGCAACTTCCGCAAGGCGACCCTGCGAAAATGCCTTATACAATATGCGGACCATACCTGAAAGATCTGTTCGACAAGGCTTTCATTGATGGTTTGCATAATCCTGCAGCCCGTCCCTCTGCTTTGCAATGGGAGGAGGCTTTAGTCAAGACTTGTGACTTGGTGCAACCATGCCAAAACCCGAAGTGTGAGGCACATTGGTATGTATTTGACAATACGACCAAACCGCGTTGCCCATTCTGCGGAACAGAGTATAAAGGTCAACTGCCGATACTCAATTTCTACTATGCCCCCTCGCACGGAAAGTATATATCTGAGCATTACCGGCTGATGATATACGACAAGCAGACCCTGTACAAATGGCATGCCAACAACCTTGTGCCTTGCAACGAGAAGACAAGCGCGGATGACAAGAAACCTGTTGGCGACTTTCATTTCTATAATGGCCAGTGGATCCTCATCAACCGCCGTTTGCCAGATATGTATGATGTCACAGACAAAAAGCCCATAGGCATCGGCCAGTACGTGCCGCTTACCGAGGGCAGACAAATACTCCTTGACAAAGGGCAGGGAGGAAGATTAATTGTTGTTCAACTTGTAAAAAACTGATTACAACTCAATCAGTAACCTGCAAACTATTTTTGTGTTGCAAGTTAGTTGTTTGTTGGTACGGTTTGTGCTATCTTTGTATAAGTAATATGGTGTAAAACTTTAGAAACTAATATAGTTGTCATATAATTTATGAATCTGCTAAGTACTTTCGCAAAATTATCAGCCAATCTCCCCTGTATTCTTATTAAGAGTCGTTTTGCTGATGTAGACACAGGAGTTCCTTGGAATAAAGAACGCGAAGAATTGATAGGTCGTGCGCGTTGGCTTTGTCAGGAGGTAATTGTTCCTCCCAAAGAGCTGATAAGTAAAATGCCAAAGGAACTCGGGTTCTTTTATGGCGGGCAGTGGGCTATCTATTCATGTTGCTATACAGCCGTAGCGTTGGCCAATCTATGTCGTATATATCCTGACATTAAGGACGAAATGCTGTCCAAAATAGAGGCAATCATCGGGTTAATTGACACACCTGTCATTCGCTACTACGACACCATGATGTGGAAAGAAGATGCAATGAAAGGCTTAGATGGCCCCAACGACCACATGACATATCTCAGCTTGTTGGCTTGGACCATTACGCACTACAAGTTTGCAGGGGGCGATTCTCAGTTTGACAATTTGCTCGAAGCGTGTTGTCAATCGCTTCATCGCAATATGCTTCTTAGTCCCGACCTGAACCTGCGCTCTTTTCCCGACACGCCGATATTCTTGCCCGATATGCTCTACACCATCGTGGCGCTTCATAACTACGAACAGCTTTATGGTAGTGGAAAGTATCAAGACGCGCTTAGCCGCTGGTTAGAGAAAGCGCAAACGGTATGGCTTGACAAAAAAAACGGGACTACTCGCATCTATGCTAACGCGAAAGCTACGCAAACCAACAAGCAAAGTGCGTGGTTCGTACACAGCATTGAACTGCTCGCTACTGGCATTTTGTGCTGACGAAACCTTTGCCCACGACCAATACAAACTGATCAAGAAACTTTTTATAAAGAAAACTCCTGTCTTTGGCATTCGTGAATTTCTTGATAAATCCCCCATGTTCTCTTTCGATGTTGATGCGGGGCCTATCGTGTTTGGGCTTAGTCCGTCGGGCACCACCTTTGCCTTGGGAGCAGCCACTTGGTTGGGCGATTGGGAAATGCGTAGCAGACTATTGCAAACAGCCTCTACTGCTGGCGATACAATCGTAGATGAGGCGCAAAACACATGCCATTATCGCTTAGGCGAGGTAGCCCTTTGCGGCGAAGCCGTGGCCTTGGGCATGCGTACCATGGTTAATCCACAGACATTAAAGCAGTAACGCTCAACGTTTCAGATTCTACAATACTGGGGTCCATACAGAATAACGACACGTCTTAATCTCATACAACAATGAAAGAATTTATACTAACCCTTTTCCTGCTATTCAACTTTGCTGTCGTATGTCATGCCCAAACGGACGATTCTGCAGCCACACTTTCGCCCAAAGAACTCAAGCAATTTACAAAGAAAGCTAACAAGGGGGACGTAGAGAGCATGGTAAAGCTATGGCAATATTATGCAAACGAGGAACACGAAGACACCCTGCTCCTTGTGAAATATCTTGAGTTGGCTGCAGATGCGGGAGATGCAGAGGCACAGACATCGATGGGAGCAAGCATCATACAAGGCTTGTACGGACTGCCCATGGATGTTGATAAGGCACTCTACTATACCCGCAAGGCTGCCAATCAAGGATACGATGGTGCCATCTACAACCTTGGATTATTCTATCTTAACGGCATGGGCGTAGAAAAAGATACAGACAAGGCTCGCAGTTATTTCGAGCAGGCGGCCATGCAAGGCGTTGCTGCAGCTCAGTTTTATTATGGTGCATGCCTTTCTACAGATAGCGCCACTATCGATCAAGCCTACTTTTGGATACAGAAAGCAGCAGACCAAGGATATATTCCGGCCTTTGCCGTTGTGGCAGAGCATGCGTTAACTGAACAGGCAGACTATGCCAAAGCACTGAAATATGCTCAAATGGCTGCAGATGAAGGCGACGTACGAGGTATGGAATGGTTGGGTTGGATGTACTATCAGGGCTGCGGAGTAGACAAGGACTTGGACCAAGTACGCTATTGGGCACAGCAAGCTGCTGACAGAGAGAGTGATGTGGGCTACACCCTATTGGGACAACTTTACTATGATGAAGAAAGCTACATCTTTGCCAAAATCTATCTGGAAAAGGGCGCAATTCTTGGCAATAATCAGGCACGCTTATTGTTGGCCGATATGTATCATGAGGGAAAAGGTGTAGAGAAAGATACAGAGAAAGCCCGTGCCCTTCTGCAAGATGCTATTGCTGATGGTAGTGATGAGGCAAAACTTGCACTTAGCATGTATAACTTACTGGACAATCATAACGATCTCGACGCCGTTGCCCACGACGAGCAATCTGCCGAAGGCAATGATCCTGCAGCCTTGTTCATTCTTGCTAATAGATACGAAGTCGGAAAAGGTGTGGAGAAAGACCTAAATAAATCTTTTTCGCTCTGTAAGAGGGCAGCAGATATGGGATATGCTCCAGCACAGTATACGGTAGCAATGTATTATGGAAGAGGCCAAGGAACGGCTAAAGATGATAAGGAGGCTTTCAACTATCTGCTCAAATCGGCTAAGCAAGACTGCGATATGGCTTACGGAGCGCTTGCAAATTGCTATTATTGGGGAAAAGGTACGGCAGTTAACTATCCCGAAGCCCGCTATTGGGGGGAAAAGGGTGTTGAGAAAGACGATTCCACAGCCTGCTACATCATGGGTTGTTACTACTATAAAGGCAATGCCAATTCGCCTGACTATGTCAAAGCGCTGAATTATTTTCAAAAAAGCGCGGAGTTAGGCAGTCCCGATGGATTGTATGGTTGTTCCCTCTGTCATAAATTCGGAGGCCCTTCCATACGCGATTACAACTTAGCATTCAAAGAATTAAGACAAGCTGTAGATTTATATAAAAAGGACGGAACAGATAACGAGAATATCCCCTTAGCCCAATACAATTTAGCCATTTGCTATCAAAATGGCGTAGGTACTGCCAAAGACTATAAGAAAGCGTTCTATTGGTTCAGCCAAGCTGCAAAGAATCAAAATAATGATGCCCCCGAAGCAAGGAAGGCCATCGGCTTTGCTCAGTACAATGTGGCTTATTATTATTACCAAGGCATGGGCACGGCTGTCAACGTGACAAAAGCTAAGTATTGGTTGCGAAAGTCTGCTGCCAATGGTTGTCAAAAGGCCAAAGAGTGGTTAAGAGAAATGAAATAACGCACACTGCCTATGATATGAAGCAGATGATTGCAGTCTGGTAAAACACAAAATAATATAGAACGTCTATCCGCAATGCCCATAAACAGGCGTTGCGGATAATTTTTTGAAAAAGCAAGCCCCCATTAGAGATTATTACTTCTATATAACAAAGTTCAAATATCATCTTTGTTATTATCTCAACTTGTTTGCCATTCTGGCAAAGGGAACTGTCCGGTAAAAGCCCAAAGCACATTGTAATGCTTTTGCCCTTACAGGTAGGGTGTTCAAAATTGACATCAAAAGCGCGATCGTTTTTGTTGCATTTTAAGTTGCTTGAAACGCGCTGCAAAAAACGCAAGCTCTAATGGGGGCGACGCGTCTCGCGTCGGGGATAGAGATAGAGGAGGAAAATACGAACTCTGCTAAATAATAGCTGCATCTTTTCGCGCGGGACGAGGCTGCTGAAAAATGCCCGACGCGAGACGCGTCGCCCCCATTAGAGCTAGCGTTTAGAGGCAACGTTTAGAGCTAGCGTTTAGAGGTAGCGTTTAGAGGTAGCGCTTGGTAGTAACTTTCGTTTAGAGGCAGCTTTTTTGCAGTACGTTTCAGTCAACTTGCAATTCCACCCAAAACGATTTAGCAAAAAAGTCAATTGTGAACGCCTTGTCTGTAAGGGCAAAAGCATTCGATTGATATAAAATCAGGGCTGAATTCCTCGGTTGGAATTCAGCCCTTTAAGTTTTTTGAAAGATGTTCGGTAACTATGAACAATATTACCGGACAGCTTACCGGACAGCAATAATTTTATTCAAGGTAAGTGTAGCCATACAGGCCAGAGCGGTAGTTGGAGATGAACTCCTTGCCCTCCTCGGTGGTTATTTTGCCCTCCTTGACAGCCTTGCTGACCCATGCTTCGAGACGGCGCACAAGGCGCTTGGGGTCGTATTGCACATACTCGAGCACATCGGCCACGGTTTCACCATCAATGGTCTTGTCGATGCTGTAACCATCTTCGTCAACGGTGACGTGCACGGCGTTGGTGTCGCCAAAGAGGTTGTGCATGTTGCCCAAAATCTCTTGGTAGGCTCCTACAAGGAACACGCCAATGTAGTAGTGCTCGCCCTCGCGGAAGGCATGCAACGGCAGGTAGGACGTTTGTTGGTTGTAGTTGACGTAGGCCGATATTTTGCCGTCAGAGTCGCAGGTGATGTCCTGTAGTGTGGCTGACACGGTGGGACGCTCGTTGAGGCGCTCAATGGGCATGATGGGGAACAGTTGGTCGATGCCCCACGAGTCGGGCAGTGACTGGAAGAGCGAAAAGTTGCAGAAGTATTTGTCGGCCATCATCTTGTCGAGTGTGCGCAGTTCGTCGGGCACATGCTTTTGGTGGTGGGCCAGTTCGCTGATTTCGCGTGTGATGCTCCAGTACAGACTTTCGATCTGTGCACGCGTTTTGAGGTCGATGATGCCGTGGCGGAAGAGGTCAAGCGCCTCGTCGCGAATGTCCTGCGCATCGTGCCAGTCCTCAAGCATGGAGCGGGGCGAGAGTTTGTCCCATATCTCGGTAAGGTCGTGTACAAGCTGGTGGTCCTGTTCGGTGGGGTGGAAATCCTCGCTCATGTGGGGCATGCTCACGCTCTCCATTACGTCGACAATGAGCACAGAGTGGTGTGCGGTGAGCGAGCGTCCGCCCTCGGTGATGAGGTTGGGGTGGGGTATGTTGTTTTTGTTGGCCGCATCGACAAATGTGTAGACGCAGTCGTTGACATACTCCTGAATGGAATAGTTAACCGAACTTTCGGAGTTGCTTGAGCGTGTGCCATCGTAGTCGACGCCAAGTCCGCCGCCACAGTCGACAAACTCGATGTTGAAGCCCATGGCATGCAGCTGCACATAGAATTGGGCAGCCTCGCGCAGCGCTGTGGAGATGCGGCGTATTTTGGTTATTTGTGAGCCGATGTGGAAGTGTATGAGCTTGAGGCAGTCGTGCATGCCCATTTCGTCGAGCATGCGCAAGGCGTCGAGCAGTTCGGAAGAGTTGAGGCCGAACTTTGAGGCGTCGCCGCCGCTCTCTTGCCACTTGCCGGTGCCGCTGGCTGCTAACTTGATGCGTATGCCGAGGTTGGGGCGCACGCCAAGTTTTTCGGCTGTGCGGGCAATGGTGATGAGTTCGGGCAGCTTTTCAACTACCAAAAACACGCGTTTGCCCATTTTCTGACCGAGCAGGGCCAGTTCGATAAAGTTTTGGTCTTTGTGGCCGTTGCAGATGATAAGGCTGTCAGAGTCCATGTTGGTGGCGAGCACAGCGTGCAACTCGGGTTTGGAGCCGGCTTCAAGACCAAGGTTATATTTCTTGCCGTGGCTGATAATTTCTTCGACCACGGGGCGCATTTGGTTGACCTTGATGGGGTAGATTATAAAGTGTTCGGCTTTGTAGTCATACTCTTTGGCTGCCTGGTTGAAACAGTCAGAGGTCTTTTCGATACGGTTATCCAATATGTCGGGGAAACGCAGAAGTACGGGGGCTGTGATGTCGCGTGAGTTGAGTTCGTCAACTATCTCTTTGAGGTCGACGCGTACATCGTTTTTGCGTGGTGACACGTAGGCGTGGCCTTTTTCGTTGATGCCAAAGTAGTTGACTCCCCAACCTTTGATGTTGTAGAGCTCCTCAGAATCTTCAATTCTCCATTTACGCATAGTGGGCAAGGTGATATTATATTAAGTAGGGATTTTAATATGTTGCGCAGGTGTTGTTTTTACACTGTGTCCTGATAGGTGCACCTGCTTGTAGGTTTATTATTGTAGTGGGTTCGTGTGTCAGCGAGGGTCGTCAGCCAATGGCATTGGCTATCTCCTGTGTAACGAACTTGATTTTGTCGAATGAGTCGAGCACGTTGACATCGACAATGTGGCGTGCCTTGCTGTAGAACGGTTCGCGTTGTGCCAACTGTTCTGTGACGAACTGTTGCAGTTGTTCGGGCGTTTTGTCCTTGAGCAGCGGACGCTCGCCCCGACTCATTGACAGGTGCTGCAAGATGGTTTCGGGCGAGGCTTTGAGGTAGAATACTTCGCCCACTTGGTTCATGTAGTCGATGTTGTCGAAGAAGCAGGGTGTGCCCCCGCCGCATGAAAGCACGACATTTTCGAACTCTGCCACTTCGTGCAGCATGCGGCGCTCAAGGTCGCGGAAGTGTGCTTCGCCCTTTTCGGCAAATATTTGGCTCACCTTGGTGTGGTAGCGCTCCTCAATGTACCAGTCAAGGTCGTAGAAGGTGCGGTTCATCAGTTTGGCAAGGTCGCGTCCGATGGTGGTTTTTCCCACGCACATATAGCCTACTAAAATAATGCTTTTGTTCATGACAGTTGCTTATTTTTTAGTGGCTCGTGAACGTGTGCGTGTGGCAGGCTTTTTACTTTCAGATGCAATGATTTGCTTGCACTCGTCGAGGGAGAGTTCGGCGGCGCGGTCGGCATCCTTTTTGGGTATTTTGTAGTTTTTGCCTTGGTAGCTGATGTAGGGTCCCCAACGGCCGGCGCGCACTTCGAGTTCGGGCTCTTCGGCAAATTGTTTGAGGTGGCTTTTAGCCTCCTTGTCGCGTTTGTCCTTTATAAGCTCGATGGCACGGTCGAGTGTGATGTCCATGGGGTCCTCGCCCTTTGGAATGGACACAAACAGCTTGCCAATTTGCACGTAAGGGCCAAAGCGTCCTACGTTGGCTTTGACAGTTTGCTCTTCAAACTCGCCCAAGGTGCGTGGCAACTTGAACAGGTCGAGTGCTTCGTCGAGTGTGATGGTTTCGATGCTCTGGCCTTTGTTGAGGTTGGCAAAGCGTGGTTTCTCGTCGTCGCTTGGTGTGCCAATTTGCACTACGGGGCCAAAACGTCCGATCTTTACGCTCACGGGTTTACCCGTTTGCGGGTCGGTACCGAGTTCGCGTTCGCCCACACGGTGCTCAGTCTTTTCGTTGAGTGTGCGTTCAACCTGCGGGTCAAAATCCTTGTAGAAGTCGCTGATCATTTGTGTCCAGTTCTCCTTGCCTTCAGCCACCTCGTCGAATTGTTTCTCAACGTTAGCGGTGAAGTTGTAGTCCATGATTTCGGGGAAGTATTCCATCAGGAAGTCATTGACTACGAGCCCTGTGTCGGTGGGCACAAGTTTGCCGCGGTTGCTGCCCACGTTTTCGGTGAGCGTTTGTTCGGTTATGTTGTTGCCGGCCAGTGTGAGCTGGCAGTAGTTGCGTGGTTGTCCCTCGTTGTCGCCCTTGACCACATATTCGCGGTTTTGAATGGTAGATATGGTGGGGGCGTAGGTTGACGGGCGGCCGATGCCTAACTCTTCGAGTTTGTGCACGAGCGAAGCCTCGGTGTAGCGCGGTGGTTGTTGTGTAAAGCGCTGTTGGGCTACAATCTCTTGGTTTTGCAGGTTCTGTCCCTCGCTCATGGGGGGCAGCAGACGTGACTCGTCGGTGGCATTTGCATTGTCATCATCGCCTTGGCTCTCACGATAGACGCGCAGGAAACCGTCGAACTTTACAACTTCGCCAGTGGCCTGGAAGTAGTAGCCGTTGTGGCTGGCCGTGGCACTTGTAACGCTGATGTTGACCGTGGTGCGCTCAAGTTGGGCGTTGGCCATTTGGCAGGCGATGGTACGTTTCCAAATCAGTTCGTACAGGCGTTGCTCGCGGCTGTCGCCGGTGATGGTCTGTCGTGCCATGTCGGTGGGGCGTATGGCTTCGTGTGCCTCCTGTGCCCCTTTGGCATGGGTGTGGTAGGTGCGGCGTTGGTGGTAGTTGGCCCCCATGATGTTGGTAATGACCGGTGCGCAACTGTTGAGGCAGAGGTCGGAGAGGTTCATAGAGTCGGTACGCATGTAGGTGATGAGTCCTGACTCGTACAGGCTCTGTGCCACGCGCATGGTCACGGCAACGGGGAAACCGAGTTTGCGTGCGGCCTCTTGTTGCAGTGTGGACGTGGTAAAAGGGGGCGCTGGTGTGCGCTGGGTAGGGCGCTTGCTGATGCTGTCGATGGTGTAGTTGGCCTGCTTGCATGACTCGAGGAAAGCCTCGGCCTGCTCCTTGCTGCTGAACCGTTTGTTGAGTTCGGCACGCAATGGGGTGGTGTGTCCTTTGTCATCGGGTACATCAAAAAGTGCTGTGACGCGGTAGCTCTCTTCGGGCTTGAACTGTTGTATTTCGCGTTCACGCTCAACGATGAGTCGCACGGCCACACTTTGTACACGGCCTGCCGAGAGACTCGGGCGCACTTTGCGCCACAATACGGGTGACAGTTTGAAACCCACCAGGCGGTCGAGCACACGGCGAGCTTGTTGCGCATCGACCAGATTGAGGTCGATGTGTCGCGGATGCTCGATGGCTGCGAGAATGGCCGGCTTTGTGATTTCGTGAAAGACGATGCGCTTGGTTTCTTTGGGGTCGAGGCCGAGCACTTCGGCCAGGTGCCATGATATGGCTTCCCCCTCGCGGTCCTCATCGGACGCGAGCCACACAGCCTCCGATTTTTTGGCTTGTGCACGCAAGTCGCTCACTACTTTCTTTTTGTCGGCGGGTATTTCGTATTGCGGTTCGAAGGTGTCGAGGTCAACGCCAAAGTTTTTCTTTTTCAAGTCGCGGATATGTCCGTAACTTGACATGACTTTATAGTCTGATCCAAGAAACTTTTCGATGGTTTTGGCCTTGGCAGGAGACTCGACTATTACCAAATTCTTTTGCATAGTTTTCTGTTTTATGGTGCAAAAGTAGTGCAAGGTGAGCGAAGTGCAAAACAAAAATATGGAATATAGCTACTGCCTCAAGCACAAAACTCAAACTCTAATGGGGGCGACGCGTCTCGCGTCGGGAAAATATGCTGCTATTATTTAGCAGAGTTCGTATGCCTTTCCTTTCTCTGCCCGACGCGAGACGCGTCGCCCCCATTAGTGCTTGCGTTTCTTCAAGCACCAAACGCTACCGCCAAACGCTACCGCCAAGCGCTACCACTAAACGCTACCTCTAATGGGGGCATTCTATGTTATTGACCAAATTTTTGGCAA
>ENA-ORMJ01000597-ORMJ01000597.1-human-gut-metagenome-genome-assembly--contig:-NODE-597-length-26866-cov-43.104360_pt1 | contig 26866 bp, 24 predicted proteins | sample MGYA00242100_ERZ508989 | MGnify/ENA primary metagenome ERZ508989 (study PRJEB26280, sample SAMEA2531403) | human gut metagenome | biome: human gut; feature: human-associated habitat; material: faeces...
CCTTCCTTCAGCGCATTCTGAAACTCGCGAATCTTCTTCTGTTTCTTCTGCTGTGGACGAATCATAAACAACCACATGATAGCGAAGATAGCTACCATCATAATGAGCATAGGCAAGCCACTCTGGCCGCTACCGCTCTGCAAAAACAAATTTGTCATATTTCTAAAGTTTTATTTTTTCTGTTAATATAATCAAGATATGAACCTATATATATAATCAAGATATGAACCTATATATATATAATAAGGTGTAAATCTCACTTTCCCCGTCTTACTTCTCCTCCTCGGCAGCATTGTCCTGAGCTGTTGGCTCTGCAGGCTGGTCGTAAGAAGGCTGATCATACTGATAGCCGTTATTGTCATTCCAGTCATTGCCATTGTTGTTTCGATAACGTGGCTGACCAATGCGCTGACGGCGCTGCTGTCCTTCGCGGGCACCACTATGAACTCCGAATCCTCCACGGCCTGCACGGCGCTGAACGTTCTGCTCACGATGAGGACGCTCGGGCAATTCTTTCATGATGACACCGGTCTCGATCAGCGAACGGGCGATGGCGTCGAGCATTCCGTTCACATAGCCGCCACTGCGTGGTGTGCTGTAGATCTTGCTCAGTTCCACATACTCGTTGATGGTTACTGTGGCAGGAATGCCAGGGAAGTTGACCAACTCGGCGATAGCAATCTGCATGATGACCATATCCATATATGCCAGACGCGAGAAATCCCAGTTGCGTGAAATCCGTCCCATATATTTCTGATACTCGTCGGCGTTGAGAATCGTGGCACGGAACAGCTTGCGGGCAAACTCACGGTCTTCCATGTCCTTGTATTCGGGCAGAAGCTCCTGGTTGGCCTTGTTGGCAGGGTCGAATCGCTTGATGGTTTTCAGCACGAAAGTATCAATGATGTCCTTGTCGTCGTTCCAGTAGAGGCTCTTCTCCTCGAGCATGGCTTCGATGTCCTCGCTGTTCATCACGATGTTCTTGTACAACTTGCGCCACACCTCACGGTCGGCATCATAACTGTCTTCCTCGGCATTCATATACTCCTGATAGATGTCGCTCTCCACAACAGCAGTGTACACACGGCGCACCACCTCAATATCGTCATCCCATGAAGAGTTCTTGGCTTCTATCCATTCGCCAAGCATCTTGTTCTCCTCGAGCTGCACGGCAAAGCGGTTGAAAGCAAACTTCTGCGATGGAGCATCGCCTCCCTCACGCTGTACACGTGTCACCTCCAAGTCGTAACGCTTGCGCGCTTCCTTGGTGATTTCTACAATAAGTTGTAATTGATAATTGTATAAATCGTAAGCCTTGGACAGGCTGAAGAACAACTCCTTCTCGGCGTTGTCCATGTTACGATTGCCGTTTTGATAGTACGCATAGGTTAACTGCACAATCTTTCTGCGAATCAAGTCCCTGTTAATCATTCTCTAATAATTTACGGATTAAATGTATTTTGCTGCAAAAGTAAGTATTTATCTCCTAATAAACAAGAAAAAACAGAGTTATTTCTCATTTTTTAATGATAAAATCTCTTTTTTTCAAATTTCTGACCACTAAATTTGGAAATTCCAAAGAAAAGTAGTAATTTTGCATCCGTTTTGTAAAAACCGCTTTTTCAAAGCTAATCCGTGTGATGGCGAGTTAAGGCACATTTTTATTAATTAATACTTAATTTAGAGTAACACAATGAAAGAGATTAACGTAACAGGTCAGAAGCGCACAGACCTTGGCAAGAAAGCTTCTAAAACATTGCGCAAAGAGGGTTTGATTCCATGTAACTTGTATGGCGAGAAGAAGGACGCTAACGGCGCTCCTGAGGCTTTGTCTTTCGCAGTTCCATTCGCTGAGCTCCGCAAGATCATCTACACTCCTCACGTATATGTTATCAACCTCATCATCGACGGTGAGAGCCACACAGCTATCATGAAGGAGATTCAGTTCCACCCAACAACAGACGCTCCTCTGCACGTAGACTTCTACGAGGTGAACGACCAGAAGCCTATCACTATCGGCATCCCAGTGAAGTTGGTAGGTTTGGCACAGGGTGTTCGCGATGGTGGTCGTATGAACCTCTCTATCCGCAAGATCGACGTTACTGCTCCTTACCAGGTTATTCCTGAGCACCTCGATATCGACGTTACTGCGTTGAAGATCGGTAAGAGCATCAAGGTAGGCGACCTCTCATTCGAGGGTCTCGAGCTCGCTACAAGCAAGGCTGTAGTAGTTTGCTCTATCAAGATGACACGTAATGCTGCTGCCGCTGCCGCTGCTGCTGCCGCTGAAGAGGAGGCATAATTATCAATTAGAAGTACATTCGGAAATTGGATAAATTTTTGATTTGTGGTCTCGGGAATCCTGGCGACGAATACGCCGGAACCCGACACAACACAGGATTCATGGTATTGGACGCTTTTGCTAAGGCGTCCAATATTCATTTTGAGGATAAGCGTTACGGCTTTGTTGCCGAGACAAGCATCAAGGGACGAAAGGTGTTCCTGCTCAAGCCCACCACGTTTATGAACCTCAGCGGAAACGCTGTGCGCTACTGGCTGCAGCAGGAGAAAATAGACCAGAAGCGACTGCTCGTCATCAGCGATGAACTTGCCCTGCCATTGGGCGCGTTCCGACTGAAAGCTGGCGGAAGCAACGGCGGACACAACGGACTGGGACACATCCAGCAACTCATCGGACAAGACTATGCCCGTCTGCGTATGGGCATCGGAAACGATTATCCCCGTGGAGGACAGGTGGACTGGGTACTGGGACACTACACCGAGGAGGACATGCGCCAACTGCAGCCTGCACTCGACCTGGGCGTGGAAATCATCAAGAGTTTCGTGTTGCAAGGCATCGACGCCACTATGAACCAATACAATAAATTGGGGAAAAAGTAAGAACGAGTTTAACATTCCCTCCAAGGCTGTTGGCTATAACTTCTAACGACCAAAGGGAGTGACAACTTCTTTAACTTCTATAACTTCTGAACTTGCAAAAGTTCAATAAACACTAATACAGCTATGAAGGAAAGTGCCAGAATAGACAAGTGGCTCTGGGCTGCCCGCATATACAAGACACGCAGCATCGCAGCAGATGCCTGCAAGAACGGGCGTGTCACCGTGGGAGGCATCTCGCGCAAGCCTTCGTTCATCATCAAGCGAGGCGATGTGGTGAGCGTGAAGAAAGCGCCCATCACCTATTCCTTCGAAGTGCTCGACTGCATCGAACAGCGCGTGGGAGCCAAGATGCTCTTTGCCGTTTACAAGAACGTCACCGATCCTCGACAGTACGAACTGCTGGAAATGAGCCGTATCAGCGGATTCGTTGACCGTGCCCGCGGAACAGGACGTCCTACCAAGAAAGAGCGCCGTGCCCTCGATGCTTTCATCGATCCTGCCCTCTTTGGCTTCGACGACGATGACGATATAGAATAAATGTTCTCTTTAACCTATAAAATCTATGTTCTAAAGTATCGAACTTATGTTCCAAAGTTTAGAACTTATGTTCTAAAGTATCGAACTTATGTTCTAAAGTTTAGAACATAGATTTATCGCAAGAAACAAAACAAATTCATTATAAACAGAAAACATTTTTAAATGTTTTATGATTAACTCAAGTTTCGCAAGTGGTTAAAGTATGGACTGAAGGCCCAAAAGCGCATAGAAGCAGCACGCCCTGAAAGGGCAGAAGCTCCTAGCCCAGGGCAACGCCCTGGGTTGTTTTGGACGCAAATCTGTCGCCCTGTAAGGGCAAAAGCTTTAAAAATCAAGGCAATACATAAAGCTTTTGCCCTTACAGGGCGCCTTGCCAATTGCTATAATACCCAGGGCGCTGCCCTGGGCTAAGAGTTTCTGCCCCTTCAGGGCGTGTGGGGCTAACATTCGAACTTCTGTTAAATTAGTGTGAAGAAAAACCGTATCATGTCGGCCGTTTAACGGCTTTTCGCACGATTTTGAATTGTTTTCGGTCGATTTTAAGACGTTTTCGGTCGATTTTAAGACGTTTTCAGCACTTGCAACCGTCACTTTTTACTCTTAAGCACGTTTTTAGACTATTTATACACGGAATATAGCATTTTAGTCACAATTTTACCCATTTCATAAAAATAATTTAAAAAATACTTGCATTTTAATAAAATTAATTATATCTTTGCATCGTCTAAGAAGAAGTTTAAAACCTATCCTATTGGACGGCAGATTATCCATTAAGGAGATTTGCATAACATACTATTATTAACTTTTAATTTCAGAGAGTATGAAAAAATTATTGGTTATGGCAGCTATGGTGCTGTCTTCAGTAGGTGCTTTTGCACAGTATTCAGCAGGCGACATTACGATTCAGCCTAAGATTGGTTTGAACATTGCTTCTGTTGGTGGCGACGTTGACGGCGACTACAAGGCAGGTTTGGCTGTTGGTGCCGAGGCAGAATATCACGTTTCTCCATTGATTGGTGTTAGCGCTGGTCTTCTTTATTCTCAGCAGGGATGCAAGTGGTCAGTAGAAAATGTTGATGTCAAGTGGAAGCCAGCTTACCTCAACATCCCTATCCTTGCCAACTTCTATGTTGCCAACGGTTTGGCATTGAAGGCTGGTGTTCAGCCAGGTTTCATGGTTGCAAAAGACGATGCAGAAAATGTTAATACATTCGACTTCTCTGTACCAGTAGGTATTTCTTACGAGTACATGAACATCTGCCTCGATGCTCGTTACAACATCGGTTGCACCAAGGTAGACAAAGATGTTAAGGGCTGCAACTCTGTTTTCCAGATAACACTGGGTTACAAGTTCAAGCTCTAAGCTTAGACAACAACAGGCTTTCATAAGCCCATCCACCCTCTCGCTCCTTGCTGTGAGATGAAAACATAGCAAGGAGACAAAAGAAGGACTGGATACTCGATAAAGTATCTTAGGATAGTTGCAAACTATTTTAAGATACTTTTTTTATACCCTTTACCGTGCTTTCATTTATGAGTAACAATTTTTATTTCATGACACTTTTCTCGCCATGGCTATTCCAAAGCAAGTTTAGTTCTGTTCATTTAGCTTAATGTAATTTCTCCACCGATTATATATTTCTATATTACTGACCTTATTTTTCCATAGAATAAAAAATACTATAAAATTTGTTTGCATCTTAATAAAAATAATTATACCTTTGCCCCCGTCTAAGAATAAGAAGTTTAAAACACATCCTATTGGACAGCAGAACATTCTTGTTAGTAAGTTTGTGCAACAATTATTATTAATTTATAAATTCAGAGAGTATGAAAAAATTATTGGTTATGGCAGCTATGGTGCTGTCTTCAGTAGGTGCATTCGCACAGTATTCAGCAGGCGACATCACTATTCAGCCTAAAGTCGGTTTGAACGTATCTTCCGTTACTGATGACGAAGCTGGTTACATAGCAGGCTTTGTTGGCGGTATAGAGGGAGAATATCACGTTTCACCCATGGTAGGAATCAGCGCCGGTCTTCTCTATTCTATGCAAGGAGCCTCAGTTAAGGACGCAGAAGGTGACCCAAAATTGGAGATGAACTATGTGAATATCCCTATTTTGGTAAACGCCTATGTTGCAAAAGGCCTGGCACTGAAAGCTGGTATTCAGCCTGCATTCAACGTAAGCAACAAAGTAAAAGTTGCCGGCATCAGTATCGACTACGACAAATACGCACCAGAAGGAGCAGAGATAAAAACTTTTGATTTCTCTATTCCTGTAGGAATTTCTTACGAGTACATGAACGTTTGCCTCGATGCTCGTTACAATATCGGTGTATCAAAAATTGCGGATGGTGATTCTGGCCGCAACTCTGTATTCCAGATTACTTTGGGTTACAAGTTCAAGCTCTAAGCTTTAGCGATGGTCCATGACAGGCATTTCTCAGTAGAGCCTGTCGCTTATTCATAGAGATGCCCCCGCAGACTCTTCCCCACATCAAGGAAAGTCTGCGGGGGCTCTGTTTTTATAGCTCATTAAGAGAGCATTAGTAAACTTTAGCAATGAAGTCTTGGCTGTATCAACAGAAAGTAGTATTTTTGCAGAGCAAAAAACAACAACAAAACAAAAAAAGGAAATGAATATATTAGTGACAGGAGCCAACGGACAGCTCGGCAACGAGATGAGAATCGTGAGCAAGAACACCACAGACCACTATCTCTTCACCGACGTGAACCAGGTGGAAGGCGTGGAAACCACTTACCTCGACATTACAGACATGGACGCCATACGCAAGATGGTGAGCGAGAACCACATAGACGCCATCATCAACTGTGCGGCATGGACCAATGTGGATGCCTGCGAAAATGACGAGAAGTTGGCTGCACTTGCAGAGAAACTGAATGCCGATGCTCCAGAGAACCTTGCCTTGGCAATGAAGGAGACAGGCGGACTGCTCGTGCAAATCTCCACCGACTACGTCTTTGGCAAGGAACCATACAATGTACCTTGCGGACCCCAGCAGAAGGGAACTCCTACAGGCGTATATGGTACAACCAAGCTTCACGGCGAACAGAAAATCATGGCAAGCGGTTGCCAGTATGTCATCATCCGCACCGCATGGCTCTACTCTGAATTTGGCAAGAACTTCTGCAAGACAATGCTCAACCTCACTGCCACAAAGCCACAGTTGAAGGTAGTGTTCGACCAGTGCGGAACTCCTACCTATGCTCTCGACCTGGCCAACGCCATCCTCACTGTCATAGACAAGATAAAGTCGGCCGACGACAAGAGCAAATACACCGGCATCTATCATTTCTCTAACGAGGGAGTGTGCTCCTGGTACGACTTCACACAGATGATAGCCCGCATTGCCGGACACACACAGTGCGACATACAGCCCTGCTACAGCTCGGAATATCCTTCGCCAGTGGCCCGTCCTGCCTACTCCGTGCTCGACAAGCGAACCATCAAGGAAACCTTCGGCGTGAAAGTGCCCTACTGGATTGACTCACTCGAAAAGTGCATTGCAAACCTCCTTAAGTAACATTTTAAATAATAAATATAATGAAGCGAACCATCATCATCACAGGCGGCGCCGGATTTATCGGCTCACACGTTGTCCGTCTGTTCGTGAACAAATATCCCGAGTATCACATCATCAACCTCGACAAGCTGACTTATGCAGGCAATCTGGCCAACCTCAAGGACATCGAGGACAAGCCCAACTACACCTTTGTGAAGGGCGACATCTGCGACTTCGAGCTGATGCTCAAGTTGATGAACGACTATCAGGTTGACGGCATTATCCATCTGGCTGCAGAAAGCCACGTAGACCGCTCTATCAAGGATCCATTCACCTTTGCACAGACCAACGTGATGGGAACACTCTCGCTCCTGCAGGCAGCAAAGACCTACTGGGAGAGTCTGCCCGAAGGCTATGAGGGCAAGCGCTTCTACCACATTTCTACCGACGAGGTATATGGCGCCTTGCAGATGACACATCCCGAGGGCGTGGCAGCACCATTCTCCACCAAGGCATCAAGTGGCAAGAACCACGAGGCTTATGGCGAGGAGTTCTTCGTAGAAACCACCAAGTACAATCCCCATTCTCCCTACTCGGCTTCCAAGGCCAGCAGCGACCACTTTGTACGTGCTTTCCACGATACTTACGGCATGCCTACCATCGTGACCAACTGCTCCAACAACTATGGTCCTTACCAGTTCCCAGAGAAGCTCATCCCTCTCTTCATCAACAACATACGCCATCGCAAGCCTCTGCCCGTCTATGGCAAGGGTGAGAACGTGCGCGACTGGCTCTACGTGGTAGACCATGCCCGTGCCATCGATGTCATCTTCCACGAAGGAAAGGTGGCTGAGACCTATAATATCGGAGGTTTCAACGAGTGGAAAAACATTGACATCATCAAGGTGGTTATCAAGACCGTAGACCGTCTTCTCGGTCGCAAGGAGGGCGAAGACCTCGACCTCATCACTTACGTCACCGACCGCAAGGGCCACGACATGCGTTACGCCATCGATTCACGCAAATTGCAGCGCGAATTGGGTTGGGAACCAAGTCTGCAGTTCGAAGAGGGCATCGAGAAAACCGTGAAATGGTATCTCGACAACCAGGAATGGATGGACAATGTAACCTCTGGCGACTATCAGAAATATTACGAGAACATGTACGACAACAAATAAATTTGTCAAGCCAAGGCGTAAAAAAAATTGACTTTTTACGCATTAAGACATGAGCTTGAACATTACGCATAAAAAAATTGAGCTTTGAACATTGAATCATTATGAGAAAACAAATAACTCTCATAATGCTCAATATTCAAAGCTCAAAACTTTTGTACTTTATAACGCTTTGGCTTTATCCTTCACGGAAGAAGTCGAAAGCCTCTTTGATTTCGTCGATGGTGGCACTTTGGTTGATGCGAATATCACCGATTCCACCCAATAAGGTAAAGTTGATGATGCCATCCTGATTTTTCTTGTCATGGCGCATCAGTTCTATCAGTTCGTCGTAGTCATCGCAGGTGATAGGAAGCGAGCCATAGTACTCCTTGATGAAGTTCACCGTCTGTCGCATCTTCTCCGTTGGGAATCCCGTCTTCATCACACTCAGATAGAGTTCCGGAATCAGACCGAACGCCACAGCATAGCCGTGCAGAACAGGCTTGCGTTTCAGTGCCCAGCTTTCAAAGGCATGACCGAAAGTATGTCCCAAGTTGAGCGCCTTGCGGATGCCGTGCTCATGAGGATCCTGCTCTACGATGCGCTCCTTTACCGCCACGCTATCGCCCACCATGCGTTGCAACTGCTGCAAGTCGGGATGAGCCAGGTCGAAGCCAACCAACTCCGCCCACATCTTTTCGTCCGAAATCAAACCATGCTTGAGCATCTCGGCATAGCCCGAACAGATGTTCTCGGCATCGAGCGTGCGCAGGAACTCAGTATCGAGAATGACAAACTTGGAGTCGCAGAACACGCCTATCTCGTTCTTCAGTCCACCGAAGTTGATGCCCGTTTTTCCTCCCACCGAAGCATCCACCATCGAGAGGAGCGTAGTGGGGATATTGATGAAGTTGATGCCACGCTTGAAAGTTGCTGCGGCAAAGCCACCCAAGTCGGTAACCATTCCACCACCCAGGTTTATCATGCACGAATGGCGCGATGCACCGCCCTCGCCCAACGACTTCCATACGTGTACCATCGTGTCGAGGTCTTTGTGCGTATCGGTAGCACCAATGGTAATGACCTTCGCATCCCTGAGCGAGAAATAATTTTTCACAACAGGCCAGCACTTGACAACTGTGGTTTCGTCGGTAAGCACAAAAATTTTGTCGTGCTCGCACTCTGCCAAGGCTTCGGCTATCTCACTTTCGAGATTGGTAGAAATGATGACTCTCTGACTCATAAATTTATCAATATATTATAAATAATGTAATTCTTGCGTGCAAAGGTACGTATTTTTCTGCATTTTGATGCAAAAGAACACACTTTTAGCATTCTTTTCACACATTTTAGACTAAACCTTATCACAAAGGATGCGTCTAAGCTATCAAGTGAACAAAAAAAACTATAAAATACAGAAATGAGAAAATCAGTACTCACCCTGCTCCTGCTATTCATCGCCATGATGATGCAGGCACAGCAACACCTCATCACGGGTGCCATTATCGACAAGGGAACCAACGACCCTGTCGAGGCATCGACCGTACAACTGCTACGCGCGGACAGCACCTATATCTCAGGCGCCATCAGCGACGAGAATGGACTCTTCAGCCTTCAGGCTCCCGAAGACGGCAGTTATCTGCTCAAGATAACCAGCGTAGGATACAAGCACACCGTAAGGCGCATCATGATGACCCAGGGCAAAGACCTCGCCATGGGCAAGATAAACATCAACGCAGAGGCCATCATGCTCAAGGCCGCCACCGTCACGGCCATGGCCAAGAAAGTGGTGCTCAAGGAAGACACCTTCGTGTACAACTCTGCGGCTTATCGCACACCCGAAGGCTCCACCATCGAAGAGCTCGTGAAGCGCCTGCCTGGTGCTGAGGTGAGCGACGACGGAAGCATCAAAATCAACGGAAAGGAAGTAAAGAAGATCCTCGTAGACGGCAAGGAGTTCATGACCGGCGATACCAAGACGGCTCTGAAGAACCTGCCCACCAGCATCATCGACAAGATCAAGGCCTACGACGAGAAGAGCGACCTGGCTAAGGTGACGGGCATCGACGACGGAGAAGAGGAAACCGTGCTCGATTTCGGCGTCAAGAGAGGCATGAACAAGGGACTCATCGCCAACATGGACCTCAGCATAGGCACCAAGCAACGATACAGCGAACGAGGCATGGCGGCTTATTTCAACGACCGCAACCGACTCATGCTCTTCGCATCAGCCAACAACACCAACGACATGGGATTCCCCGGAGGTGGAGGCCCTGGCGGATGGGGATTCAACAAGCAGGGACTCAACGCCTCGAAGATGCTGGGTCTGAACTACAACTACGAGAACAAGGATAAGCTCAAGATGGACGCCTCGCTGAGATGGAACCACAGCGATGGAGACATCAGCAGCACGGTGGCTTCCGAGAACTTCGTGAGCCAGAACTCGTCTTTCTCGAACAGCCGTGCCAAGAACTTCTCGCGCAGCAACAGCTGGGACGGACGTTTCCGCCTGGAATGGAAACCCGACACGATGACCAATATCATGTTCCGTCCATCGTTCACCATCAAGAGCAGCGATGCACTGGCACGAAGCTTGTCGGCACAGTTTAATGCCGATCCTTACCAGATCACCAACGACCCGCTCGAGGACGCAGCACGTGCCGAGCTGGGACTTGAGGACGTAAGCACAAGCAAGAGTCTGTTGCAGCAGGCTGGAGCTCTCGTCAACCTGCAGTCGTCGAGCAGCATCAGCTATAGCGAGTCTGAAAATCTGAAAGGCATGTTGCAATACAATCGCCGACTCAGTGCGATGGGACGCAACGTCACCGTGCGCACCGATGCCAGCTACGGCAAGACCGATGCCAACAGCCTCTCACTCACCAATGCCTACATGTACCTTGTAGATGTGGCCAACGGCAACGAGACCGACCACTACAACACTTATCGTTACAACGTGACGCCTACCCGCAACTACAGCTACTCTCTGCAGGCCACCTATAGCGAGCCACTCTGGAAAGCCACCTTCCTGCAACTGAGCTATAAGTTCACCTACAAATACTCGAAGACCGACCGTTCCACCTACAACTTCTCCGACTTCAGCGATGAGGAGGCAAACCAGTGGGCTTCCATCACTCCCGAGTATCGTGGATGGGGCAACTACTTGAGCACTCTGCGCTCGCCTCTCGACGAGTACTTCGACAGCGACCAGAGCCGATTCTCCGAGTACAAGAACTACATTCACGAGATGCAGCTCATGATGCGATTCATCCGACCAAAGTACAACCTCAGCTTCGGAGCCATGCTCCAGCCACAGAGGTCGAACTTCATCTACGACTATATGGGGCAGCACATCGAAACGTCACGCAACGTCACCAACTTTGCGCCAACGCTCGACTTCCGTTACCGCTTCAGCAAGGTGAGCAACCTGCGCGTCAACTATCGAGGCACCACTTCACAGCCTTCGATGACCGACCTGCTCGACATCACCGACGACAGCAATCCGCTCAACATCAAGAAGGGAAATCCGGGACTGAAGCCATCGTTCACCCACAACTTCCGACTCTTCTACAACAACTATATAGAGAAGCACCAGCGAGCCCTGATGACCATCGTCAACTTCTCGATGACACGCAACAGCATCAGCGACATGGTGACCTACGACGACAAGACCGGTGGACGAACCACACAGCCCGAAAACATCAACGGCAACTGGAACGCACGAGGCGCCTTCATGTTCAATACAGCCATCGACAGCGCTGGCGTATGGAACATCAACACCTTCACCACCCTCGCCTATACCAATGCCGTAGGCTATCTGAGCCTCGACGGGAAGACCTCGCAGAAGAACACCACCAAGCAGACTCAGGTGGGCGAGCGAATCGCCATGGGCTATCGCAACAACTGGCTTGAGGTCAACCTCAACGGAACCCTCAACTACAACCATGCCCGCAACAAGCTTCAGGCATCGAGCAACATGAACACCTGGCAGTTCTCTTACGGACCGAGCATCACAGCCACCATGCCCTGGGGCATGAGCCTGAGCACAGACCTAAGCCAGAGCAGCCGACGAGGATACAGCGACAAGTCGATGAACACCAACGAACTGGTTTGGAACGCCCAACTCTCGCAAGGCTTCCTCAAGGGCAAACCCCTCACCGTGATGATCCAGTTCTACGACCTGCTGCACCAGCAGAGCACCTTGAGCCGTGCCCTTACTGCCATGGCCCGTACCGATACCGAGTACAACAGCATCAACTCTTATGCCATGCTCCACGTCATCTACCGACTGAATATCATCGGAGGCAAGCAGGCACGCGAGACGATGAGGGATGGCGGACGCCCCGACTTCGGCGGACGCCCCTTCAACGGCGGACGACCTCCCATGGGACCACCTCCAGGAGGCGGACATCGCCGCTTCTAAGTTTAGAGAAGTTGAAACCCATATACATGATGCCCAGAACCATTCGTCATCGTTGGTTCTGGGCATATTTTTGTCTCATTGGCTCTAACATCTCTACACCTTTCCACATCCGTCAGTTTTAATTTTTATAAAATAATCTTTAAATAACTATAATTATACAGCAAGAAAACTATAACGATACAAATATTTTCCTAACTTTGCAACCACTTTTTATTATAACAGAAATGAAACATCGTATTTTAAGCATGACAATGTCACTTTGCCTCGCCTGCACGATGGGAGCGCAAAGTGCCGAAAAGATTGTACCCATCAAGTATGGAAACATGGATAATTGGGTTATCAGAAACATCAAGGAATCAGGTATCATAGGCGGAAACAAGAAGGTGGTTTATGCCGTAGGTCCGTCGATGACCATCAATGGCAATACCCCCTACACCAACAAGGGCGGCTCGCCCTGGGGAACCTCCAATGTGCTTGCCCACGTGTCAGGCATCTATAAGACCAACAACTCGGTATATCGCGACAAGCACGAGAACGGCCATTGTGCCAAGCTCGTCACCCACATCGAGAAGGTGAAGGTATTGGGACTCATCAATATCAAGGTGCTTGCAGCAGGCTCGCTCTTCCTGGGCGACGTGCGCGAACCCATCACCGGAACCAAGGACGGTCCTAAGGCCATCAACTGGGGCATTCCTTTCACCCATCGTCCCAAGGCGGTGCGTTTCGACTATAAGACCCTGTTGCCCAACTCAGCCACCCGCATCAAGCAGAACGGCTTCAGCAGTGCATCGAAAGTGGCAGGACGCGACTATGCTGTCGCCATCCTCTATCTGCAAAAGCGTCACGAGGATGCCAATGGCAACATCACGGCCAAGCGTGTGGGCACCATGGTGGTGAAATACAGCAAGAGCACCAATGGATGGGTGAACGACGCCACCTACACCATCCACTATGGCGACATCCGACACATGGCAGGCTATGACGCCTCGCTCATGGGACTTCGTAATTGTGACTATGCCCGCAACAGAAAGGGCAAGAGCGTCATCATCAAGGAGACGGGATGGGCTTCGGCCAACGAGACCCCTACCCACCTCATCCTGCAGTTCTCTTCCAGTCATGGCGGAGCCTATATCGGAACGCCCGGCAACACGCTCTGGATAGACAACGTGGCACTCGTATACTAACTGTTTATCACATATTAACACCCCTTATTATATACATAACACATGAAGCAGCTTCTACTCTCATGCCTTACATGCCTTCTCTTGCCTACTCTTGGTATGGCAGGGGAGGCTGACTCTACCTTCACGCCACATACCGGGATGGAAAAAGAGGAAGTAAAAATAGGGAAAAAGGTGGACGAAAACGTGGAAGTGAAGGTGGAAGCGAAGGCGGAAGTGAAGAAGAAATCGCTCATCACCCGTTTTCTCGACTACTTCAACGATGCCAACAAGAAGAACGACAAGCGGTTCGACTTCAGCATTATCGGAGGCCCACACTATGCCACCGACACCAAGTTGGGCTTAGGCTTAGTGGCAGCAGGCATCTATCGCTCCGACCCAGCCGACACGCTTCTCCTCCCCTCCAATGTGTCGCTCTTTGGCGATGTCAGCACGGTGGGCTTCTATCTGCTCGGTGTGCGCGGAACCCACATCTTCCCCCACGACCGTTACCGTGCCGTCTACACGCTCTACTTCTATTCCTTCCCCTGCAAGTTCTGGGGAATGGGATACGACATGGGCGACAACGACGACAACGAGAGCGACATGAAGCGATGGCAGGTGCACGTGAAGGGAAGCTTCCTGTGGAACCTTGGCAGCAACCTCTTCCTCGGTCCTTCCGTGGCCTACGACTACATCATCGGCAAGGACATCGAGCGCCCCGAGCTCTTGGCGGGAATGGACCGACATACCGACAACTATGGCGTGGGATTCACCTTCATGTTCGACAACCGTGACAACCTCACCTATCCCCACCGGGGTTATTACGTGAACCTCACCCAGATGTTCCGTCCGCGCTTCATGGGCAACGACTATGCCTTCAGCACCACCGAACTGCAGCTCAACGCCTACCAGCAACCCTGGCGAGGAGCCGTACTGGCCGAGGACCTTCGTTCCACACTCAACTTTGGCAATCCCTCATGGGGCATGATGGCACAGACAGGAGGCAGCAATGCCCTGCGCGGATATTACGAGGGAAGATACCGCGACAAGCACATGATAGAAGCCACTGTCGAACTTCGCCAGCACGTGTGGAAACGCAACTCGCTCACGGCCTGGATAGGCGCAGGAACCATCTTCCCCAAGTTCAGCCAGATGAGAAGCCGTCACATCCTGCCTAACTTCGGACTGGGCTATCGATGGGAATTCAAGAAGAACGTCAACGTGCGTCTCGACTATGGTTTCGGCAAGGGCGGACAGAGAGGATTCCTCTTCAATATCAACGAGGCGTTCTAAAAGCAAACAACACACAACATGAAATCATTCAACAAAATCATATACTGGTATGCCGTCATCGCGCTTACCGTGCCCAATGTGGCCCTTTGTTTCACCGAGCACCTCAGCACATGGGCAGCCCTTGCCAACACCGTGCTGCCCTTTGGTGTCTACATGGCTCTGATGAGCATCTGTCGCAAGCCGGGCAAGATGGTGTGGTGGCTCTTCCCCATCATCTTCTTTGCGGCTTTCCAGATCGTGTTGCTCTATCTCTTCGGCAAGGGCGTCATAGCCGTGGATATGTTCCTCAACCTCGTAACCACCAATCCTGGCGAGGCCATGGAGTTGCTCGACAACCTCATTCCTGGCGTGGCGAGTGTCTTCATCCTCTATCTGCCCCTGCTCATCCTGGGCGTGGTGTCCATACGGAGCAAGAAGGCACCCGTGCAGTCCTCTGCCCTCAGAAAGCGATATGCCCTGTGGGCTTCAGCCTTGGCCATCGTGGGGTGCATCTTTGTTGCCACGGCCTGTCTCTCCCGTCCCTCCGACAACGCACAACTCGACGACCATCATGCCCCACAATATAGCGTGCTCAACGACCTCTACCCCCTCAACGTGTTCTATAACCTCTACCTTGCCGTGAAGCGCAACAACGCCTCCATCCACTACAAGGAGGCATCTGCCCGTTTCCGCTTCGATGCCAGGCCGTCCCATCCCGAGGACTCCTGCGAGGTCTACGTCATGGTGATAGGCGAGACGGCACGAGCCATGAACTTCAGTCTCTATGGTTATCAGCGCGACACCAATCCACGGCTCAGCAAGACCCCAGGACTGGTGACGTTCAGCGATGTCACCACCCAGTCGAACACCACCCACAAGAGTGTGCCCATGCTCCTCTCGCAGGCTTCGGCCTCCGACTTCGAGCGTCTCTTCCACGAGAAAGGCATCCTGCAGGCCTTCCGTGAGGCAGGCTTCCACACCGTGTTTCTGAGCAATCAGCGCCCCAACCACTCGTTCATCGACTTCCTGGGCGAACAGGCCGACCAGTGGCTCTTCCTCAAGACGGGCGATGCCAACCCCGCTGGCCGTGAGCTGGCCGAAGCCCCGGGCAAGGACGGCAACTACTATGATGCCGACCTGCTGCCCATCCTCGACAAGATACTGGGCCGGAAACGCAAGAAGGAATTCATCGTGCTCCACACCTATGGCTCTCACTTCAACTACATGGACCGCTATCCCCGACAGATGGCGCATTTCCAGCCCGACACGCATTGCGAGGCCAAGAAGGAGAACCGTCCCGACCTCATCAACGCCTACGACAACACCATCCGCTACACCGACCTTGTGCTCAGTGGTGTGATAGAGCGCCTGCGAGCACACGGAGGCATGAGCGCCATGCTCTATACGAGCGACCATGGCGAGAACATCTTCGACGACAGTCACAAGCTCTTCCTTCATGCTTCGCCCCGAGCTTCGGAGTACGAGTTGCATGTGCCCTTCCTGGTATGGACATCGCAGAGCTTCCAGCATCAGGAGCCAGCCGTGGCACAGGCCCTCTCCGCCAACCGCCACAAGCAGGCACAGAGCAGCCGTTCCGCCTTCCCCACCATGCTCAATATCGGGGGCATCAGTACGCGCTTCCGCCAAGAGCACGAGTCGTTGGCGAGCCCTGCCTATCGTCCCGCCCCTCTGCTCTACCTCAACGACCACAACGAGGCTATCCCACAGGCAGAATGTGGATTTTAGGCTAACTTCCCCACATGCGAAAGTTCAATTAGGTTATTGAAGTTTCGCAAGTTTTTCCCCACACGCCCTGAAGGGGCAGAAGCTCTCAGCCCAGGGCAGCGCCCTGGGTAATTACGGCAGCAAACTTATCGCCCTGTAAGGGCAAAAGCTTTAAAACTCCTAACAATTTACAAAGCTTTTGCCCTTACAGGGCGCCTTGCTGATTGGCATTATACCCAGGGCGATGCCCTGGGCTGAGAGCTTCTGCCCTTTCAGGGCGTGCTGCTTGCGGGCGATGCCCTGGGCTGAGAGCTTTTGGGCCTTCAGTTAGTACTTAAACCACTGGCGAAACTTGAGTTAGATTATAAAAACTTCCTCTTTTCTTTCTCTATATCAGTTTTTTGCTGTAATTTTGCACCCGAATAAGTCAATAACAGTAGAAAACAATGGACTCAACACGCAAAATCGAAAAAGTAAGTTTGCGCAACCTCCACATGGAGGATTACGACCAACTGGCGAAATCGTTCAAGCGCATTTATGCCGACTCGGACGTCTTCTGGACACGTTCTCAAATCAAAAAGCTCATTACCATCTTTCCCGAAGGTCAGGTAGTCATCATCGTCGACGACAAGATCGTGGGATGCGCCCTCTCTATCATCGTCAACTACAACATGGTGAAGGGCGACCACACCTATGCCCAGGTGACAGGCAATGAAACCTTCAACACCCACGATGCCAACGGCAACATCCTCTATGGCATCGAGGTCTTCATCCACCCCGACTATCGTGGCCTCCGACTGGCCCGACGCATGTACGAATACCGCAAGGAGCTGTGCGAGAAGCTCAACCTCAAGGCCATCATGTTTGGAGGACGCATACCCAACTATCACAAGTATGCCGACCAGATGCGCCCCAAGGAGTACATCGAGAAAGTGCGCAGTCGTGAAATCTACGATCCCGTGCTCACCTTCCAGCTGTCCAACGACTTCCACGTGCGCCGTGTGATACGCAACTATCTGCCCAGCGACGAGGAGAGCGAACACTGCGCCACCCTGTTGCAGTGGGACAACATCTACTATCAGCCACCTACGGACTCCTATGTAGACCGCAAGCCCACCGTGCGCATCGGTCTCGTGCAGTGGCAGATGCGCCCCTATGCCTCCGTCGACGACCTCTTCGAGCAGGTGGAGTTCTTCGTCGATTCGGTGAGCGACTATAAGAGCGACTTCATCCTCTTCCCCGAATACTTCAATGCCCCTCTGATGGCCAAGTTCAACAATATGGGCGAGGCACAGAGCATCCGACAGATGGCACAGTACACCGAGCAGATACGCGACCGGTTCCGTGAGCTTGCCATCAGCTACAACATCAACATCATCACGGGCAGCATGCCTTACGTCAAGGACGACGGCGCCCTCTACAACGTGGGCTTCCTGTGCCGACGCGACGGAAGCGTGGACATGTACGAGAAGATTCATGTCACCCCCGACGAGCAGAAGTGCTGGGGTCTTACCGGTGGAAGCCGCATCCAGACCTTCGACACCGACTGTGGCAAGATAGGCATCGTGATCTGTTACGACGTGGAGTTCCCCGAGCTCTCACGCCTCATGGCTCAAGACGGCATGCAGATACTCTTCGTGCCCTTCATGACCGATACCCAGAACGCTTACTCCCGTGTGCGTGTATGCGCCCAGGCCCGTGCCATCGAGAACGAGTGCTATGTGGCCATTGCGGGCAGTGTGGGCAACCTGCCCCGTGTGCACAACATGGACATACAGTATGCTCAGAGTGCCGTGTTCACGCCTTGCGACTTCGCCTTCCCCAACGACGGCAAGCGATCGGAGGCTACGCCCAACACCGAGATGATTCTCGTATCCGACGTTGACCTCAACCTGCTCAACGAACTTCACACCTATGGTGCCGTGCGCAACCTGCGCGACCGCCGCAAGGACCTCTATGAGCTGAAGAAAAAATAAAAGATGTACAAGATCGACATATCGGAGCGCACGCTCCACTTCAAGCAGCCTGCCGGAACCTCACGGGGTGTCTACACCACCCGGCACAGTTATTACCTCACCCTCACCTCGGCAGAACATCCGGGCATCAGGGGCGTGGGCGAATGTGCCACCCTGCCCGACCTGAGTTGCGACGCCAAGCCCGAATACGAGCTCACGCTCCGACAGGTGTGCCAGATGGTGGAACAGATGGGGCGCATACCCTACGACATGATACGTGCCTACCCCAGCATCACCTTCGGACTGGAGACCGCCTTTGCCGATTTCTTTCGTCAGTGCCCCGCTATCGATGTGCCGGCATGGGCTACGTACCTGGCAAGCCTCTACGACACGCCCTTCGCACGGGGCGAAGAGGGCATCACCATCAACGGACTGGTATGGATGGGCACCTACGACGAGATGCTCGCCCGACTGGAGGAGAAGTTGAAGAGCGGATTCCACTGCGTGAAACTGAAGATTGGTGCCATCGACTTCTTCAAGGAGCTCGACCTCATCAAGCGCATACGCCAGGTGTACAGCAAGGAGCAGATAGAGTTGCGCGTGGATGCCAATGGTGGATTCACGCCCGAAAACGCCATGAGCCGACTGGAAGCCCTGGCACAGTACGACATCCACTCCATAGAGCAGCCCATACGCCAGCACCAGTGGCCCAAGATGGCAGCCCTGTGCCGTGAGTCACCCCTGCCCATCGCCCTCGACGAGGAGCTCATCGGCGTGAACGTGCGATCGATGAAGCAGGCATTGCTCGACACCATACACCCTCAGTACATCGTGCTGAAGCCCTCGCTCCACGGAGGCATCTACGGATGCCGCGAATGGATACAGATGGCAAGCGAACGGGGCATCGGAAGCTGGATCACATCGGCCTTAGAGAGCAACGTGGGGCTCAGTGCCATCGCCCATTTCTGCGCCAAGACCTATGGTCCCGGAGTCTCCATGCCTCAGGGCCTTGGCACCGGACAACTCTTCACCGACAACATTCCCATGCCTTTGGAAATCAAGGGAGAAAAAATCTTTGTCATTCAAGTTTAGCAAGTTCAGGAGTTAAGGAGTTAAAGGAGTTAAGACAATAGTCTTTGTGGGTGTATTCATTAAGCTGTTGTCTTAACTCCTTAACTCCTTTAACTCCTTTAACTCCTGAAACTTAACTCCTGAAAAATTAAAATTCCCCTTATGGAACTGAACGAATTTCTTGCCGAATGGCACAACGCCACCCCCCGCATTCTGGTACACACCAGCGGATCTACGGGCAAACCCAAGCCCCTGATGGTGGAGAAGAGGCGGATGCTCAACTCAGCCCGCATCACCTGCGACTTCTTAGGACTGAAGCCGGGCGACACCGCCCTGCTCTGCATGCCCCTCGACTATATCGCGGGCAAGATGATGGTGGTGCGAAGTCTCCAGCGAGACCTTCGGCTCACCTCCGTGCGCCCGAGCAGCCATCCCCTGGCCGACGATGCCCTGCCCCACTTCACCTTTGCCGCCATGGTGCCCATGCAGGTGTACAACACCCTGAAAGTGCCCTGCGAGCGCGAACGGCTCATGCACATCCGTCACCTCATCATAGGCGGAGGAGCCATCAGCGACGAGTTGGCACAGATGATCAAGCCCCTTCCCAATGCCGTATGGAGCACCTATGGCATGACCGAGACCCTATCGCACATCGCCCTGCGCCGCCTCAATGGTCCTGACGCCAGCCTCTGGTATACCCCCTTCGACGGCGTTGGCATAAGCCTCAATGCCGACGAATGCCTTGTCATCGATGCCCCCGAGGTATGTGCCGAACCCCTTGTCACCAACGACATCGCCCAGCTACGCACCGACGACCGCACGGGCAAGACGCTCTTCCGCATCAAGGGCCGCAAGGACAACGTGGTGTGCAGTGGCGGCATCAAGATCCAAATTGAGGAGGTGGAGGAAGCCTTGCGTCCGCACCTGTCGGCGCCCTTCATGATCGTCAAAAGGCAAGATGAGATGCTGGGCGAAAAAGCCATCCTCCTCACCGAGTCGGCCGACCTGACCCACATTGAAGAAATATGCAGAAACACCCTGCCCAAATACTGGGTGCCACGGGAGTTTCTGCACATCGACCACCTGCCCCTCACCGAGACAGGCAAGCCTAAACGCACCCTCCCCTTCACACCACGGTGATCCAGATGCTCTCTTCGTTCTGCTGAGCCTGGGTGATGAGGTCGATGAGTTGGCGCAAACGCTGTTGCGAGTTCACCACCATGCCCACCATTTTGTTTTCGCCCACCAGGATGCAGCCCTGCGTGTCGTCAGGATAGTTGCCAGCATGGATGCGTATGCCCTCAAAGAGGGGCACGCCCACGAGTAGGGGCAACCATCTCTTGAATCGTGGCGACTTGCTCACCACCACGGTGTAAGAATATCATCTATTTCAACTGTCTGATTTCATCTTGGCTCAGGCCAGTAATTTCCATGATGGCATCTTCATCTATGCCTTTTGCCAGTATCTTCCTGGCAATCCCCAGGGCTTTCTGGTTCATACCTTTCGCCATACCCTGTGCAAGACCTTCTTGCTTCGCTGTATCAATGGAATTCTTGATATCCCGGTATGCTTTTTACTGGCTTTGTACTCTCTCATTTTTTCTTCTACTTCTTGTATAGTTGCAAAATTACGCTTTATCCTGAAACAACCAAACAAAAAGTGGGAAAACTGTGCGATAGGCATTATTAATTAATAATGAACAGCACCACTATATCCCCTTTTCTCTCAGGTATTTAGAGAGACGACGGTTATCTGTAACGATGCAAAATACGAATAATTCTCAGGAAATCAAAGAAAAAGAATAACCTTTTTGTAGATTTGCCTGGAAATATTTGGTATTTTGGAAACTTCTGTATATTTTTGCAGGAAACAAGTGATATTCGTTATTTTGAAAGCAAATTAAAAAATAGAGTTGTATGACACCATCAAATATACAAGCGGCACAGAATGAAATTATTCGTCAGGTGCTTAATACACAAGATATCCATCTTTTGGATAGAATAAGAAACCTCTTTGCAAATAAAGAGGCAAATGAGGCGTGTATGGCTCAAGAAGAGCCTTGCATGACTAAAGAAGAAATTCTATCAGGTTTTGACAATGCCCTCCATGAGCTGAAATCCTATCGTGAAGGAAAGTTAGAGCTTAAACCATTGGAGGACGTGTTGAATGAGTTGTAAGATATATACGTTCCCTTCTTTTGATAGGGAAGCTAAACGATTGAACAAGCGCTATAAGTCGTTTAAATCCGATTTGAAAGAATTGATGAATGAGTTAAGTTTTCCCCCTCTTTGGGTGCAGATTTAGGTGGTGGCTTGCGTAAGGTTCGTATGGCTATCAAATCGAAAGGAACCGGTAAAAGTGGCGGTGCCCGTATTATAACAGTTGTGTTGGCTGATATAGAGGATGGTCTCGGCTTGCTTTATATTTATGACAAATCGGAGCGGAGTACTTTAAAGGGGAAAGAATTGACAGATTTGTTGAAGAAGAATGGCTTAGTTTGATATGCTATTTCTGAAAGGAGTAAAATCTGAAGGAAAAGAAATAAAAGTATTCGCTCGATGGCGTCCCCCACCGGATTTGTAATCCGGCGAGACGTCAAACTATTGAACAACAACTTTCTTCACACTTCCATCACTATACTTCACGATGTTCAAGCCCTTGGCTGGAGCTGATAATCGTTGGCCATTTGCTGAATAGCGAGAGACTTCCTTGGCATTGGTAGAGGTTGCAACCTTATCAATGCCCGTCGCATCGAACTCTACTATATTATAGAAATAGCCAAATTCTGCTGACCTAAAATAAGCATCACCAGTTCCTTTTGGTACATAAACCGTACATTTCTTTTCGTCACATCCAAGAAATAGATTTGACCCCGTCTCTGGTAATTTTTCCATATATGCATAAATGGATGTTAATTCACTGCAAGCATTAAAAGCTTGAGAACCTATCGCAGTAACACTGGAAGGGATGGTCAAGCTAATCAATCCATAGCAGCAGAAAAAAGCACCAGCGCCTATCTTAGTAACACCGGAAGGGATGGTAAATTTAGTCAACCCTCTGCAATTCAGAAAAGCATGCTCGCCTATCTCAGTAACACTGGAAGGGAGGGTCAAGCTTGTCAATCCAATGCAACTTGACAAAGCATAACAGCCTATCTTAGTAACACCGGAAGGGATGGTCAAGCTTGTCAAACCACTGCAACCATAAAAAGCATAATCGCCCAACTTATCATTAGAGGTATGAATGAAGCCATCATCGCGGTCCGAATAATAAGCAGATCCACCTTCTACAATTTTAGCATCAGACAAGTCTAATATAGATAGTTTTCCGTCGGTTTCTTTCCCATCATAATCACAACCAGCCATCTCACGGATAAATTTCAAATCCGTGCCATTAATTTTACCAACAATCTTCAGATTGGTAATCAGATTCTTCTGGTCATACCTAATCTTATCAGGTAAAGTACCAGCCTCATCCAACTTGATTGTTACTTGTGTGGTATTCAAGCCATCATCTGCAGCCAGAATTGCCGTGCTCCCAAGCAACATAAATAGCACTGTTAAAAACAGACCTTTGAAAGTAAATGTTCTCATATTCATTTTAGTTATTTTATTCCGCAGCACTATAGTTTATTATACTTTTGATATCCTGAGCAACAAAAGCGGCCCTGGGTCTTGCCATGTCGAAAAATTCAACGTATCTTCGTGTTGCAAAAAGAAACAAAAAATCCAACGACAGGGCAAAGTTACAAATAAAATCTGAAAAACCACTTTTTGGGGAGGATTTTTTTCTGGTCGTGGAGCAAATCCGCTGACACTGACACTGACAGTCCAAAATTCCGCAACTCCCCCTTGAGGGAAAAAGGGTGAAAGAGAAAGTTTATATTTATATTAATATAAATATAAAAATATATTATTAACATTTCTTTACTTTTCTATTCCTTCACAGGAGGAAAGAAGAGGGGTGCGGAAAATCGGACTGTCAGTGTCAGTGTCAGCGAAGCGTCACATAAAAGCGAGGTCGTGAGAAACTATGACTTCGGGAGAAGAAAACTAAATTTATGCGCGCCGAAAACTATGGATTTCCGTAGGGTAAACTTACTGAACGCATTTTTGCTGAAAATCGCCAGTTTACGCATACCGAAATTTGGCGGCTTCAAAAAATAGTCGTAACTTTGCAAACAGAGATAGAAACATCGAAAAACATTAACCATTAAAACACATTACAACTATGGCAAACAACACAAAAGGAACATTGAAGTATCGTAAGGTAAAGCGCATTCCACCCCTGGGTGAAAACGCTGGTAAGGAAAAGTGGTACGCCACGGTGGTAACCGACCGAGAGTTGTCGTTCGAAGACTTCGTCAACCACATCTCCGACCACGGCTCGCCCTACTCACGAGGATGTATCAACGGTGTGCTCACCGATGCACTCGACTGCCTGCAGGAGCTCATCCTCGACGGCAAGAGCGTACGACTCGGCGACCTGGGACTCTTCTCCATCGGCATGGCTTCGAAGGCCGAAGAAACTGCCAAGGACGTGAGCGCTCAGAGCATCAAGAAGGTGCACCTCATCGTGCGCAACACCCGCACATGGAGCAACTCGGAGCTCAGCAAGAAGTGCAAGCTCAAGGAGTACGACGCCTTCGGCACTGACGGCACTCAGACCGACTCGCCCGGCTCTGGCGACAACGGAGGCGCAGGCGGCTCCGGCACCACTGGCGGCACCACCAACCCCGGAGGCACTGGCAATCCAGGAGGCTCTGAAAGCACCGGAGGAGGCGACGGAGAATAGGCATCCTGACTCCTGAGCAACGCCAAGGGGAGTTGCCCGAAAACTCCCCTATCGAGAATCATTCACCGAAACACAGAACCCTTAAACATCTATCACTATGAAAAAGGACACTTGGAAAACCCTCATTCAGATCGCCATCAGCATCCTGACTGCTATTGCCACCACGCTCGGCATCACCAGCTGCACCCTGGCGTAGGCCTTCCGCCACGCCTGACTGGCATCTCTGAACGCCCCTCTCATCCTCTCTTCGCCCAAAGCCCGCGAGCCCCTCACAGCAGGGGAGCCGCGGGCTTTTCGCTTTGGCATACTGAAAAAAAGAGGAAAACATTTGGCGGTTTGAGGGATTCCTTGTATTTTTGCAATGGTTTATCAAAAAAGAAATAAGGCTTATGTGCAAATATGAAGAAATAGAAGGCTGGCGTCTGTCGAATGGAAAGACCATCAGGGAGATCAACAATGCCGTGCACGATGAGGTGGAACGCATCTACTTAGAGGCATGGTCGAAAGGCATCTCCGTGCCATATTTCGAGGGCGGCAAGACCTTTCTTGCCAATCCCGACGGAAGCGACGATGAAGTAAATTTTGATATCAAAACAAGACAATACACCATCATCCGACAAGTTGCTGCACCAGGTAAAGGAAAAATGTCCTACTTGCTGCAAGTTTAGTTCCGTTTGCATTTATACAGATAATAAATTCAAGTTTCGCAAGTAAGCCCCACACGCCCTGAACCAACGGTCACCGGCGCGTAGCGGAATTGAAAATCGCTAGCGGAAGGGTAAAGCAAAGGTAAAGGGCAGAAGCTCTTAGCCCCACACGCCCTGAAAGGGCAGAAGCTCCTAGCCCAGGGCATCGCCCTGGGTTGTTTTGGACGCAAATCTGTCGCCCTGTAAGGGCAAAAGCTTTAAAACTCAAGGCAATTTATAAAGCTTTTGCCCTTACAGGGCGCCTTGCTGATTGCCATTATACCCAGGGCGTTGCCCTGGGCTAGGAGCTTCTGCCCTTTCAGGGCGTGCTGCTTGTGGTCCATAACAATCCTGGGCTATGAGCTTCTGCCCCTTCAGGGGCGTGCTGCTTGTGGTTCATAACAATCCTGGGCTGAGAGCTTCTGCCCTTTCAGGGCGTGCTGCTTGTGGTCCATAACAATTCTGGGCTATGAGCTTCTGCCCCTTCTAGCGTGCTGCGTAATTCCATCCGTACAGGTCGAACTTATTTGAACCTTTGAGTCAAAGGAGTTAAGACAATAGCCTTATTGCTTGTAATCAAGTCCACAAAGCTGTTGTCTTAACTCTCTCACTCCGTCACTCCTCAGAGCATCATGGGAACTGTGGATAGTCGTCGAAGCGGGGCTTGCGCTTCTCGAGGAAGGCCTTGCCGCCCTCCTGCGCCTCGTCCATGGTGTAATAGAGCATGGTGGCATCGCCAGCCAGCTCCTGGATGCCTGCCTGTCCGTCGAGCTCGGCATTGAGTCCGGCCTTGATCATGCGCAGTGCCAAGGGCGAGCGTTCCATCATGATCTCTGCCCACTCCACACAGGTGTCCTCCAGCTCGGCGAGGGGCACCACCTTGTTGACCATGCCCATTTCCTCGGCCTCACGGGCGCTGTACTGGCGGCACAGGAACCATATCTCGCGGGCCTTCTTCTGTCCCACCATGCGTGCCAGGTAAGAGGCACCGAAGCCTGCGTCGAAGCTTCCCACCTTGGGACCCGTCTGTCCGAAGATGGCATTCTCGGAGGCGATGGTGAGGTCGCACATCACGTGGAGCACATGGCCGCCACCGATGGCATAGCCGTTCACCATGGCGATGACGGGCTTGGGCAGACGGCGTATCTGCATCTGCACGTCGAGCACATTGAGGCGTGGCACTCCGTCGGTCCCCACATATCCTCCGCGTCCCTTGACGTGCATGTCGCCTCCGGCACAGAAGGCCTTGTCGCCGGCACCGGTGAGGATGACTACTCGTATGTCCTGACTCTCACGGCAATAGCTGAAGGCCTGCGACATCTCCCATGTGGTGAGGGGTGTGAAGGCATTGCGATAACGCTCTCGGTTGATGGTTATCTTGGCTATGTGATGATACTCTTCGAAGATGATTTCCTTGAAATCAAATCCTTCTATTTTTTTCCATTCTCTCATATCGTTGTATTTATGTATTTTATGTTTAATTTTGAGGAGTTATTTTTCAGGAGTTAAAGGAGTTAAGGAGTTATCGCTCATATAAGCAGCACGCCCTGAAAGGGCAGAAGCTCCTAGCCCAGGGCAACGCCCTGGGGTTATCATGTTCGCAAAACTTGTCGCCCTGTAAGGGCAAAAGCTTTAAAACTCCAGGGGCAATTTGTAAA
>ENA-ORMJ01000606-ORMJ01000606.1-human-gut-metagenome-genome-assembly--contig:-NODE-606-length-26503-cov-17.607910_pt1 | contig 26503 bp, 27 predicted proteins | sample MGYA00242100_ERZ508989 | MGnify/ENA primary metagenome ERZ508989 (study PRJEB26280, sample SAMEA2531403) | human gut metagenome | biome: human gut; feature: human-associated habitat; material: faeces...
GCAAACCGAGAGCAGAGAGTCAAGCTTGCTTGAACTTTATGCCGAGGTGTAGCCTGTCTTATGCAAAGATAGTGCAAACCGAGAGCAGAGAGTCAAGCTTGCTTGAACTTTATGCCGAGGTGTAGCCTATCTTATGCAAAGATACAAAACGACTTTTACATTTTGTGCATCAAGCGTTGGCTATGTCGTGGCAAATGCCGAAATTAGCAAACGAAAAGAGTTATTATTTACATTTTAGTAACGTTAATCCCTGGCTGAACTTTGTTGACAGAGGACGCAGACGGCCCGAAGTGCAAGGTGATGTATGAATATGGAAACAGATAAAAAGCATATTGAGGTTGTGGCGGCTGTAATAGTAAGCGGTCGCAAGGTCTTTGCCACACAGCGAGGTTATGGCGAATGGAAGGATTGGTGGGAATTTCCTGGTGGCAAGGTCAAAGTAGGCGAGGCCTTGTCCGATGCTTTGCAACGCGAGATAAACGAGGAACTTGCTACCGAGGTCAATGTAGGTGCCGAGTTAGCCTGTGTGCAATATGACTATCCGCGTTTCAGGTTGACCATGCACTGCTTTGTTTGTACATTTGCGGGGAATTCCCCTATATTGTTAGAGCACGAGTCAGCCTGTTGGCTCAGTGCAGATAATCTGCACGATTTGAAGTGGTTGCCTGCTGATGCTGCGATACTGAACAAGGTGGCGCACTTGTTGCAACAAATTGAAGAATAAAAGCGTGTTCTACGAAACAATTACAAGACAAGTAAGTATATATGGTATAGGAACGTTCAATACAAGTTGTTGAATATCACTTGTTCGTTTCAATACTACAAACTTAAATCTACAAAATGAAACTTCACGAGGGTGTATACGAAAATCTAATAACCGGTCAATTACAAGCATCTATGAACCAAGCCACCGATGAGGGACTTGGGGCAATACAAATCCGTCTTATTGATTATATCTGCTCGCGTGACGACAGACCTATGAGCATCGATTGGCGTATGCACCAACCCATACTTCCATAATTTGTAAGTGCGGTATAGAATTAAATGGCTTGAAATCATAAAAATCAATATTAAGTAGGTGTTCAAAATTATTTTATACAATCAGCAAGTGTCATTCTCACATTGAAAGCACGTTCTCGAGGCGCATCTATCTCCTTCGTCCTCGGTCACATAGCCCGCTATGCTCCCTCAAACGAAGGAGATATCTGCGTCCCGATAACGCACTTTCAATGTAAAAATAATTATGAACACCTACTTATTATGTATACAGATAACCTTTCAGTTGCTAAACGAACAATAGTCGGTGTGCAATTTTTGTTCGTGGCATTTGGTGCAACAGTGCTTGTACCGCTGCTTATTGGCATCAATCCTGCTACGGCTTTGTTCACAGCAGGCTTGGGCACGTTTTTATTCCACATAATAACAAAGGGCAAAGTACCGATATTTCTCGGTAGCTCGTTTGCATTTATAGCGCCTATTATGGCTGCAACAAAGCAATGGGGTTTGCCCGGCACTTTGGCCGGTTTGACATCAGTGTCGTTAGTTTACTTTGCGATGAGTGCGTTGGTAAAATGGCAAGGAAGAAAATTGCTTGACCGTATATTTCCGCCAGTGGTGGTTGGTCCTGTCATAATATTGATAGGTCTGTCTTTGTCTGGCAGTGCTGTGAATATGGCAAAGGATTGTTGGGTATTGGCTTTTGTGTCTCTGTTAACAGCAGTAGGTGTATTGACATTTTGTAAAGGCATGATGAAGTTGGTGCCGATTATAAGCGGTGTGATTGTAGGCTATATCGTTGCGGTTTGCATGGGCAAAGTGGATTTTAGCGGCGTGGCCTCGGCTTCATGGATAGCCTGTCCTGTGACTTTTGACACACTGAAGCATTTTGAATGGAGTCCATTTCTGTACATGATTCCTGTAGCAATAGCACCTGTGATCGAACATATAGGCGATGTTTATGCTGTTGGTGCTGTTGCGCAGAAGGATTTTGTTAAGGAGCCAGGCTTGCATCGTACAATGCTGGGAGATGGCGTAGCTTGTCTGACCTCTGCTGTATTGGGCGGCCCGCCCGAAACAACATATTCAGAGGTAACGGGAGCAATGTCTATTACTAAAATTACGAGTCCTGCTGTGATAAGAGTTTCAGCTGCAACAGCAATATGCTTTTCGATTGTCGGAAAGTTGAGCGCCTTGTTACAAAGCATACCGCAGGCCGTTTTGGGCGGAATTATGTTGTTACTTTTTGGAACGATAGCCAGTGTCGGTGTGCAAAATCTTATTCAGCGTAAGGTAAATATGAGTGATACGCGTAACGTTATCATCGTATCAATTATGCTGACAATGGGATTAGGTGGTGCCGTGCTATCCTCTGGCAGTTTTGCAGTGTCTGGTATTGGCCTTTCTGCGATAATTGGTGTCATACTTAATTTGATCCTGCCCAAAGAAAAAAGCGAAAAACATGATGAAGCTACGAAATGATTAGTCCCCTTAAGAAATAAGACGAACGTGTAATATTATAAAGTAACTCAAACGCAAATGAAACTATTAAATGCTTTACTTGCAACAGCAGTGCTATTGAGCGCTTGCCAAGCAGAACAAGACGGCGAACTGCAAATAAGCGGCAGCAAGTCAGACTTCAGTCAAACGACAATTAGCAACAGTACGAATGGTGTGGCTTTTCCCGAGCCTGATGCTTCGGTGGCATTTGGCTCAAACACAGCGCAAGCCGTGTGGAAAATACTGCAAAAGGTAGATCCGAAACAAGCCACGGTAATGGGCGAAACACAGATCAGCGATGCGCAATTTGCTGAGATCAAGACCTTTGTAGATACTAAATTGAAGGACGAAACAGATTATAAGACGTATCTCAACATCTTTCAGTGGATTGTAAAGAATGTAACATACGCTAACAATGGTGATGCGTATTTAGACCCGTATGATGTGTTCAAGTACAAGCGTTGTATTTGCCAGGGATATGCTAATTTGCTCAAAACGATGTGTCTCACTCAGGGCATACCCTGTTTTGTAGCAAATGGTTGGCTCAGCACAATAGGCGGCCATGCGTGGAATTATGTCTACGCGGGTGGTGATTGGTATGTTAGTGACCCTACAAATGACCGTGATTACAAGGCTGCTAACGTTGATGGTTATAAGAACCAACTAATACCGCTACGTATGGATTTTTCGCTTTTTGAAGATGGCGCATGTGTTTATAATTTCCTGAATGGTGCGCTAAATGTTTCAGAAGTCAAGAATACCGATGCTTCCGTTGTAACGATCCCCTATAGTATAAACGGGTTGCGAGTGACTTCATTCCAACCAAATGTAAAACTACCGGAGAACGTTTCAACGCTTATAATAGGTGCAAACATCTCCACATTTGGTGATAGTCCGTCAAGTTTGAATTGGGCTTGTGGCAATTTGGAAGAAGTTGTGGTAGATCCGCGTAATAATGATTTTGACTCATACAAGGGTGTGGTATACCTGCGAGCTAATGACGCGTACCCTTATTTTATTCCGGCTGGTATCCGACGGATAGAGTTGCGTCCGATGAAGGTAATGGATAAAAACGTGATAACCATGCTTGACAAACTTGAAGAGATAGTAATAGCCGATGGTACAGAACGCATAGAAGACTATGCTGTGGAGAATTGTCCGAATTTGAAACGTGTGTATGTGCCAAGTTCGGTAACTTATATCTCGCCTGATGCGTTCTCAAAGTGTGGAAACTATGAAATCATTCGTACGACGACAGGCATACACAATGTGAGATTATAAGTAGGTGTTCGAATTTAGTTGACATGAATTGGCTAATACTGAGCATGATTATGTAAACTAATATTGAAGACTTGCTTAATAGTGTGCAGCGTATTAAAAAAGCAGTTGGTAGAAGGTTGTTATTTGACAGACAGCCTTTTACCAACTGCTTTTTATAGTTCCCATTTAACTCCTATGGCGAGCGAAAGCGTTTCACGCCATGGAAAATCCTTGTTAGTGGCTTTTGACACAATGTACAGGTCGCATGATGAGATTTCGTAGTATATTAACACTGCTTGATGAAACAGGCGCTTTCGTTTGGGAATGTTGTAACGCAATCTTTGTCCTAAGAATACATTGGAACGTATCTTTGTCGAAAATCCGTAATAGTGCTTCGGGTAGCGTGAGGGCTGATGTTTCCAAAAGTCTTCACCTGAAATGGTGTTAAAGAATATGCCGGTTGTTAGTGGTTCAATCTCCCATCTGGAGCTGATTTTGCAATGCCACGGAATATAACGCTCCTTTATGGTGAATGTCATGTGTGCTGTTTCGGAATGATATTTCGGCAAAAAACCTAATAGCAAATCGGTTTCCCAATGATGGTTTCTGCCATAGCGCCACCCCGCTCCCGCACTGAACATGCCAATGCTGCCAGCGTATTGAACGGTAGCTTGATTTGGAATAAGTTTGTTCCACCTTTTTATATATCTTTCATGGCGTAATTCGTACAGTGAGGGTGATTGTGCCTTTATGGTGTCATTACTTTGTGCGTAGGTGGCGGCACACATTAAAATACTGCATGCGAACATGAGTATGATTATGTGCAAGAGATGTTTAATATCGAACGACTTCGTAATCATAGTTTCCGCCTTTTATTGTGAAAATCAAATATTCGCGTGTTTTTGCAGAGCCGCATTCAAAATAATTCATACCATCGCCAAAGATGTCGTTAACGGTGCGATGGTGACCGTGTCCGCATAAGCAGAATAAAAGTTGAGGGTATTTTGATATTTCATATTCAAACACGTCAGCTACATTGTTGTTGAATTGGTCGGAATGTGGCATAGCGTGCATGGCCACGATGGTATTTGTTATATGAGGTGAAATGCAGCTTTGGTCATCGCGTATAAAGGTAAAATCAGGAATGGCAGTTGAGTAGTCGTATTCGAAAGCATTCGTGTTGAGGCATACGAAATGCGTTTTTCCTGCATCGAAAGTGAAATTAGGATTGCCAAAGATATAACGGAAAGTGTCGCCTCCTGTTCCTAAGCAGTCGTGGTTGCCCAAGATGACGACATATGGTATGCGTAATTTTTGTAGAATGTCACGTTGTAGGGTAAATTCTTTGGTTACACCAAAATCTGAGATGTCGCCACAGTGTATGACAAAGTCGATGTCCGTTCTGTTATTTATGCTTGAAACAACATCTTTGGTTTCGTCATACCATCTTTGTGTATCACTTATAACCGCAAATTTTATGGAACTACGGTTTGCGCATTGTTGTTTGATACGTTCACAATTCTGCTGATTGATGTTGTGCACACCATCAATCTTTGTGTCGTATGGGTGATAGTCTATCATGTCGCAAGCTACCATCAGGCTGCAACAAATGGCCAATATGCCGTCTTTTAATAAGTGCTGTATCATGTGTAGCAAGTAGTGTATGTATTTTTGGGGTTGCTAAGATCTTTACAAAAATACTTGAATTCGGCATATAGCTGTTGTCCTATATTTCTTATAGATTGCCTGATGGCGTGTTTAAGAACATCTTTGTGGTATTATAGTATAAGGATTGATGGAAATGCTCTTATAGGTTCTGCGTGAAAAAATACAGAGGCAATAGATATGCACCTGACTTCACCACTTTTTGTGCCATTGAATAGCGCACCCAGGGTGTCGCTTCGCTTGCCCTGGACTATAGAATTCATTGGACCCGTATGAGTTAAATACGAAACTTGAGTCATCTTGTTACGGTCGTTCAATATGCTTACTACGTTCGAAGTAAACATGTATATCGGTCGTTCAACATGCTTACTACGTTCGAAGTAAACATGTATATCAGTCGTTCAACATGCTTACTATGGTTGATGTGACGGCATGACTTAGGCTCGGTTATGTGCTCTCATCACTCCCACACGTGCATCACCTTTTCTTTTGACAACGGACGATTGCCGCCGTTATTCGAAGCGCACTTGCTAAATCCGAAAGTTGAGTAATTTATAAAAGGACCAAGACGAGAAACCTGCGCTTGGGACTTTTACCATACTACAACAACTTACACGCCGAGCATCTTACATCTTACACTAACATGTTACAACTCATTGGCTATCAATACTTTACTCAGTGTAAGATGCAGCCAATTCCACTTGCACGCAACCTACACACTCCACATGCTGCTACACGGCACAAGCACGGGAGGGTGATACCTCGGCATAGGGGAGCAGAAAAGTCTGTTGCTCCGACAGATTGTTCTACGTCCCTGTGGTGTAAAATCTACTGCATACATCCAAACCGACTGCGAGGCAGCGGGGTGGTGTGTGTAAGATGTATGCAGGGGAGTGTAAGATACTTTGAAATCATCTTACACTCTTGAAACATCTGTATATCAACTTGTTACATACAAAAAGTGTAAGATGGCAGTGAAATCAAACGCTTTCTTTTACAAGTGGTCTGACGGGGAGTGGGCTAACTATAGTATAAGGATTGACGGAAATGCTCTGTAGGTTCTGCGTGAGGAAAAAATATAGGGGCAATAGATATGTATGATTGTTGCATGTGCTATTGGCATGCAGCAATAAATGCGTATCTATTGCCCCGTGATATGTGGTGTAATAGGGAAGGTAAATATGTGTTTGTCCGTTCTTTAGAACAAGAAGTTGCGGAAGTCGTTGAATATGGCAAAGGCCATGAGCAAGAGCAACAATGTCATGCCGATTGTTTGGGCGCGCTCCATAAACTTGTCGCTTGGTTTGCGACGTGTAATGACTTCGATGAGGAGGAAAAATACATGTCCACCATCAAGCGCTGGTATTGGCAGTATGTTCATAAAGGCGAGCATGAGAGAAATGAATGCCGTAAGTTCCCAAAAACGGCACCAGTCCCATGTTGTAGGGAATAGACTGCCTATTGCGCCAAACGAGCCTACGCTCTTTGCACCATCGGCAGTAAACAGATATTTGAGGTCGTCAACGTAGCCTGCCAATACTTCCCACCCGTGTGCGAAACCTGCCGGTATGCTTTGGAGGGCAGTGTAGTGGCGTGTTATACTCTTATAGTCGTTTGTCAGGGGGTTGTACCAGCCAATGCCGAGTGTGTAATCGGCATTAAGCGTCACATGTAGTGTGTCGGGTGGTGTGGTGGCACGTTGTACGACGAGTGTGGCATTGCGTAACGCCACGCTATCCTTGTGTGTGGCTACGGCCAGCATGTCGGTCAGTTTTCCGCGTATGGTGTTGAAGTCGTTGACGGTTGTAAAGCTTTGACCGTTAAACGAGGTGATGCGGTCGCCTGGTCTGATGCCAGCTTTGGCCGCGGGGCTGTTGGGTATGACGCTATCGACAAGTGAGGGTACGAGAGGCTCGATAAAACGGGGCTGTTGTTTGATCATTTCGAGCATGTTAAGTTGCCCGGGCATATGAATACTTATTTCCTTGTCGCCTCGTAATACTGTTGCGCACTTTGCCTCGCTTAGAACACGGTAGACGCTGCCGTCGAACTTTGTAAATGTTTTACCGTCAGCCCCCAATAATATGTCGCCATCGCGGAAGCCCATGCTCTTGGCTTGATTGCTGAATTTGAAACCATGTGTCATGTTGCGCATGGGGACATAGGTCTCGCCCCAGGTGTATAATACGGCGGCGTAGATAACGAAGGCTACTATAAAATTGACTAATACGCCGCCAATCATGATGAAGAGGCGTTGCCAGGCGGGTTTTGCACGAAATTCCCATGGCTTAACGGGTTGCTTCATTTGTGCGGTGTCCATCGATTCGTCAATCATACCCGCAATCTTAACATAACCGCCGAGTGGCAACCACCCCAAAGCGTAGGTTGTGTCGCTGTGGCGGGGTTTGAATTTGAACAGAGTTAACCAGGGGTCGAAGAACAAGCAGAATTTTTCGACACGCACCTTGAATAGTTTGGCAAAGAAGAAATGTCCGCCTTCGTGTAATATGATGAGCAGCGAGAAACAGAGTATGAGTTGTAATGCTCTGATAAAAAATACTTCCACTGTAGTTTGAGTTTTTTAGTTTTGATATGAGTGTGTTGGGTTTAACGACAAATATTGTATTGGCAAGCAAATCATGTAGGTCGCCCCCGTTGTAATATTTATTTAGGAGGTCGGTCTAACTTTAATGGTTCGAGATAATGCTTTCAGTAATTTGTCTTGTTATTGCGTCTGTTTGAAACAGATCGTCAAGCGTTGGCTGTGGTATAAAGTCAACTTGTTCCATAGCCTGTGCTATGATTTGGGGAATTTGCAAGAACGAAATTCTTTCGTTACGAAATGCAGCATTGGTTATTTCGCCTGCGGCGTTGAGTATGCATGGCATATTCCCCTTGCGTTCAATGGCATCGTAGGCCAACTGGAGGCACGGGAAACGTTGCGCGTCGGGCTGCTCGAAATGTAAGGTGCCAATCTCGAACAAATTGAGGCGTTTGCCTTGCAATGGCAGACGATATGGAAAGCTGAATGCGTATTGTATAGGCAAACGCATGTCGGGTGTGCCAAGCTGGGCTATGACGGCACCATCGTTAAACTCGATGGCTGAATGTATGATGCTTTCGGGGTGGACGACAATTTGTATGTCGTGTGGCTTGACGTTGTACAACCAATGGGCTTCGATCATTTCAAAGCCTTTATTCAGCATGGTGGCAGAGTCTATGGTGATTTTCGCGCCCATCTTCCAATTGGGGTGCTGCAACGCTTGTTTGGCTGTGACAGTGGCAAGTTGTGCCAGTGTACTGCTTCGGAACGGACCTCCAGATGCGGTGAGCAAAATGCGTTTGATGGGATTGCAGGCTTCGCCATTGAGGCATTGAAATATAGCAGAGTGCTCGCTGTCGACTGGCAGTATGGGCACTTTGTGTGTAGTGCACAAGGTGCTGATGATTTGTCCTGCTACCACGAGTGTCTCTTTGTTGGCTAACGCTATGGCTTTGCCGGCTTTGATTGCAGCAATGGTGGGACGCAAACCTGCAAAACCTACCATAGCGGTGAGCACCATGTCTATTTGTGTGCTCTCAACTACTTGGCACAGGGCATCGGGACCTGCGTATACTTTTATAGGTAGATCGGACAGTGCTTGAGATACTGTAGTGTATTTATCTTCGTTGGCAATGACGACAGTATCGGGCTTGAACTCGCGTGCCTGCTTTATTAACAGCTCTGCGTTACTGCCGGCAGTGAGGGTGTGTGCTTGGAATTGGTCGGGATGCTGCTTGATGACATCAAGCGCTTGCGTGCCTATTGAACCTGTCGATCCCAGTATGGCTATTTTTTTCATGTGATGGGGTATGTGGTCAAGGATTACGCGATGAGGTGTAATTTGTTAACAGTAAAAACAGGGTAGGGAATTGGGGCATATCAAGACAGGATAGTGTCTGAAAAGGTACAAGTCTTTGTTTCCTATCCCCCTTTTTCCCTATTCCTATTGTTGCGTTGTAGTGGTGTTATTTTATAAAGTACGCAATAAGTAAATGCTCGCGTGTCTCTTAGTTTGCACCGTCATCATTAAGTGACAGCAGCTCTTGGGGAATGTGTAATTGTAGAACACGTTGGCGCAAGTCGAAGTTTATAAGGAAATCGTCGTGATATGGTATTAACAAGTCCTTTCCGTCTTGGGTGGTGATGGTAAGCAGTGTGTTGGCCGAAGAGTCGTCCACATGCGTGATTGTGCCAATCATTTGGTTGGCATGGTCGTAGACGGTGTACCCTGTGAGTGCTTTGTATGATGAAAGACTCGTATCTGTATCGGTTTGTGATATGTGTGATTTGGGATAGTATACGACATGCCCTACGAGTTGGCGTGCATGTGCTTCATTATCAATGTCTTCGAACTTGATAATGACAGTGTCGTCGTTTTTGAAACGATATTCCTCCCAAAAGAAAGGTACGAGTATACCGTCCATGTCAAGTACGAGGTAGGGGGCTGTTCCGCGGTCGAAGCAGTCGTCTGTAAACGACATTTCAACTTCGCCCCGCAGTCCGCGATGCTTTGCTATGTAGCCTATTTTGAAAACTTCGTTGTGGCGAATCATGTTCAGGTTAATCTTCACTACTAATATTTGCGTTGTGCTTGGTTGGTGTCATACGCGCTGTATGTGTGCACCGAGTAGGTTGAGTCTTTCCTCAATGCACTCGTATCCACGATCTATCTGCTCAACGTTGTCTATCTTGCTCGTTCCATCGGCACTAAGGGCTGCAATGAGCAAGGCAATGCCTGCTCGAATGTCGGGCGATACCATGCGGCGTCCGCGCAGCTTAATTTTGTGGTCGTGGCCGACCACCACAGCACGGTGGGGGTCGCATAATATGATTTGGGCTCCCATTTCGATGAGTTTATCAACAAAGAAGAGTCTGCTTTCAAACATCTTTTGATGGAATAACACCGTACCGCGTGCTTGAGTGGCCACGACGATTAGTACGCTCAAAAGGTCGGGCGTGAGTCCGGGCCAAGGGGCGTCAGCCAGCGTCATGAATGATCCATCGATGAATGACTCTATTTGATAGTGCTTTTGAGCGGGTATCAGAATATCATCACCCTTTATGTAAAGTTTGATTCCTAAACGTAGGAAAGATTCAGGAATGATGCCAAGTTGTTTGACGCCAGCCTGTCGTATAATTAATCCGTCACCTACCATGGCTCCCATGCCAATGAAAGAGCCAATTTCAATCATGTCGGGTAGTATACGGTGTGTTGCCGTGTGCAACTCGTTGACACCGACTATGGTGAGCAGGTTTGAGGCAATGCCCGAAATGCGTGCCCCCATTTGATTGAGCAAGTGGCATAATTGTTGTATGTAGGGCTCGCATGCAGCATTGTAGATGGTTGTTGTGCCCTTGGCCAAGACTGCTGCCATTATGATATTGGCAGTGCCGGTAATAGAGGCCTCGTCTAACAGCATGTATGTACCTTTAAGCTTGGGCGCCTCGATGTGGTATGTGCCACCGTCTTCGTCGTAGAAAAAACGTGCACCAAGCTTTTGCAAGCCGTAAAAATGCGTATCGAGCCGTCTGCGTCCGATTTTGTCGCCTCCGGGTTTGGCAATGGTAGCCTTTCCAAACCGGGCAACGAGTGGTCCTATGAGAAGAACCGAACCACGAAGACGTGAGCAACGTTCTAAAAATTCAGGGCTCAGCAGATAGTCGAGGTTAATGTGTGCTGCACAAAAGGTGCAATCTCCCTTGCCATTCCATTGAGTGGTGACGCCCATTTGCTCGAGCAGTGCTATTAGGTTGTTAACGTCCAGTATGTTGGGAATGTTTTGTATGCGGACACTCTCTTGGGTTAGCAACGTTGCACATATCACTTGAAGAGCTTCGTTTTTAGCGCCCTGTGGTGTTATCTCGCCCTTTAAGCGATGTCCTCCCTCAATGATAAACGTACTCATATATGTTGTGTAGCTTTAATATCGTTTTTAATATAGGTGGCATGTGTGCTTGCCTGACAGTTTGGGCTTGTTTGGTTTGATTATGGCCCATGTTAGCAAATGATTTGCTTAGAACATACCTTTGTTCTTTCTCGTGCGGAAGCGGTTCTCGCCAATCTGCATCAATTCGTTTCCGGGGATTGAGAAATCGGGTTGAATCTCTCCTTCGGTGTAGAAACTGATATCACGTGCGACTTTTGTGTCTTGTACGCCATCTCCCTTCCAGTCGGCAAGGTTGCGTTTCATGCGGTTTGCAATAAGCCGTATAAGCTCGTCGCGTTCGGGGCCATCAGCAGTTTGTTTTAGTTGTGAGATGGCTCTTTCTAACAGACGGCCATAATGACGGAAGCGTATATTCCCTTTGGGGTATGACAACTTTTCAGGCTTAACACGTTCGCCCTTATGCTCGGTTATTTCGAATGGATAGTCAATGTCCAATTGATAGTTTGCAATATAGGCTAAGTGATCCCATATCTTATGCTGATAGTCAGGCACGTCCTTCATTTTGGGGTTGAGCCCTATCATTACATTGGCAATGGCTTCGGCATATAGCTGTCGTTCGTTTTTATCTTTTATTGTAATGGCATATTCTATCATGTTTTGAACAAGCCTTCCATACTCTGGCAATTTTAGAGTGGCACGAGTTGAATTATATTCAAGCGTTTCGTGCGTAGTAGGGTGGGGCATGCTATACTCTGTCGTGTTGTTTGCCGTCATGTCTTTAATGATGAAGATAGTCTAAATGTGTGATGTGCTATTTTTTCAGAGCAATTTCTTGCTTTTCGTTGCCACAAATTCTTTGAGATAGAATGGTTCAAAGTATGCAACATCTTCAAATTGTTCCTTGGCCATGGCCATTTCTGCTAATGGTATCATGTTCTTTGCCCGGGGAACGATATTCTTAATAAAATGTGCATTGGGGTGTTGTATAGTTTCAACACATTTATCTGCGCCATTCCCCATGAAGTATATCGGTTGCTTGTCAAGGTATTCTTTGAACGAATCGGAGTCAATTACCAGTGCTTGAGTCTGTACGATCTCGTTTAGTGCACGGTCGTAGAGCGCGCAATATACCTCCATACGCCGGGCATCAATCATAGGGCATAACAGGGCATCTTCGGGCAGTTCTTCGTGTCCTAAAAGAATGGGCACAGTAAGTAACTTGAGTGTCGGCACCGATAAAAGCTTGGCGTCACGACCATAGGCTACGCCTTTTGCTTCGGACACGCCTATGCGCAATCCAGTATATGACCCAGGCCCTTTGCTAATGGCAATGGCATCGATTGGAATAGCATGGCTGTCGGCAAATGATACCGCATTTTTTACATATCCGGCAAGGACTTGTGCATGAGAAGGACCTTCCATGTTAACGTCCTCATATAAGCAAACGCCATCTTGTGAAAGGGCTACCGAGCACACGTTTGTTGAGGTCTCAATATTTAGTATACAAGACATGATCTGGTATAATTTATTCTTTTTTTATTATGCAGATTGTTAACAATGCTTGATGATGGGCTGTTTCATATCTGCAGTTGTGTTATATCTCATGCAAACTTACGCAAAATCATTGAGAAAAGGTGCATTTATTGCAGATAAGTAGGTGTTCAAAATTATTTTTACATTGAAAGTGCATTATCGGGGCGCAGATGTTTCCTTCGGGTGAGGGAGCATAGCGGGCTATGTGACCGAGGCCGAAGGGGACAGATGCGTCTCGAGAATGTGCTTTCAATGTGAAAATGGCACCTGCTGATTGTATAAAATAATTTTGAACACCTACTTATATTGCTTTAAGCAAGGTACGCTTTATCACAAACACTCTCGAATTTATAAAAAAAGCGCGTGCAACAAATGAATACAATTTGTTGCACGCGCTTAAATTTGTTGTATCAACTTGTTATTGTTGGGGCGTAAACAGGTAATTGAAAAACCTATAGTTTGTCACTTGTTCTTGTGGCGGTTGGCGCGTCGTTGGCGGATTTCAGCTTTCTTCTTCGCTGATCCTGAACCATGCAGGCCTGTAATGTAAGTTTTCTTCTTAGCCTTTGTTCTAACCTTTGCTTCAGCCGTGGCATTTTTAAGTTTGGCTCCCTTAAAGGTTATCCCCGACATCATGGCTTGCGTAATCTCGTCGTCAGACGCTTTGCGTGTGGTAGTCATTGTCGAGTTGAGGCTTAGTGGTGGAAAAGGCGTATGCCAGTGAATGCCATGGTCATGCCGTATTTGTTGCATGTAGCTATAACATGGTCGTCACGTACGCTGCCGCCAGCTTGTGCAACATATTGTACACCGCTTTTGTGGGCGCGTTCAATATTGTCACCAAATGGGAAGAATGCATCTGACCCCAACGATACCTCGGTGTTCTGTGCAATCCAGGCTTTTTTCTCCTCCATGGTTAGTACTTCTGGCTTTTCGGTGAAGAACTGTTGCCATGTGCCATCAGCCAGTACGTCGTCGTGGTCTTCAGAAATGTATATGTCAATGGTGTTGTCACGATCGGCACGTCGGATCTTTTCCACCCAGGGCAAGTTCATTACCTTAGGGTGCTGGCGCAGCCACCAAATATCGGCTTTGTTGCCAGCCAGTCTGGTGCAATGAATGCGGCTCTGTTGCCCGGCACCAATGCCAATGGCTTGTCCGTCTTTAACATAGCAAACAGAGTTTGATTGGGTGTATTTGAGCGTGATGAGTGCAATCTTAAGATCTCGTTTCGCTTCTTCGCTAAAGTTCTTGCTATCCGTTGGGATATTTTCAAAAAGGCTGTCGCTTGTAAGGTCTACTTCATTACGTCCCTGCTCAAATGTTACGCCAAATACTTGTTTGTGTTCAATAGGGGCTGGCTTGTAACTTGGGTCTACTTTTAAGATAACGTATGTACCCTTTCGCTTTGCACGTAATATTTCGAGCGCTTCAGGTGTGTAGTCTGGTGCGATGATGCCATCACTGACTTCTCTTTTGATTATAAGCGCTGTTGCTTTGTCACAAGTGTCAGATAATGAAATAAAATCACCATACGAAGACATTCTGTCGGCGCCGCGTGCACGTGCATAGGCTGTGGCGATAGGCGAGAGCGGTTCGCTAATGTCGTCAACGAAGTATATCTTTTTGAGTGTTTCACTCATAGGTATTCCGACCGCAGCACCAGCTGGCGAAACGTGTTTGAACGAAGTTGCAGCAGGAATGCCTGTTGCAGCCTTAAGTTCGCGAACAAGTTGCCAACCATTAAGTGCATCAAGAAAATTGATGTATCCTGGGCGTCCACCCAACACTTCGATGGGGAGTTCGCCCTGTTCCATGTATATGCGGGCTGGTTTTTGGTTGGGGTTGCAACCGTACTTGAGAGAAAGCTCTTTCATAAGTTTTATATTGTTTGTTTTGGTGTTGATTGTATGTTCAACCGTATTAGTAAACCTGTATCAGGCTTCGATAATGCCTTGCTCAAGCCATTCCTTAATTATGCTGTTGGCATCGTTAAGTGCCTCTTGCTCGCTCACTTCGTAATTTTCGCACAATAGGGTGGCAAGCGTATTGGCATCAAAGTCTTTGTCGGTAATTGACTGCCACAAATAGGCAGCACTTTCATTGAGAGCGATCATTTGGTTAAAGTCTACATTCTCAATGCCTGTAGCCATAATAACCTTTTCGCCACAGATGTCACGTAGCTCAAATCCTTTTTTGATTTTCATAAATATCGGTATGGTTGTGTTGAGAGGTGAATACTTATAATTTGAATGGCAATCTGCGGTATAGGCCAAGTAGTATACGTCTGAATGGTGTGAGGAACAGCCATATATTGCTGTATAGTTTCCATTTCACGCCATCAATGGTGTCTGGTTTGGCTCTACCTTTTCTATAGAAGGCGGTGGCGATGCCAACCACGTCAGTGTCGAGACAATGCTCAATGCCCTGTATGTTGCCGTCGCCGCGCAGCGTTAATTGATTGTCTGTGCGGTCTATAACACGGTGTAAAACATATTTTTTCGTCGCAATTTCGGCCAACACAACATCGTTCTCCTTGATAGATTCGGCGGGAGTCTGCTCAATTTTCACAATATCGCGTTCGTTTTCTAAGAATGGCCGCATACTGTAGCCCTTTACTCTGAAAGTTGCGCTATGCCCCTTGTCGAGCATGCGTTTAATTTCGGCAATGAGTACGTCATTCGGAACTTGTATCTTGCGCGTTTCCATTTTAGTGTTTAGATATTGTTTGGTAGCTGAGTTTGGCTGCTTCCTCATCAGCTCTGCATTTCAGATAATATACAGCAATCTTCTTTGCAACGGCTTCGGCCGTGTGCATGATGTGTGCGTACGATGGTTTATCCCATATCATAGTGGAGCACGACGATATTATTGATGCAAAGGCTTTCAAAGGCGATTCCTTAGCAATGATGTTTTGCGGGTGTTGTTCCAAGCGTACAAAAGCGCCTATGGGATACTGCAAATTTCTATAGCATGGCGTTTTTCCACTCCAGGGTGTGCCATAGACAATAATTTCGTTTTCGCCTTTGACGCGTACAGCAGGGTTGTCGTCGTTTAGTAGACCCGATCCTTGTATGTATGTGCGCCACAGGCTTGAATGTGTGCTCTTGCCTGTGCCACTTTTACCTAAGAACAGGTAGCCGTAGCCGTCGTTTATAGTGACAGACGAGTGCATCAGCAGCGTGTCGTAGTATGCGGCCGAAAAGGCAAAAGCTATCATCATGGCGTTTCCGAGCCCAAATTGTTGGTCGCTTTCATTGCCGAAGAGCGAAATTTCGCATTTGCTGAAATTGTTGTTCGTAATCATGGCCGAAGCCAAGTGCCCCTCAATTGTGCTTATGATGATTTTGTAACCAGTGTTGTACTTATATATGCCATGGTTCGTGCCTCCGCAATCAAATTGGCCGAGTTCCTCACCTTCTGGTTCTGCGCTGACGTGTCCGTTCTCGACGAAGGCGTTAAGCATAATTTTGCCGTCTGCCTTGTCAATGTTAAATGGCGCGTATGATGGTAAGAGCCTTTTTAAGATCTGTGTTTGTGGCGCGTGTAATGCAAAACACAAATCCGCCACCTTGAAGAGTAATGTTTCCAATGTATTAAAAATATATGTTAGTAGCGTTGACTCATTGTATCTTTGATAAACTGAATGTTGACAATGGAATTTCAACTAACGTGCTGTGCTTGTCTTTGTTTGTATTGCGTCGTAGCTTAATATATGTCTTTTCTAATTTCTCTTTGTTTTTGTTGAAGAATATGGCACATGTGTGTATTCCTTTGTACTGATTATCAAGGAAATGCTTAAAGTTGTTAGCGTAAAACTTTCGCTCGGTTAAGAACTTTGTCTTTGGGGCGATATTAGCACTGTCGAGCTTCTCTACGGTTGATAAGTAAATGATAGAATCATTAAAACAAGTGCCGTATGCAAAGGCGTACACAGTTTCGCTCTTTCTGTTACCTGCTTGCATGTTTGTGCAAAAGGTAAATAGTATAATCAGAATGGCAGATATCGTTTGTGCAATTTTACTCATGTGCTTCGTTTTCAATATTGATAAGATATGTTTATGTGGCAAAGTTACTTATTTTATTTGACAAATGCACCTCTTTGCCTCCGTTAGCTCTAAAATATCAGTATGTCGACGTGAAATATGTAAGACAAATGTATGCATTTGTTCTTATTTTCTATAAGTATTCTTTTAATACGCTTCCTATTTGTGCGTTGCGCAACAAAGTGAGTGCTTTTTCTTTAATCTGTCTGACTCGCTCTCTGCTCAAGTTGAGTTTTTCACCTATTTCTTCAAGGCTAAGCTCCGGCGTGTTTATTCCAAAGTACATTCGTATGACTTGCGACTCTCTTTCTGGCAATAAGTCCAGTGCATGATGCACTTCCTCTTTGAGAGAGTCTGAAATTAACGATGAGTCAGCGTTGCCCTTGTCGTCATTTGTCAGTAGGTCGAGCAGACAACTGTCTTCATCATCTATCAAGGGGGCATTCATTGATATATGTTTGCCTGATGTGAGAAGGGCCGCGTTTACCTTGCTCTTTTCCATGCCAAGGGCGTCAGCCACTTCATCAAGGGAGGGCGCCCTGTTGTTCTTTTGCATGAAATCGTGATAAAAGTGATTAACTTTACTCACATAGCCAATTTGGTTTAATGGTAATCTTACGAGTCGGCTCTTGTCTGCCAATGCCTGTAGTATGCTTTGACGAACCCACCAAACAGCGTAGGAAATAAACTTGAAGCCACGTGTCTCGTCAAATTTCATTGCCGCATTTATGAGTCCCACATTGCCCTCGTTAATAAGGTCTGTGAGTTCTAATCCTTGGCCTTGATACTGTTTGGCAACAGAAACAACAAAACGCAAGTTGGCTTTCACCAATCTCTCAAGTGCATTCTTGTCACCTTGGCGAATTCGTTTAGCCAGTTCCACTTCCTCATCTGTGCTGACCATCTCTTCCTTGCTAATATCTTGCAGGTAGCGTTCAAGCGCTTCGCTGCCGCGAGACGTTATGGCAACTGTTATTTTTAGCTGTCTCATCATGGCTGTAGTCGCATTTAATGTTGAAAAATCAGCCAAAAATAGATTATTATCATTGACTGACAAAGTTTTTTGCTGAATAAATGCTTAACTTCGCGAAACAAATAGACTTGTGGCCTTGTAAAATGCCACACATGTACAATATTTAAGTAGGTGTTCAAAAACGTTTTTACATTGAAAGTGCGTTATCGGGGCGCAGATGTTTCCATCGGTGAGGGCTTCTGTCCACCGATAACGGGGAAACGAATCGAACGGGCAATGTGCCCGAGAGCGAAGGGGAACAGATGCGTCTCGAGAATGTGCTTTCAATGTGAAAATGTCACCTGCTGGTTGTATAAAATGATTTTGAACACCTATTTATAATCGAATATATGCAAAAGAACAAATACACTGCAAATATATTGCCATGTATGTTATTGGGGTTTCTATGGTTTACGTCTGCATCGTTTGTTTTTGCAAACAAATCACATTATCACGTTGCGCATGATAACTCGGTGAACGATGCTAACCAACGGATAGTGAAGCGTGCCTTAATGAAGATGGATTCAATAAAGCTGGGTATATCTTCTTATATACCCTCAGATTCGTTGGTTAATCCTTACTATGTGTCACTTGTCTGCAAACCATCTTTATATGCTCAAGTATTAAATAGATTGTTCTCGTTAACTGATTGTAAACCAGTAATAAATGGCTCACTAAGTGCACCAAAACTTGAGATATTGAAACATACCGATTATGCTTTAGTACAAGGCTGCTTGATGCAGCCTCAGATCGCACTGCCCGATTCTATACACCAACCAGTAGCTAATATAGAGGAACAGCCAGAACCGCCTGAACTGATGTTGTCTGAACATTATGATAGTAGCTCGTCTGATAAATTGCCTTTGCCTGCTGGTGATGGTAATTATGGCATTGTCGTCAGAAAGCCCAATTTTTGGAACTTCAAAACGAACTTCTCTTTACAGTTTACCCAAAGCTATGTTTCTGATAATTGGTACAAAGGAGGGGAGAGTCATAACGCCCTGTTGGCAGCTACAGTGATAGAAGCAAATTATAATAACCAGCGTAAACTGACGTTTGACAACAAACTTGAGATGAAGTTAGGGTTTCAAACATCGCATAATGACGAAAAACATAAGTATAAAACAAATTCCGATTTATTGCGTTTGACGAACAAACTTGGTTTGCGTGCAGTTAAACATTGGTACTACACCATCATGTTGCAGAGTTGGACCCAGTTTTACAAAGGTTATAAGGCCAACGACGAAAAGGTCTATTCTGATTTTATGTCACCATTCGAGTCTCTGCTTTCTATTGGTATGGATTATCAGCAGTCATCACGTAATGGCCGCTTCAAGGTAAATGCGACATTGTCTCCTTTGGCCTTAAAATTAAAATATGTAGGGCGACCTTCTCTTATCAAGGATTTTGGCGTTTCAAATGGTAAGCATCATTCTAAATGGGAGTATGGTTCGAATGTGACGGTCAATTACACCTGGAACATAGTAAAAAATGTGAGTTGGAGTGGACGCATTTACTTCTTTACCGATTACTCTTCGACACAATTGGAGTGGGAAAATACCTTCAACCTCTCAATTAACCGCTACTTGTCCGCAAGGGTATTCTTATTCCCTCGCTTTGATGACAGCCGGAAACGTTCGGAAGGCCAATCGAATTTTGAGTTCAATGAACTATTGTCTTTGGGGCTGAATGTGAATTTTTAGCAAACGTCTTGCAAATAGGAGATCTATTTTTAGGGAGGCTTTGGCCTCCTTTTTTTGTCTGTATTACAGTTGGACGTTCTTAATGGTTTTGCACCAGGTTCGCCTCACCGCGGTGTTTCTCATGGTGCTTCTCAAGAAATCGGTGCAGTCGTCCGTCAATACATATCAATATAATAGTGCTCTGCATTATTCAATATGCTTTGGCACATTGTTTATCTCCTAAATTTAGGCTGCATTGTACGCGTAGCTCGCTACGCTCATTCTTTAACCAAAGCTTCTGTTACAAACATCGCATCAATCCATACTGACTAATTCAGAATACCTGCTTATGATATACACTGCCTTATGAGTCTTTTCGCTCTTTTGTTTGCACTCTGCACTTTTGTTACGCTTTGTATTGATTATCAACGCAAAATGCGGTGTATACGCCATAACATTTTGTCTACACTATCTGCACTACAGTCTACACTTCTTAAGTTTGAAAGTGTTGGTGAAGGCAGCAATCTGTTACACCGTACACGAGATGCTGTGGCAACAGTATAGTCTGCAGGCATTTCTATGTAATGGGGGCGAGGCATTTCTGTAGCTCCGATAGCATTTCCGCCCTCCCGTATCAGTTTTGGCTCTCAGTCGTAACCGTGGTGTGGAGTTGTTGAAAAAGAAAAGTGCAGATGTCCGTGTAGTTGAAATGATGTGGTGCATACACTGATTTACGTGTTAATAATCAACGGGTTACGAACGAAAGTGCAGAGTGTAGACAAAATAACGAATCAAGTAAATAGGGGGGCAGAATACACAAAGGTATACATCGTGCGTTGCGTTTTGGGGGAGGTGTGCGTGGGGTAGGTGCTTGTATATGCTGGTGCTGTTCTAGCAGCATGATTTTTATTGGGAATTTGTGGATGATGTGAGATAATATGTTTAAGAACATACAAATGGATTGCCAACAATATTGCTAATATTCGTAATTTTGTAGTATAAATATTAACTCTAATCTTTAGTCTATGAGGTATATAAAATCTCTTATTTTTGTAGTTGCTGCACTATGTTCGTTCTATTTTAGCCATAAATGTTTTGACGAACGTGCTGGTTCGTATGTATCTGAAAAGACATATGGTGGAGATGCTTATACAGGCATACAAAACGCAGCGGCAATAGCTGCAAAAAATGCAGCAGATGTAGCTGAAATAGTTCAAAAAGGATTTGGCTATATAGTTTCAGGCATAATTCTTCTTGGTGTTGCGGTACCTAAGGATTCACTTGATAAAATAAAATTACCTTAATCAATGGAAGTACTCGCTTATCTATTAGCTCTTGTATGGAGTATTCTTTGTCTCATTCTTTTCTTTAAGATTTGGGGTATGACAAATAACGTGGAACAACTTACGAGGGAAGTACATGAACTTAAAATGGTTCTTGTGCAAGAACAAACCAAGGCAAAAGTTGTCGTGTCAAAGGAACAAGAGGAAATATCCCTTGTTCAAAGTCCGTCTGACCTTGATAGGGAAGATCTCAAGGTAGGTGATATAGTGGAATTAAAATCTAATGGAACGCATTATAAGGTTATTGGAATCGATGATTTGGGTTTTGTACAATGTGAACCTATAAAGAAAAGTATATTCGATAGCTTTAAGGCTTTCAAAAGAGGTGAAATAAAAAAGGTGTAAGACTTATTTCACCCAAACCCTCCATGTTAGGCAATATTTTCTTTTAGCCGCCATGCGCATTGGCTCTCTTGCTGTGCGCATGGCGGCTTTTTCGTGTGCTTGGGTGTGGAGGAGTGGGAGAGGTGTGGGCTACATGGGTAGGGTTTAGATGTGGGGCGGTGGCAAGCACCTTGTTCCGGCAATCTCGTGAAGTAGCAAGGCAATGTGCTTTTTGAGAAGGGCTGAGCGTATAGCCTTGGATATCTTTCTCTCTATCCGTTCTTAAATTGCCGCATTAATGCCGACCTTGAGTTTTGTCTTGACATGGACTACAATGCCAATATCAACAGAATTGTGTGCGGTCAGCCTCGTGGCAACCGACTTAATGTGCTCAAATCTTTTTACGTGAAATTTGAGTGCAAAATCCCTGCGCTCATTGCAGACTTCTGCACTTACTATGCGCCCCATGCCAATCACAGTGTCATCTATTACTATGATGCCACCGCTTTTGGCTCTAACTATGCCGTGAACGATCAAGACTTTTATTGGGTAGTTGTGCATGAGTTCGAGCGCCACGGCTGGAGTGTGCAAGATGTGTATCTTGGCAACCCTATGCGACATGATGAAAAGTACTTGCTCATCAATCAAGGTTTTTCAGGCAAGCAACGGCTCATGCCTTATTTCAATCGCCAGAACAATGATGACCTTATTCTTGCCATACAATCGGCAAGGGTAGAATGCGGTCGCAATGGCTTTCGCAAAAACAAGTCCACAGAGAAGAATCCCGAATCAGAGGAGGATTTGTTGGAGCATCGTACCGATGGCACCGATGCTTTCGATACGCTGTATATTGGGTGTGAAAAGTTCCCGCAGCATGATTTTTATGGTTTTTCGGTGGGCGGAGTAAGATAAATATGTACCTTTGCAAAAGTAACTCAAAATTGATCATCAATGAAATTATTAAGATTTTTACTTTGCGTCTGCTTAATTGTATTGGGTGGAGCAATCAAAGTTTCTGCAGGCGACCATCCTGAGGCCAATTTCGGCATTTATGGTATTCAACATTTTACATCTATTGCTCAATACCAAGAAACTTACATAGGTCAGGTGGTACAATATCTTCCTCAAGTGAATGGTGGGTCTTATGACGATACCAAGTATTTTCAAGGTGCTGGAGGCAAGTTCAACACCGACTATGTCGTTTCTAAAATTAGTGGAAATGATGAGAGAATGACTTGGACTCTTCTAGAAAAAGAGACAGGTGAAAAGGTAAAAATGGTAATTAACAATCAGAATGAATATTATTCATTTGGAAAATATTGCTATTGTATTACCGATAGATATTCAGTACCTTTATTCCTTTCGGAGAAATTTGAAGCTGATAAGGCTAGTAAAATAGGCAAAGTCTATCCTGAAAATCCCAATAGTCCTGTGCATTATGAGGTTATTGATGTTATTATGCAAGAACAAGCTAATTCGTCATATTCAGACCATAAATATCCTCAAGTTTGTCTTGTCTTGAAAGATAAAACTGATGGAAAAACAGTTAATTATGATGCAGAAAACATAGCAGATTTGAATGACTTGGGCAAAGTATTCACAAACTCTAAGTATAAATGTACGTACACAGTCGTTAATGTCTTTAAGAAAGAGGACTATAACTCAGACTATAGGAGAGAACTAATGAAATTCTATACAATAAAAAATTCTATAGATGGAAGAACAAAAGACATCAAGGCTTCTTCTGCACAAGTTGAAGCTTTCAAGAATGATGACTCAGGAAAATTTATCGCAACTCTGACAAAGGTTGAAAAACCTTCAAACTCAGCTATTAGATATGGTAAAACAACTAGTGTAACGGAAAAGGATATTACGAAATATAGTTATGAAGATAACTTTATTGATATATTAATATTTGCAAGTAGCACTCAATTCAACTTTATTCTTAAGAATGTTTCAAATAACACCTTAAAGGTCGTTTGGAATGAAGCGGTATTCGTAGATGTTGATGGAAACACATCGAAAGTAATGCACTCAGGGGTTAAATATTCCGAAAGAGAGGGCGATCAGCCATCTTCTACGATAATTAAAGGTGCAAAACTTGAAGATTTAGCAGCACCAACAGACAAAATATATTATAGTGACACTTTCGAAAAATGGACAAGCAAATCGTTGTATTCAAATGCAGATGTTAATGCTAAAAATCAAACGATTAAGTTGATGCTTCCTATTCAAGTAAAGGATGTCGTTAATGAATACATTTTTGAATTCACTCTTAACTATGAATATAATCACCCTGAATATTTAGCTAACTGATATTGCATCTGTTTTGTAATAATTAGACTCTAATTTTATATTTCAACCAAGCCCATCCATTCGGGCAATCCTTTCTTTCAGCCGCCTTACGCATTGGCTCTCTTGCTGTGCGTAGAGCGGTTTTTCGTGCGCTTGGGTGTGGGGGAGTGGGAGAGGTGGAAGTATATGGATAGGGCTATGATGTGTGGGGCGATGGCAAGCGCCTTGCTTCACGAGATTGCACGAAGCAAGGCGCCCGTCACCGTCCTCGAGGGTTCTGCCTCTGCTCCCATGCAGCCCGCCTCTGCCGCTCCTACCACCACACCAAGCACACGAAAAAGCCCACCGCCAAGCGCACTACACGCAAGAGAGCCACTGCTACGGCTTGAAGCTGAAAGAAAGGATCGCCCGAAAGGGCGGTCTTTTCCGTAACCCGAGGTTTGTGCGATATTGCGAGGGTTATCACGTTCTTTGGCTTGTTCTTTCAACGCTTATGAATTTCAACTTTAATCCGCTGACATACGATTTCACTTCGAGCATTCCCGATGTATTCGAGATGTCGGACTTTCAAGGCAGTTCCGTGTATTTGGCTATCTATCTTAACCGCAGTCAGTTGCCTGTCTTTTCCACCACGCTTTATGCCCATGGGGGAAAGGCGAGCATCTATGATTTGCGCAGCATTATTGAGAACTACATGGAGGCAAAGCAGCTGGTGCATGCCACGTGCAGTTTCCGTATGCAGGTGGACCGCACTGATTATACTTTGGGCGAGTTTACTCTGGTTTACTGTAAACTGCAAATGCTAAGGACAAACTGTGATTTGCTTTTCTCAAAAATACTTCGTACTTTTGCAGTAACAGTTTCCACCACGCTTCCCATAGAACAGCGAACCAGGGTGGGACTTTTGCTTTTTATACGTATGAGATATTCCAAAACAACCTTTAGACTATCCTGAGATTCTCAATTTATTAAAATCTCGTGGGCTTATTATTTGTGATGAGTCTATGGCTATAGAATGCTTGAAAGTGGTGAGCTATTTTCGCTTAGACAATTACTTTCACCCTATGGAGAGTGATAAAATTCGCCATATATTCAAGCCCAATAGCTACTTTGAAAATGCGGTCGATTTGTACGAATTTGATAGAGATTTACGAGAGCTAATCTTTACAGCTATACAAGCAATAGAAATTGCTTTGCGGTCTAAGATGATTCATCATATATCTCTTCGATATGGCGCATTTTGGTTTACCAATACTTCTTTATTCCGCGATGCAAACATTCATCGTAAGTGTATGGAGCGAGTCAGATTGGAACTTGGTCGCACAAGAGAGGAGTTTATTATCGAACATGTTGCTAAATATTCTGAACCAGACGTTCCTCCTGTATGGAAAACATTAGAGGTTACTTCGTTTGGGACGCTTTCCAAATTGTTCTGTAACTTCTCTGATAATCCCATTAAGAAACGCATTGCACGAGAGTTTAATCTTCCTCAGCATTTGGTGCTTGAAAGTTGGATTAAAAGTGCCGTAGTGTTAAGGAACTATTTGGCTCATCATTCGCGTGTTTGGAATAGAAAAAATCCTATAAAGCCTAACATGACAACCCCATTGCGTGGTAATTGGGTTACTCCTCCTATCGGAAATTACGACAAACTCTATTCCCAGTTGTGCTATCTGCAATATCTGTTGAATGTTATTAGACCGAATAATAACTTCACCCAAAGATTGCATGCCCTATTAAGTGATCATCCTAATGTGGACATTGCAGCCATGGGCTTCCCACTTAATTGGCAAGATCAGCCTCTGTGGAGATAATATTTCAACCGCTCAATCATGCTATATTCCTGCTGATTGAGCGGTTTTGATTTTATGTTGTCAAAAACATATCAATAATACATCTCGATATATTGATAAGCCTTTTCAAAGACATCATCTCTCCTGAACTCCCTAAGGGCAGTTCCATTCTTATTACTGACATCGAAAGTGAACTTTCTGATGCCACTAACGCTAACAATCATGTGAATTTCAAGTGGAAACCGCTTCGCAAGCAGGTGCCTTTCACCGTTCCTCGCTCACATAATATCTTCAACCAGGTTTACAACAACACTTTCGACTAATGCCCCACGCTATCCACATCACCACGCTCAAACGTATGCTCCAATCTCCCGAACCCGTAGACATTAAACTATGGACGCGCTCGGGTGAAATCCAATCTTGGCACCGCTGCATCTCGCTTCGTTACGACTTCTACAAAGGCACGCGAAGAATTAAACTGCTGGATAGCATTGAAATCCGACAGCTGAGAGATGTGTGCGTGTTTGAAATAAATGGTATGGAGGTGTTTATGTAGATAAAATATGTTACCTTTGCCAGACATAATGCAAATGTATGGCAAGCAAACGATACCTATATTCTGATACAATCGATAACTTTTTGCAAAAGGACACTGATACGATTGTTGGCGAAATAACACTATCTGCGACGCAGGACATAAATAAAGAAACTTCAAATTCTTGGCAACAAGAAGTTGAAATCTTGAAAGATGTGTTAGCCCCTTATGCTCAAAAAGGAAGCGTGTACTTTGAATACAACATACCTCGTATGGGCAGAAGGGCTGATGTGATCGTACTTGTTGATGGGATAGTATTTGTTCTGGAGTTCAAAACCTCAGAACAAAGATTTACGCGTGAGGCACTCATACAGGTTTGGGATTATGCGATAGACCTGAAGAACTTTCAAGAAGGCAGTCGTGATAGAATACTCATGCCTATAGTCGTCGCTCCAAAAGAGAAAAACAAGAATTGCCATATAGAATTAGAACCATTTGAGGATGATGTTTATCAACCTTTAGTTTCTAATAATGAAAGTACATATAAAAAGTGTTTGAGAGAAGAATGAGGAAAGTTTACTGGTTATC
>ENA-ORMJ01000618-ORMJ01000618.1-human-gut-metagenome-genome-assembly--contig:-NODE-618-length-26249-cov-59.053180_pt1 | contig 26249 bp, 12 predicted proteins | sample MGYA00242100_ERZ508989 | MGnify/ENA primary metagenome ERZ508989 (study PRJEB26280, sample SAMEA2531403) | human gut metagenome | biome: human gut; feature: human-associated habitat; material: faeces...
TCGGCCAGCGATTTTCAATTCCGCTACGCGCCGGTGACCGTTGGTTCAGGGCGTGATGCTTTAACTTCTCCAAAATTATTTCGGCCAGTGTAATCGTTTGCACAGATATTTGTGCAAAAATTACCTTGTAATCGTACCTTGACTTTTACATTTTTTATATATTTGCAGCGAAAAAGAAAAGTGAACCAATAAAATCGCCTACGGGCGTTGCAGGAAAGGACTGCAGTTCGTTAAACTGAAATATTGAGCAAAGGAAAATTGTTGTTTCTAACTAACTTATTATTCTTTCAATTAAGAACAATGTAGTTATCCATTCCGATGGAATTCATTGGTTTGGGAAAACAAGGAAAGTAAAACCTACAGGAAATGACGAGTTAACTAAAAGCTAAACATAAAGTTTAAAACTATAAAAATATGAAGAAAAGATTTACACTAATGATGATGGTGTTATACATCTTAATGAGCATACCACTGAAAATGATGGCTTACGACGAAGTTAAAGTTATGAGTCATTATAAACAAGGGACTAATTGGAGCGAAAACTCTAATTTTAATTTTACCACTACCGATGGTAAGATTTATACTTGTACATTGGATAATGTGCCTTCTGGCACAGAGGCTATTTGGTTCCGTCTTTTGATAGGTTCTACAGAGTATGGACCTCACCAAGATGCAGCAGAAGACTTGACTCTGACAAGTTCTTATCAGCAGATTTATCCAATTTCATGGGAATTACCAAAAGCTCTGAAGATAGTGCCTACTTCAGGTAAGACTTCTTATACCATTACTTATGATAGAGAAAATAACCAGATTAAGTATGATGCACCTGAATCAGGCAGCACAACCGATGATACTTGGGCTGAGACTGAAAATCGTCTTAAGGGACGTGTTTATACCCAGGGATATTATCTCGCTGGTAACTTCTTTAGCTTTAGTGGTGAGAAAGTAACTTATGATGATGCTGTGTTTAAGTTCCAGCAGCAGAAGGATGCTGAGGGTTATGCTGTATATAAGGTGGATATTCCTGCTTCTCTTACTGCTCATGCTCAGGTGATGAGTGTTAATGAATTTGGTAAGCCTGTAAAGGTTTTTGGTCCTGATAGTAAGTATGGCATTAGCTATACTTGTCCTGAAACAGGTATGACTACAAAAGAGTTGGAACTTAAAGGTTCTGAAAAGTTGGATGAGGGTAGCAACTATTGGGATATGATTTCGCGTAATCATAGCTCAACAGAATATTCTGATGGTATGTATGAGGTGTATATCACCGTGAATAAGACAACAGGTGAGCCTGCTAAGTGGTGGTTTAAGCATATACCTACCAAGCGTGTGGCATATTTTATCAGCGATGCCAAGAAAGCGACAGCTCTCCCAGTCTACGACTCTCGTCAAGGTGTTACTAATGGTTTTAGTAATAAATTTTATGGTACTGTTAGTTTCTCTGCAGATCATTCATATTATGTGATTGCTAATTACGTGCAGGAAAGAAATAAGCAGAATTTAATAGACTATACAAAAGATAAATATAAAACTTTAAAACCAGATGTTGATATAGTTCCAACCACCAACAAACTCTTCTTGTTGGGTAATGGTGGTCTTGATTTTAAAGATGATAAACCAAATAATGAGTTCTCACCAAATGAGGAACCAATGAAACCAGGCTCTTATGCTGGTTCTTTTGTAGCTGAATTCAACCCTTCTAATGGTGTTTGGGAAGAGACAGATACCAAGAAACATCTTGGTATTCGTGGTCAAGTTCAGAAGCATATTAATGGTGAGATTGTTACCTCAATTTCTATGGTTGGTGATGCTATTCCAGGTACTTTGAAAGTTGATGAAACAACAGGTAAAACAGTTTGGGACTATGCTTCTACAGCTGCTGATATGACTTATGATGAAACAGATAAGTGTTATAAGGCTACCATTGTAACAACTGTAGAAGATAACGGAAAATCAAAGTTCAGATTTGTAGGTAATCACAAACAAAAAATCAACTGGCATGAGGATTCTAAAGACGACGCCAGCATGAAGGCTAAGTCTCCTTTAACAACGGAAGGACATACCGCTGATGCCAATGATCCTAATAAGGTTAGTTTTACACAGACTAGTGCTAACTCAGAAGAAGATTGGAATATCATCTGGAACCGCCCTGCTGGTAGATGGACCGTGCGTCTTTACTTCTATACTCGTAATGTTGATGGTACTGATGTTACTGACTACTATTACACCATTAACGAGAACAATAAATTGGAGCTTCGCGACTTTGACGATGTTGTTTATAAAAGCTTAGATAATAAGCGTAACATTCACTTGAGAGGTGGCTATAAGTACTTCAGAACCTGGAGCTCAGCTAAGGCGTGGAAGATTTCTCCGGATGTAGATATCTTCGTAGTGGATGATATTAATAAGGATGGTGATTGCGTGAATTTCCATTTGCTGAAGATTTCTGCCGATGCAAATGATAACGTGATTCCTTCTAATACAGGTGTAATCCTCGCTACAAAGAAGACTGCAGATGACATTGCTGGAGGTGCTGAATTCTTTGAACGTGCTTCGCTGACAACATACAACACCTTGGTGATTCCGATGGAGGAATATGGTTCTACGACAGCTACCACAGATTATTCTGGTAGTAACAAGTTGGTGCATCTTATCGAAGCTCAGGTAGTTCCAACTTATAATAAGGTAAAACATGAGTATAATTATCTCTTTGGCTTCTATCGTGCCAATAAGGTCCCGAATAATACAAGCTTTAAAGCTGATAATGATTTCCTTTTGGGCTTCTGGATCTCTAATGGAACAGGCGCTTTCTATAGCAACAGTGCTTATCTACCAATTGATGAGGCTACTGCAGCGAAGATGAATTTGGGAGTAAGTTATAATGACTTTGATGCCGCAGGAGCCAAGAAGTGTCCAGCACTTTTGTTCGACTTTGCCAATGTTGGCGGTACAACAGGTATCAACGAGGTGGTTAACCAGAACTCTAAGTTGAACGACGGCAAATACTATACCCTGAGCGGTCAGCAGGTAGAGAAGCCTACAGCAGGTGGTATCTATATCCACAACGGCAGAAAGTTCGTGGTTAAGTAAATATAAACATTGTAGAAAAAGTAAGCAAAGAGTAAAATGAAAAAGAAATATATACAACCGAATGTTTCAGTAAGTTTTGTAGTTGTGGAGTCACTACTGCAGACCATCTCTGGCGGTATAGGTAAAGATGAAGGTGAAAATGGTGGTTCTTGTTCCAAGAAGTACGACTTCACCGACGACAGTTTTGACAACACAGCTTGGCCTAAGGATAAATCACCCTGGGACTGATGATTAGGCTTCATTACATTTTCAGTAAATAGTAAGAATAGGTTGAGAAAAGTGTAAAATTAATTAAAGGGTTAGTTTAATTAGTTTAATTAATCGCTATTATTATTAAAGAGGGCTGCAGAGATGCAGTCCTCTTTTGTTTTGCAGAGTGTAGAATGTTAAGATATTTATGCAATCGATTGCATATTAATATTCGCAATTTTTAGCATTTATTTTACCACCTTATGTATATAAAGAGTAATTTTGCATTAGTAAGCTAACAGAAGAATCACAAGTGGTTTAAGTATGGGCCGAAGGTCCAAAAGCTCCTTTTAAGCAGCACGCCCTGTAAGGGCAGAAGCTCTTAGCCCAGGGCATCGCCCTGGGTATAAAGGCAATGAGCAAAGCGCCCTGTAAGGGCAACAGCTTTATATTGCCAGGAGTTTTAAAGCTTTTGCCCTTACAGGGCGACAGATTACCGCCCAAAACAACCCAGGGCGTTGCCCTGGGCTATGAGCTTCTGCCCCTTCAGGGCGTGTTGGGGACAGGGGTATCTCTGAAAATCGCTTGTCGAAGGATATGTAAAGGTCATCAACTCCTATAATCAGCACGCCCTGGAAAGGTAAAGCTCCTTTTAAGCAGCACGCCCTGAAAGGGCAGAAGCTCTTAGCCCAGGGCATCGCCCTGGGTATAATGGCAATGAGCAATGCGCCCTGTAAGGGCAACAGCTTCATATATTACCAGGAGTTTTAAAGTGAAGGAATTAACATTCAGCTAACTAACATAGATATTCATCACTAACTAAAAATTAAATAACCAGTCTATCAAATGAGGAAATTTACATTTAGGCTATGGGCAGTCCTTATGCTCATGTTGGTCTCTATGCAGACGATGGCTACGGACACGTTTACCAGCAATCGTACTGACTTCCGAGACGAAAGTATTTATTTCATGATGACCACTCGCTTCTACGATGGTGATACAGGTAACAATGTGCTCTGTTGGGATAACCAGTCGGAGCAGATCAAAACAAAAGACCCTTGCTGGCGAGGTGACTTCCAGGGTGTCATCGACAAACTCGACTACATCAAGGCGCTTGGTTTCACTGCCATCTGGATTACACCAGTAGTGCAGAACGCATCCGGTTACGACTACCATGGTTATCATGCCATGGATTTCCAGCATGTTGACTGCCGTTATCAGAGCAGCGATGGTAGCAAGGACGGTGACGCCATGTTCCAAGAACTCATCGACAAGGCACACGAAAAGGGTATCAAGATTATCCTCGACATCGTGCTCAACCACACCGGTAACTTCGGTGAGCAGACACTCTGCAAGGAGTTTGACCGTAATACCGACTTGGAAACTCAGGCACTCATCAATGCTTGTATGATTCCTAACGAGGAGAAGTTGGGTTCCGACTACCTTACAAGTGTCCCCTATGAGCAGTATCAGCGTCGTCTTGGCCTGTTGAAGAACGTCCGTGGTAAGAACGAGGATGTTCACAACTACTGGCACCACTTTGGTGACTTCAACTGGGATTATCCTAACCGCTGGTGGGCTCAGATTGCAGGCGACTGCGTGGACCTGAACACCGAGAATGATTACGTAGCAGATTATCTTGTGAAGTGCTATGGCAGCTTTATCAAGATGGGTGTCGATGGATTCCGTATCGATACATCCGGTCACATCTCACGTCTTACCTTCTGCAAGCAGTTTATTCCTCAGTTTACAGCCCTCGGTAAGCAGTATGAGGACAAGCGATTGAACAAGGCTCCATTCTTCATGTATGGTGAGGTTTGCGCCCGTTACAGTGATGTCACATACCGTGGTCAGGATAACCTCTCTTGCTATTATTACACATGGCAGGCTCCACAGGACTTGCTCGACAAATGGGATGGCAGCCAGTCTTACTGGGATACACAGGTACTCTTTGATAAAGCCAATGGCGGTACAGGTGTGGATGACCATCAGATGGCTCTCTGTGAGTCAGACAATGCCCCAACACCAACAAGCGACAATACCTTTATGGTGAATGGTAAGTGGCATGAGCCAGACTATTCTCAGGCAAGTGGTTTCCATGTGATCGACTTCCCATTGCACTACAACTTCGGTAATGCTGCCGCCGCATACGGTTTGGCAAAGTCAGGTGACAAGAGATATAATGATGCTACCTATAATGTGGTATATGTTGATAGCCACGACTACGGTCCTCAGCAAACCAACGACCAATTCCGTTTCTCTGGTGATGATGCTCAGTGGGCAGAGAATCTCTCTCTGATGTTTACCTTCCGTGGTATTCCATGTCTCTATTATGGTTCTGAGGTAGGTTTCCGTCGCGGTGCTCCGATTGACAGAGGTCCTCATGGTCCTCTTTCAGAAACTGGTCGTGCTTACTTCGGTGGTTACCTCACAGGTGATGTAGAAGCCAAGGATTTCGGTGACTACACGGCAACAGGCAATGTGGCTGCAACATTGAATCATGATGTCGCTCAGCACCTCATCCGTCTGAACAAGATCCGTCAGGCTGTTCCTGCTTTGCGTAAGGGTCAGTGGACCGACGATGGTTGTACTCCTGCCGAGGGCGGTATCGCCTTCAAGCGTGCTTATAAGAATGACAGCTATGCACTCGTAGCCATCAATGGTGGTGCAACATTCACAGATTGCCCTGATGGTACTTATACCGATGTGGTAACAGGCAAGACATACACTGGTACTACTATCACCGTTGATGCTCCTGCTACTCAGGGTCAGCTCCGTGTTCTCGTGAAGGACTGGAAGGGCGGTCAGATAGGTGAGGATGGTCCTTTCATCTATAATGAGACTCCTAAGAAGAAGTCAGAGGCTGATCAGGCTTATGATGGTCATGAGGAAGATGGTACAACATGGGTTGAGCCACAGACTAATGAGTTTGGTTTGAAGTTCTCTCAGAATGGTGGTACATTCCGCACCAATACTGTTACTGTAGAGGTAAGCCTTAGCGGTAAGGCAACTTCTGGTTGGTTCCAGGTAGAAGGTAAGGACAAGGTAGAGTTGGCTCCTGGTGAGACCAAGACATTCACTATCGGTGAAGACATGAACTTCAAGCAGAGCAAGACTGTAACATGGTATGCTAAGAACGACAAGAGTGAGAAGAATGGTTCTGTATCCTTCACCAAGGTGGATCCTAACGCATCTATCACCGTATATGTAAAGGCAGACAATGCTCCAACTATCTATGCTTGGGTACCTGGCAAACCTGCTAAAGAGTTGACAGGTGCATGGCACGGTCAGACCATGGATGGTCCTGAAGAGATTGGTGGTGTCAACTACTGGTACAAGACTTTCGATGGAGTAGAGAGCTTCAATGTGATTCTGAATAATGGTAATGACAAGCAGTCAAGTGACATCACTGGTATCACAGGCGATATCTACTTGGAGTATGACGGTGGTTCAAATGTCAAGACGCTCGATGCTCCTGTCAACACAACAGCCAAGGTTACTCTGAGTCCTAATGGTGGTGACTTCCAGAAGACCATCAAGGTTACTGCTACCCTCAGCGACAATGCTAAGAGTGGCTGGTATAAGATTGGCGATGGTGAGCAGGTGGCTCTTACTCCTGGTAAGCCTGAAACCTTCACTCTTGGTGCTGACATGATGGAAGGCGAGAGCAAGACTGTAACTTGGAGCGCTACTAATGCAGAAGGTGTGGCAAAGACTGGTACTGCTACTTTCAACAAGAAGAAGGAAGTAGTAATTCCTACTCCAACAGGTATCTTCGCTTACTTCCTCGCTCCTTCAGACTGGAATGATGTTCACGCTTATGTTTGGACTGATGGTAGTGGCGAATATACTGGCGGATGGCCAGGTGTAGCTTGTACCAAGACTGGTGAGAAGAAGAACGGTTTGGATATCTGGATGTGGAAGTATGATGGTGATAAGACTGAACTCCCTGCCAAGATTATCTTCAACAATAATGGTAATGGTAACAACCAGACAGGTAATTTCGATTTCGTCAATGGTGCAGTTTATGACCGCAACGGTAAGACCAACGAGGTTATCACAGGCATCAACCAGACTGTGGCAGCTCAGAAGGCTGGCGCAGTGAAGATTTACACTCTCTCAGGTGTGAAGGTTGCCGAGGTAAGCAACGCTCAGGATGCTGAGTACATCTTGGCTCCAGGTGCTTATATCTGCAACGGTAAGAAGTTTGTGATTAAGTAACTTTTGATGATTGCAAATTGTCAATATAAATATACGTTTAGTTAATTAGGTTTTATTAAGTGCTATTAAAAGGGGATTGCAGTGATGCAGTCCTCTTTTTTTATTTTTCTGTCTGCTGTTTGTCAAGATTTGCGTGTAATCGTTTGCACACGTTTATTCGTTCTTTTTTGCATCATATTTCCCCATCATATATATATAATGTGTAAATTTGCATGAGTAAGCTAACAGAAGAATCACAAGTGGTTTAAGTATGGGCAGAAGACCCAAAAGCTCCTTTTAAGCAGCACGCCCTGAAAGGGCAGAAGCTCTTAGCCCAGGGCAGCGCCCTGGGTATAAAGGCAATGAGCAATGCGCCCTGTAAGGGCAACAGCTTTATATATTGCCAGGAGTTTTAAAGCTTTTGCCCTTACAGGGCGACAGGTTACCGCCCCAACAACCCAGGGCGTTGCCCTGGGCTAAGAGCTTCTGCCCTTTCAGGGCGTGTAGGGGATAGGGTTATCTCCCGTACCGCATACCATAAACGAAGGAATTAACAATCACATAACTAATATAGATATTCATCACTAACTAAAAATTAATAACCTGTCAATCTTATGAAAAGATTTACATCAAGGCTATGGGCAGTCCTTATGCTCATGTTGGTCTCCTTGCAGACGATGGCAACGGAAACGTTTACCAACGATCGTACTGACTTCCGAGACGAAAGTATCTATTTCATGATTACCACTCGTTTCTACGATGGTGATCCTAAAAACAATGTGCTCTGCTGGGACAACCAGGAAGCACAGAAGAGTACCGGGGACCCTTGTTGGCGCGGTGACTTCCAGGGTGTCATCGACAAGCTCGACTACATCAAGGCGCTCGGTTTCACTGCCATCTGGATTACTCCTGTCGTACAGAATGCATCCGGTTATGACTACCACGGCTATCATGCTTCGGATTTCTCCAAGGTAGATTGCCGTTATCAGAGCGGTGACGGCAAAAAGAGCGGTGACGTGATGTTCCAGGAACTCATCGACAAGGCTCACGAAAAGGGTATCAAGATTATCCTCGATATCGTGCTTAACCACACCGGTAACTTCGGTGAGGAGCATTTTTGCAAGGAGTTCGACCGTGATACTCGTCTTCGTAACCAGGCAGACATCAATGCTTGTATGATTCCTAATTTGGAAACATTAGGTGGTGACTATCCAAGTCTTTTGCCTGCTGGTCAGTATCAGCGTCGTCTTGCCCTGATGAAGAATACAGATGGCAATAACCACGATATACACAACTATTGGCATCATTTCGGTAGCTTCAACTGGGACTTACCTAATCGTTGGTGGGCTCAGATTGCAGGTGACTGTGTGGACCTCAATACTGAAAATAATACTGTGGCTGAATATCTTGTCAACTGCTATGGCAATTTTATCAAGATGGGTGTCGATGGTTTCCGTATTGATACATCCGGTCACATCTCACGTCTTACCTTCTGCAAGCAGTTCATTCCTCAGTTTGCTGCCCTCGGTAAGCAGTACGAGAATAAGCGATTGAACAAGGCTCCATTCTTCATGTATGGTGAGGTTTGTTCCCGTTACAGTGGTGTGCAGTACCGTGGTCAGGACAACCTTTCACCTTTTTATTATACATGGCAGGCTCCACAGAACTTGATGGATCAGTTTGATGGCAACCAGTCATACTGGGACACTCAAGAGATCTATGACAGAGGTACAGGTTATGATGATAAGCTGATGCCTCTCTGTGAGAAGGATAATGCGAATTCTCCAGAAAGCAATAATACCTTTATGCTGAATGGCGCATGGCATGAGCCAGACTATTCTCAGTCAAGCGGTTTCAATGTGATCGACTTCCCATTGCACTACAACTTCGGTAATGCTGCCACCGCATACCGCTTGGCTAAGACTGGTGATATGAAATATAATGACGCTACCTATAATGTGGTATATGTAGACAGTCACGACTATGGTCCTGGGTCAGGGTCTCGTTTTGGCGGCTCAGACGCTCAGTGGGCAGAGAATCTCTCTCTGATGTTCACCTTCCGTGGAATCCCATGTCTCTATTATGGTTCTGAGGTTGGTTTCCGTCGCGATGTTGTGATTGACAGAGGTCCTAATGGTCCTCTTTCTGAAACTGGTCGTGCTTACTTCGGTGGTTATATCACAGGTGATGTGGAAGCATCAGACTTCGGTGAATACAAGGCTTCTGGTAATGTGGCTGCCTCATTGAATCATGATTTGGCTCAGCACCTCATCCGTCTGAACAAGATTCGTCAGGCAGTTCCTGCTCTCCGTAAGGGTCAGTGGACTGACGAGGGTTGTACTGCCAATGGTGGTATCGCTTTCAAGCGTGCTTATAAGGACAGTTATGCACTCGTAGCCCTCAATGGTGGTGCTACTTTCACAGATTGCCCAGCTGGTACTTATACAGACTTGGTAACAGGCAAGACTTACACAGGTTCTACTATCACCGTTGATGCTCCTAATAATCAGGGTCAGGTTCGCGTACTCGTGAAAGACTGGACTGGTGGCAAGCTCATTGATGATGGTGCTTTCATCTACGATACAACAGCCAAGTCTCTGGACGGTCAGACCTATGATGGTAATGAAGAGGCTGGTACAACTTGGGTTGACGAGGCTCCTCTTATGCCTGTAAGCGTTTCTCTTTCTCCAGCTGGCGGAAGTTTCCGCACCAATACGGTAACTGTTACCGCTGAGGTCTCAGAAGATGCTACGTCTGGTTGGTACCAGATAGAGGGACAGGACAAGGTAGATTTGACCCCTGGTAAGCCTGTTACCTTCACTATCGGTGAAGACATGAACTTCAAGGATACCAAGACAGTGACTTGGGGCGCAACAAGCTCTGAAGGCAAGGAGAAGACAGGTAAGGTCACTTATACTAAGGTTGATCCTAACGCAGCTATCACCGTATATGTAAAGGCAGACAAGGCTCCTTACATCCATGCTTGGACAACAGGTACTGACGGCATGAACTTGACAGGTGCTTGGCCTGGTAAGGTAATGAAGGGTCCTGAGGAGATTGATGGTGCAAAATACTGGTCTTACTCTTTCTATGACGTAGAGAGTTTCAATGTCATCTTGAATAATGGTAGCGGTGATCAGTCTGGTGACATCACTGGTATTACAAGTGATATCTACTTGGAGTATGATGGTGGTAAAAGTGCCAAGAAGATTGATGCTCCTGTCAATGCTGCAGCCAAGGTTACTTTGAGTCCTAATGGTGGTGACTTCGAGAAGACTATCAAGGTTACTGCGACCCTTAGCGACAATGCCAAGAGCGGTTGGTATAAGATTGGCGATGGCGAGCAGGTAGCTCTTAATCCTGGTAAGCCAGCAACCTTCACTCTCGGTGCTGACATGATGGAAGGCGAGAGCAAGATTGTAACTTGGAGCGCAACTAATGCAGAAGGTGTGGCAAAGACTGGTTCTGCTACCTTCAACAAGAAGGCAGAGGTGGTTGTTCCTGCTCCAACAGGTATCTTCGCTTACTTCCTCGCTCCTTCAGACTGGAGTCAGGTAGACTGCTGGGCTTGGAATGGTACAGACAACTTTACTGGTGGTAACTGGCCAGGTGTAAGCTGTACCAAGACTAACATTAAGAAGAATGGTTTGGATGTCTGGATGTGGAAGTATGATGGCGATTTGACAACTGCTCCTACCATGATTATCTTCAGCAACGGCAGTGGTCAGCAGACAAAGGATTTGAAATTCGAAAACGGTGCAGTTTATAACCTTGCCGGTAAGACCAATGAGTCTGTCTCAACAGGTATCAACCAGACTGTAGCAGCTCAGAAGGCAGGCGCAGTGAAGATTTACACCCTCTCAGGTGTGAAGGTTGCCGAGGTAAGCAACGCTCAGGATGCTGAGTACATCTTGGCTCCAGGTGCTTATATCTGCAACGGTAAGAAGTTTGTGATTAAGTAACTTTAGAAGATTGCAAATTGTCAATATAAATGTAAGTTTAGTTAATTAGGTTTTATTAAGTGCTATTATTAAAAAGGGGATTGCAGTGATGCAGTCCTCTTTTTTATTTTTCTGTCTGCTGTTTGTCAAGATTTGCGTGTAAACGTTTGCACATAATTATTTATTCTTTTTTGCATAATATTTCCCCAGAGATATATATAATGTGTAATTTTGCATTAGTAAGCTAACAAAACTTAGATATAGACATTTTCATCACTAACTAAAAATTAATAACTATCAATTTATGAAGAGATTTACATCCAAACTATGGGCAGTTCTTTTGCTCATGTTGGTCTCCTTGCAGACGATGGCTACCGATGTGTTTACATCGAATCGTACTGACTTCCGAGACGAAAGTATCTATTTCATGATGACCACTCGTTTCTACGATGGTGATCCAAGTAACAACGTGCTCTGCTGGGACAACCAGGAAGCACAGAAGAGTACCAAGGACCCTTGTTGGCGAGGTGACTTCCAGGGTGTTATCGACAAGCTCGATTACATCAAGGCGTTAGGTTTCACTGCCATCTGGATCACTCCTGTCGTACAGAATGCATCCGGTTATGACTACCACGGCTATCATGCTTCGGATTTCTCCAAGGTAGATTGCCGTTATCAGAGCGGTGACGGCAAAAAGAGCGGTGACGTGATGTTCCAGGAACTCATCGACAAGGCTCACGAAAAGGGTATCAAGATTATCCTCGATATCGTGCTTAACCACACCGGTAACTTCGGTGAGGAGCATTTTTGCAAGGAGTTCGACCGTGATACTCGTCTTCGTAACCAGGCAGACATCAATGCTTGTATGATTCCTAATTTGGAAACATTGGGTAGTGACTATCCAGGTCTTCAGCCTGGTTATCAGTATCAGCGTCGTCTTGCCATGATGAAGAATACCGATGGTCAGAATCATGATACTCACAACTACTGGCACCATTTCGGTAACTTCAACTGGGACTTACCTAATCGTTGGTGGGCTCAGATTGCAGGCGACTGTGTGGACCTCAATACTGAGAATAATACAGTGGCAGAATATCTCGTGAAGTGCTACGGCAACTTCATCAAGATGGGTGTCGATGGTTTCCGTATTGATACATCCGGTCACATCTCACGTCTTACCTTCTGCAAGCAGTTTATTCCTCAGTTTGCTGCCCTCGGTAAGAAGTACGAGGACAAGCGCATCAACAAGGCTCCTTTCTTCATGTATGGTGAGGTTTGTGCCCGTTTCGGTGGTGTGCAGTACCGTGGTCAGGACAACCTTTCACCTTATTATTATACATGGAAGGCTCCACAGAACTTGATGGATCAGTTTGATGGCAGCCAGTCATACTGGGACACTCAGGAAATCTATGACAGTGGTACAGGTTATGATGATAAGCTGATGCCTCTCTGCGAGAAAGATAATGCTGATTCTCCTGAAAGCAATAATACCTTTATGCTGAATGGTGCATGGCATGAGCCAGACTATTCTCAGTCAAGTGGATTTAATGTGATTGACTTCCCATTGCACTACAACTTCTCTAATGCAGGAAGTGCATACGGCTTGGCTAAGTCTGGTGATATGAAATACAATGATGCTACTTTCAATGTGGTATATGTAGACAGTCATGACTATGGTCCTCAGCCAAGTGATGGTATCCGTTTCTCTGGTAGTGATGCTCAGTGGGCTGAGAATCTCTCTCTGATGTTTACCTTCCGTGGAATCCCATGTCTCTATTATGGTTCTGAGGTAGGTTTCCGTCGTGGTTCTGTGATTGACAAAGGTCCTAATGGTCCTCTTTCTAACACTGGTCGTGCTTACTTCGGTGGTTATATCACAGGTGATGTAACTGCAACAGACTTCGGAGAATATCAGGCTTCTGGTAACGTGGAAGCTACATTGAATCATGATTTGGCTCAGCACCTCATCCGTCTGAACAAGATTCGTCAGGCAGTTCCTGCTCTCCGTAAGGGTCAGTGGACTGACGAGGGTTGTACTGCCAATGGTGGTATCGCTTTCAAGCGTGCTTATAAGGACAGTTATGCACTCGTAGCCCTCAATGGTGGTGCTACCTTCACAGATTGCCCAGCTGGTACTTATACTGATTTGGTAACTGGTAAGACTTACTCTGGTTCTACTATCACCGTTGATGCTCCTAAAAATCAGGGTCAGGTTCGCGTTCTCGTGAAAGACTGGAAGGGCGGAAAGCTCATAGAGGATGGTGCTTTCATCTACGAAACTGCTGCTCAGCATAAGGGTGGTCAGACCTATGATGGCAATGAAGAGGCTGGTACGACTTGGGTTGACGAGACTCCTCTTCAGCCTGTAAGCGTTTCTCTTTCTCCTGCTGGCGGAAGTTTCCGCACCAATACGGTTACTGTTACCGCTACACTCTCTGAAGACGCTGTGTCTGGTTGGTACCAGATAGAGGGACAGGAAAAGGTAGATTTGACTCCTGGTCAGGCTACCATCTTCACTATCGGTGAAGGTATGAACTTCAAGGACAGCAAGACTGTGACTTGGGGTGCTACAAGCTCTGAAGGCAAGGAGAAGACAGGTAAGGTTACTTATACCAAGGTAGATCCTAACGCAGCTATCACGGTAACAGTAAAGGCAGACAAGGCTCCTTACATCTATGCTTGGACAACAGGTACTTCCGAGAAGAAATTGACAGATGCTTGGCCTGGTAAGGTAATGAATGGTCCAGAGGAAATCGATGGTGCTAAATACTGGACTTACTCTTTCGATAACGTTGAGAGCTTCAATGTCATCTTGAATAATGGTGGTAGTGCTCAGTCTGGTGATATCACTGGTATCACAGGCGATATCTACTTGGAGTATGATGGTGGTTCAAGTGCCAAGAAGATTGACGCTCCTGTCAATACAGCAGCCAAGGTTACTTTGAGTCCTAATGGTGGTGACTTCCAGAAGACTGTTTCCGTAACAGCAACATTGAGCAGCAACGCCAAGAGCGGTTGGTATAAGATTGGCGATGGCGAGCAGGTGGCTCTTACTCCTGGTAAGGCTGAAACATTCACTCTCGGTGAAGATATGCTGGAAGGCGAGAGCAAGACTGTAACTTGGAGTGCAACTAATGCTGATAACGAAACCAAGACTGGTTCTGCTACCTTCAACAAGATGAAAGAGGTAGTTATTCCTACTCCAACAGGTATCTTCGCTTACTTCCTCGCACCTTCAGACTGGAGTAAGGTAGACTGCTGGGCTTGGAGTGGTTCTGAGAACTATACCGGTGGTAACTGGCCAGGTGTAGCATGTACCAAGATCGGTGTGAAGAAGAATGGTTTGGATGTTTGGATGTGGAAGTATGATGGTGACAAGACAGAACTTCCTACCAAGATTATCTTCAATAACGGTGGTAATGGTCAGCAGACAGCCGATTTGGATTTCGTAAACGGTGCAGTTTATGACCGCAACGGTAAGACCAATGAGTCTATCTCAACAGGCATCAACCAGACTGTAGCAGCTCAGAAGGCAGGCGCAGTGAAGATCTACACCCTCTCAGGTGTGAAGGTTGCCGAGGTAAGCAACGCTCAGGATGCTGAGTACATCTTGGCTCCAGGTGCATATATATGCAACGGCAAGAAGTTTGTGATTAAGTAATGTTAGAATTGTAAATATAATTAAGGGTTAGTAAATTTGGTTTTATTAAGTGCTATTGTTATTAAGGAGGGTTGCAGTGATGCAACCCTCTTTTTTGTTTTACAACCCTTCACTTTGTCAATATTTTGTGTAATCGTTTGCACACGTTTATTCGTTCTTTCCTGCATATTTTTTTTCCTCATATATAAATAATGTGTAAATTTGCATTAGTAAGCTAACAGAAGGATCTTATCAGGAGTTTTAAAGCTTTTGCCCTTACAGGACGACAGGTTAACGTCCAAAACAACCCAGGGCGTTGCCCTGGGCTAAGAGCTTCTGCCCCTTCAGGGCGTGTTGGGGATAGGGTTATCTCTGATAATCGCTTGTAGAAGGATATGTAAAGGTCAGCAACTCCAATGAGCAGCACGCCCTGAAAGGTAAAGCTCCTATAAGCAGCACGCCCTGAAAGGGCAGAAGCTCTTAGCCCAGGGCAGCGCCCTGGGTATAATGGCAATGAGCAAAGCGCCCTGTAAGGGCAACAGCTTTATATATTGCCAGGAGTTTTAAAGTGAGAAATTAACAATCAAATAACTAACATAGATTTTCATCACTAACTAAAAATTAATAACCAGTCAATCTTATGAAGAGATTTACATCAAGGCTATGGGCAGTCCTTATGCTCATGTTGGTCTCCTTGCAGACGATGGCAACGGAAACGTTTACCAACGATCGTACTGACTTCCGAGACGAAAGTATCTATTTCATGATTACCACTCGTTTCTACGATGGTGATCCTAAAAACAATGTGCTCTGCTGGGACAACCAGGCAGCGCAGATTGAAACAAAAGACCCTTGCTGGCGAGGCGATTTCCAGGGTGTCATCGACAAGCTCGACTACATCAAGGCTCTTGGTTTTACAGCCATCTGGATTACTCCTGTCGTACAGAACGCATCCGGTTATGACTACCACGGCTATCATGCCATGGATTTCCAGCATGTTGACTGCCGCTATCAGAGCGGTGATGGCAGCAAGAGTGGTGATGTGATGTTCCAGGAACTCATTGACAAAGCGCACGCCAAGGGTATCAAGATTATCCTCGACATCGTGCTCAATCACACCGGTAACTTCGGTGAGGAGAAGCTCTGCAAGCTGTTCGATCGTAACACACAACTTCGCAACCAAGCTTACATCGATGCTTGTATGACCCCTACAGAAACTTTGGGTAGTGACTACCTGACCATCCTTCCAAAAGATCAATACCACCGTCGTCTTACCATGATGAAGAATATGGATGGTCAGAACCGTGATATTCACAACTACTGGCACCATTACGGTCAGTTCGGTTGGGATGATCCATCCCGTTGGTGGGGTCAGATTGCTGGTGACTGTGTTGACCTCAATACAGAGAACGACGAGGTAGCTAAGTATCTTGTAGATTGCTATGGTCAGTTCATCAAGATGGGTGTGGATGGTTTCCGTATCGATACATCTGGTCACATCTCACGACTCACTTTCAACCATCAGTTCGTTCCTCAGTTTGCTGCCCTCGGTAAGCAGTACGAGAATAAGCGATTGAACAAGGCTCCTTTCTTTATGTATGGTGAGGTTTGTACCCGTGGTCACGAGGCAACCTACAGAGGTCAGGCTAATCTTTCTTGCTACTTCTATACATGGAAGTCTGATGAGTCTTTGATGAATCAGTGGGATGGAAGCCAAAGCTTCTGGGACAGTCAGGTATTGCCAGAGGGTTCTGGTCCTATCGGTCCTCAGGCACTCTGCGGTAAGGAATCATTTGGTGACAAGAAGAGCGAAAATGCCAAGATGATCAATGGTGCATGGCATGAGCCAGACTATTCTGAGGCAAGTGGTTTCAATGTAATCGACTTCCCAATGCACTATAGCTACAATACTGCAAGTGATGCATTCCGTCTTTCAAAGGAAGACGAACTCTATAATGACGCTACATACAATGTAGTATATATTGACAGCCATGACTACAGTCCAGGTCCTAACGATCTCAACCGTTTCGGTGGTACAGATGCTCAGTGGGCTGAGAACCTCTCTCTCTTGTTTACCTTCCGTGGTATTCCATGTATCTACTATGGTTCTGAGGTTGGTTTCCGTCGTGGTGTAAGAATCGACCCAGGTCCTAACGGTCCTCTTTCTGAAACTGGTCGTGCTTACTTCGGTGGTTATATCACAGGTGATGTGGAAGCATCAGACTTCGGTGAATACAAGGCTTCTGGTAATGTGGCTGCCTCATTGAATCATGATTTGGCTCAGCACCTCATCCGTCTGAACAAGATTCGTCAGGCAGTTCCTGCTCTCCGTAAGGGTCAGTGGACTGACGAGGGTTGTACTGCCAATGGTGGTATCGCTTTCAAGCGTGCTTATAAGGACAGTTATGCACTCGTAGCCCTCAATGGTGGTGCTACCTTCACAGATTGCCCAGCTGGTACTTATACCGACGTGGTAACTGGTAAGACATATACAGGTTCTACTATTGAAGTAGAAGCTCCTGCTACTCAAGGTCAGCTCCGTGTTCTCGTAAAGGACTGGAAGGATGGCAAGATCGGTGAGGATGGTGCTTTCATCTACGATACTACAGCTAAGTCTTTAGACGGTCAAGACTATGATGGTAATGAGGAGGCTGGTACAATTTGGAACGAGCAGGGTCCTATTCAGCCAGCAAGCGTTTCATTCTCACAGGCTGGTGGATCATTCCGTACTGAGACTATTAACCTGACAGTTACTCTCTCTGAAGACGCTAAGTCTGGTTGGTATCAGATACAAGGTCAGGATAAGGTGAACTTGACTCCTGGTGTGAGTGAGAACCTTACCATTGGCGAAGGTATGAACTTTGGCGACACCAAGACTATTGAGTGGAGCGCAGAGGCCCAGGACGGTAAAGTAAAGAGCGGTAGCTTGACCTTTAAGAAGGTAGATCCTAATGCTTCTATCACGGTTTACGTACAGGCAGAAAATGCTCCTTTTATCTATGCTTGGTCAAAAGGTTCTTCTGTTAAGGAGTTGACAGGTGCATGGCCTGGTACAAAGATGACAGAGTCTGAAGAAATCAATGGCGAAAAGTACTGGACTTGCGCTTTTGATGGCGTAGATAACTTCAATGTCATCTTGAATAATAATAGCGGTGCACAGTCTGGTGACATCACTGGTATCACAGGTGATATCTACCTGAAGTATGACGGCGGTGCAAATGCTCAGAAGATTGATGCTCCTGTCAACACAGCAGCCAAGGTTACTCTGAGTCCTAACGGTGGTGACTTCCAGAAGACTGTTTCCGTAACAGCAACATTGAGCAGCAATGCCAAGAGCGGTTGGTATAAGATTGGCGATGGCGAGCAGGTAGCTCTTACTCCTGGTAAGCCATCAACCTTCACCCTCGGTGCTGACATGATGGAAGGCGAGAGCAAGACTGTAACTTGGAGTGCAACCAATGCTGATAACGAAACCAAGACAGGTTCTGCAACCTTCAACAAGATTAAAGAGGTAGTTATTCCTACTCCAACAGGTATCTTCGCTTACTTCCTCGCTCCTTCAGACTGGAGTAAGGTAAACTGCTGGGCTTGGAATGGTACAGACAACTTTACTGGTGGTAACTGGCCAGGTGTAAGCTGTACCAAGACTAACATTAAGAAGAATGGTTTGGATGTCTGGATGTGGAAGTATGATGGCGATTTGACAACTGCTCCTACCATGATTATCTTCAGCAACGGCAGTGGTCAGCAGACAAAGGATTTGAAATTCGAAAACGGTGCAGTTTATAACCTTGCCGGTAAGACCAATGAGTCTGTCTCAACAGGTATCAACCAGACTGTAGCAGCTCAGAAGGCTGGCGCTGTGAAGATCTACACCCTCACAGGTGTGAAGGTTGCCGAGGTAAGAAACGTTCAGGATGCTGAATACCTCTTGGCTCCAGGTGCCTACATCTGCAATGGCAAGAAGTTTGTTATCAAGTAATATTGAAATTTTAGTAACTCATCAATAGTAATAAGTTTTTTTAGCCCGATTCTGCTTCGTGAGAAGCGGTATCGGGCCTTTTTTATGTCCAAAAGGATAAATATTTATGTTCAAAAGGATAAATAAAGTAAATAATTTCTCATATTGCGATAACTTTGTGTAACTTTGTAGCGAAAATAAAAAACTGAAACGCAATGAAAATAGGAGATAAAGTAAGATTCCTGAGTGAGGTGGGAGGCGGCAGAGTTTCTGGCTTCCAGGGTAAGGACATCGTATTGGTGGAGGATGAGGACGGATTTGAGATTCCTACCTCAGTGCACGATGTGGTAGTGGTAGAGCAGGACGACTATGCCATGGGCAAGATGATATCTGCCAAGCTGGAAGCCCAGCAGAAAGCCGAGGAGCATGCTGCCACCGAACTGCATCAGGACAGCAGAAGCATCAAGTCGATTCTCAACGACCATGATGAGCAGACCGATATGCATGTCGACGAGTATGACGCTGCAGACAGAGAGATTACCTTCCGTGCTCCTGTGCAGGAACGTGAGGGAGGAAACAAGCTGAGTGCATACCTCGCCTTTGTGCCTGTGGACATCAAGGAGATAACCCATACCCGCTTCGAGACCTATATTGTCAACGACAGCAACTACTATATACATTATTCATATCTCGTGGCTGAGGGCAATGCCTGGACACTGAAGTCGGTAGGAGAGGTGGAACCCAACACCAAGCTCTTCATTGAGGAGTTCGGCCGTGAGGTGCTCAATGACATGGGCCGCATCGGTGTTCAGCTGACCGCCTACAAGAAGGACAAGCCTTTCCTGCTGAAGCCAGCTATCGACGTGCAGTTCCGCATCGACCCCGTGAAGTTCTACAAACTGCATGTCTTCGAGGAGAACGAATTCTTCGAGCAGCCTTCTCTGCTCTTCACCATTGTCGACAATGACGAGGTGGCACGCCCCTTGGTGGTAGACTCCAAGCGACTGAAGGAACAGATGTACAAGGACGAGAAGATCATTGCCCACGAGGGCAAGAAGAAACGTCAGAAGGATGACGGCACCCTCGTGATAGATCTGCATGCCGATGAGTTGTTGGAAACGACAGCGGGTATGAATGCTGCCGACATCCTGCATTATCAGCTCGATGTGTTCAAGAAGACCATGGACGAGAACAAGAAGAAAAAAGGTCAGAAGATAGTCTTCATCCATGGCAAGGGAGAGGGTGTGCTGCGCCATGCCCTCGTTCATGAACTCAACTATCGCTATAAGTCGTGCACCTATCAGGATGCTTCCTTCCAGGAGTATGGATACGGTGCTACGCAGGTTACGATTAAGTAAAGTAACTTAACTTTCGCAAATGGTTCAAGTACGGGCTGAAGGCCTCAAAGCCAATATAAGCAGCACGCCCTGTAAGGGCAGAAGCTCTTAGCCCAGGGCATCGCCCTGGGTATAATGGCAATCAGCAATGCGCCCTGTAAGGGCAACAGCTTTATATATTGCCAGGAGTTTTAAAGCTTTTGCCCTTACAGGGCGACAGATTTGCGCCCAAAACAACCCAGGGCGCTGCCCTGGGCTAAGAGCTTCTGCCCCTTCAGGGCGTATAGAGCATATTTACTAAAGCTTAATAAGGTAATATTATTTATGAAATACGGATTTATCAAGGTTGCCAGTGCCGTTCCGATGGTGAAGGTGGGCGACGTAAAATATAATGTAGAGCAGATAGAAAACCTCACCGTACAGGCAGAGGGCAAGGGTGTGGAAGTCATCGTCTTCCCAGAGCTCTCGGTCACAGGTTACAGTTGTCAGGACCTCTTCAGCCAGAACCTCCTTTTGGAGGTGGCAGAGCAAGGCGTGATGATGCTGCTCGACTTTACACGCAAGCTCGACATCATCACCATTGTAGGAGCACCCGTAGTGGCAGGCGACCTGTTGCTCAACTGCGCTGTAGTGATACAGCAGGGGCAGATATTGGGCATTGTGCCCAAGACCTATTTGCCCAACTACAGCGAGTTTTATGAGAAACGATGGTTTGCCTCAGCGCAAGACTTGCTGGAGTGCGACATACGCTATGCAGGTCATACGGTGAAGGTGACGCCCGACGTTCAACTCTTCCGTACCTACGACGGTGTGCGCTTCGGAGTAGAGATATGCGAGGACGTATGGGCGCCAGCACCTCCCAGCAACAAGTTGGCGCTGGCAGGTGCCGACCTGATATTCAACCTCTCAGCCTCGGACGAGCTGATAGGCAAGCACAACTATCTGAAGAGTCTGCTGTCGCAGCAGAGTGCCCGCACCATGACAGGTTATGTATATAGTTCGTGCGGCTTCGGCGAGAGTACACAGGATGTGGTGTATGGCGGTAATGCCCTTATATACGAGAATGGACAAATGCTTGAAGAAGGCGAGCGTTTTGCCACTGTCTCACAGATGGTTACAGCACAGATAGACGTGGAGCGACTCCGCTCTGAGCGCCGCACCAATTCTACCTATGTCAATGCACAGCGCAACATTAAGTATTCGATACTCGACCATCAGTTTGGCATTCGCAACATCGAGGCATCTCCAGCCGAAAACGACCGTGAGTTTGTGTTGGAGCGCCCTGTCAACCCTCATCCCTTCATACCTACCTCTGCCGACATGAAGGCATCGTGCGAGGAGATATTCAATATCCAGGTGATGGGACTTGCCAAGCGCATCGTGCATACTGGTGCCAAGACAGTGGTAGTGGGTATCAGCGGAGGTCTTGACTCAACTTTGGCCCTCTTGGTTTGCGTGAAGACTTTCGACAAGTTGGGTATGAACCGCAAGGGAATCGTAGGAGTCACCATGCCTGGTTTCGGAACCACCGACCGCACCTACAACAATGCCATCACGCTGATGCAGAGCTTAGGCATCACCATTCGCGAGATCAGCATCGCCAAGGCAGTGACCCAGCATTTTGAGGACATAGGCCATGACGCCTCCGTGCACGATGTGACCTACGAGAACTCACAGGCACGCGAGCGTACACAGATACTGATGGACCTTGCCAACCAGTTGGGAGGAATGGTGATAGGTACAGGCGACCTGTCGGAACTCGCCTTGGGATGGGCCACCTACAATGGCGACCACATGAGCATGTACGGTGTGAATGCCAGCATACCCAAGACCTTGATTCGCCACTTGGTGAACTATGTGGCAGAGAGTGGGGTAGACGAGCAGAGTCGCAACACCCTGCTCGATATTATCGACACACCTATCAGTCCGGAGCTGATACCTGCCGACGAGAATGGCAACATCAAGCAGAAGACCGAGGATCTTGTGGGACCATACGAGTTGCACGACTTCTTCCTGTATTACTTCCTGCGTTTCGGCTATCGCCCTGCCAAGATCTATCTCTTGGCAAAGAAGGCATTCATAGATACAAATGTACAGCGTGTGAAAATCAGCGACAACGATCCTGACAGCTATGATGAGGAAACCATCAAGAAATGGCTGAAGACCTTTGTGCGCCGCTTCTTCAACCAGCAGTTCAAGCGCAGCTGTCTGCCCGATGGTCCAAAGGTGGGAAGCGTGAGTCTGAGTCCCCGTGGCGACTGGCGCATGCCTTCGGATGCCAACTCCACTATCTGGCTGCAGGATGCCGAGAATCTATAGACAGCATAAACTCAGACAACTTTCATGGTTATCATCCTGACAATATTGGCTTACTTCGCTGTGTTGCTGCTCTTCAGCCGCCTCACATCGAGGCAAGCCAACAACAATACGTTCTATCGTGGCGACCGACGTTCGCCCTGGTACATGGTGGCTTTCGGAATGGTGGGAGCTTCCATCTCGGGCATCACCTTCGTCAGTGTGCCTGGCATGGCGATGCTGAGTGGCATGACTTACCTGCAGATGTGCTTAGGCTTCATCGTGGGTTATTTCCTGGTGGCTTTCGTCCTGTTGCCGGTATATTATCGGTACAACCTCACCACCATCTATACCTATCTGCTCCACAGGTTGGGCAACCGTTCCTACAAGACGGGAGCTTCCTTCTTCCTGTTGTCGAAGATGACAGGAGCAGCCGTGCGCTTCTTCGTGGTGTGCTTCATCCTGCAGCACTTCGTGCTCGACAACATCGGTGTTCCCTTCTGGCTCACCGTGCCATCGATGGTGGTGCTCATCTGGCTCTATACACGCAAGGGAGGCATCAAGACATTGGTATGGACCGACACCTTTCAGACACTCTGCATGTTTGCCGCGCTTCTCCTTATTATATATAAGGTGACAGGACAACTCGGATTGACACCCACGGATGCCATCGCAGCTATCAGCCAGGATGAACACTCGCGCATCTTTGTCTTCGACGACTGGGTGTCGCGACAGAACTTCTGGAAACAGTTTCTCAGCGGTATCTTCGTGGTCATTGTGATGACTGGTCTCGACCAGGACATGATGCAGAAGAACCTGACCTGCAAGACACTGCGTGAAGCCCAGAAAGACATGTGCAGCTATGGTTTCGCCTTCGTGCCAGCCAATCTGCTCTTCCTCTCCCTCGGTGTGCTGCTGATGATGCTGGCCAAGTCGCAGGGCATGGCCCTTCCCGAAAAGCCCGACGACCTGTTGCCTATGTTTGCTGCCTCGGGAGCCTTGGGATCTTTGGTGACCGTGTTCTTCACGATAGGAGTGGTGGCAGCCAGTTTCTCGAGTGCCGACTCTGCTCTTACCGCCCTTACTACCAGTGTATGCGTGGATATCTTCGGGCGCGATGAGGATGAAGATCTCCGCAAGAAGGTGCATCTCGCCGTGGCATTGGTCTTCATGCTCTTCATCATAGGCTTCGGAGCCCTCAACTCGACGAGTGTCATCGATGCCATCTATATCCTGTGCTCCTATACCTACGGTCCGCTGTTGGGACTCTTTGCCTTCGGACTGATGACCCACAGAAAGGTGAACGACAGGTGGGTGCCCTGGATATGTATCGCCAGTCCACTGATATGCTTTGCCGTCGATACCCTGACCATGCAGCTTACGGGCTATAAGTTCGGCTATGAGCTACTGATGCTGAATGGCGCCCTGACCTTTGCCGGTCTGGCGCTGATACGAAAATAGAATATTCAATTCAATTAAACAATAATGAAAACAAAAATGGTATTAGCAGCTTTGTTGTTAGGAACTACAGCTGCTTTCGCCCAGCAGGACAAGTTGGGCTCTGGCATTGACAAGGCCAACATGGACCTGAGTATCAAGCCAGGAACAGACTTCTATCGTTATGCCGCCGGCAACTGGATGAAGAATCATCCACTCGACGGAGAGCACCCTGACAATGGTGCCTTTACCGATCTCTTCGAACTGAACCAGAAGCGCATTCAGGACATCATCCTCGAATATGCTTCCAAGCCACAGCAGAAGGGTTCGCTCGGACAAAAGATAGGTTCACTCTACAACCTCCGCATGGACAGCGTTCGACTGAACAAGGAGGGATGGGCACCTATCAAGCCTACTCTCGACCGCATCGCTGCCATCAAGGACCGAAGAGAGTATCAGTTGGTTACTGCTCAACTTGACTTCCGTGGCGAGGGTACCATGATGTATGGCATCGGTGTGGGTGCCGACCTGCGTGATGCTGCCAACAATCTGGTAGAAGTGGGACAGGGTGGTCTTGGACTGGGTGTGCGCGACTATTATCTCAATGACGACGACCAGACCAAGAAGATCCGTGAGGCTTACAAGACATACATAAAGAAGCTCTTCCAGATGGTAGGCAACGACGAGGCTACTGCCGAGAAGAAGATGGAGGCTGTGATGGCCATTGAGACTCGTATTGCCAAGGCAAGCTACAGCCAGGTGCAGCTTCGTGACATCGACAAGAATTATCACAAGATGAGCTACAACCAGTTGGTTATCGACTATCCTGGTATCGACTGGGGCAATGTGTTCCTGGCATCAGGCTTCCCAGCCTTCAAGGACATCTGCGTGGCTCAGCCAGAGCCTATCCACGAGGTGGAGAAGATTCTTGCCGAGACCTCTCTCGACGACCTGAAGACCTATGCTGAGCTCAAGGTCATCTCAGGAGCCACCAGTGTGCTGAGTGATGACTTCCGTGCCGTATCCTTCGAACTGAGCAAGGTGATGAGTGGTGTGCAGCAGGACCGTCCTCGCTGGAAGCGTGCTGTGAGCAGCGTGAGCGGTGTCTTGGGCGAGGCCATCGGTAAGCTCTATGTAGAGAAGTATTTCCCTGAGAGCAGCAAGAACCGTATGCTCCAGTTGGTTCACAACCTGCAGACAGCCCTTGCGCAGCGCATCGACGAGGCTACCTGGATGAGCGCCGCCACCAAGGCACAGGCAAAGGATAAGCTGGAGAACTTTATCATCAAGATAGGTTATCCAGACAAGTGGAAGGACTACAGCGGACTGCAGGTGGACGACAGTCTGTCACTCTATGAGAATATGGCAAACATCTCTGAGTTCTTCACCAAGGACGCCATTGCCCGTAAGGTGAACAAGCCAGTAGACAAGATGGAGTGGGGAATGACACCTCAGACCATCAATGCCTATTACAACCCTACCACCAACGAGATCTGCTTCCCTGCAGCTATTCTGCAGCCTCCTTTCTTCGACCCATCAGCTGACGATGCCATGAACTATGGTGCTATCGGTGGTGTGATAGGACATGAGATGAGTCATGGTTTCGACGATCAGGGCAGTCAGTTTGACAAGACCGGCAACCAGCACGACTGGTGGACGGCTGCTGATAAGAAGAACTTCGAGGCCCGTACCAAGGTGCTCGTCAACCATTTCAACACGATAGAGTTGGCTGGCAAGAAGGTAAACGGTCAGCTGACATTGGGTGAGAACATCGGTGACAATGGTGGACTGAATATCGCCTTCCGTGCTCTGCAGAACGTGATGAAGACAGAAAAACTTGGCGTAAAGGATGGTTTCACTCCTGAGCAGCGCTTCTTCCTGTCATGGGCTCGTGTATGGGCTGGCAATGCCCGTCCTGAGTATCTGCAGTATCTCATGACAGTGGATGTTCACTCTCCTAATGAGGCTCGTGTGAATGGTGCACTCCCAATGGTTGACGCATGGTACAAGGCTTTCGGTATCAAGAAGGGCGAAAAGCTCTTTGTTCCAAAGAACAAGCGTGCCCATATCTGGTAAGAAGGAGTTGACTCCTGATATAAAAAATGAGGGTGTGTCATAAGTCTGTGACGCACCCCTTTTTATTTTTTGCCTTTTCACAG
>ENA-ORMJ01000625-ORMJ01000625.1-human-gut-metagenome-genome-assembly--contig:-NODE-625-length-26061-cov-4.412328_pt1 | contig 26061 bp, 10 predicted proteins | sample MGYA00242100_ERZ508989 | MGnify/ENA primary metagenome ERZ508989 (study PRJEB26280, sample SAMEA2531403) | human gut metagenome | biome: human gut; feature: human-associated habitat; material: faeces...
TATCAGTTAGAATAATGAAAATCTTAACTTTGCGATTGATAATCTTAATGCAATATATACCATGAGAAAATTATTCCTCTTTTTAGTTGTCTTGTTTTTGTCGTTCCAGCAGCTCACTTTAGCTGCAATCAAAGAAATGACGAGTACACCCGATTCGGTTTATCTGTTTTCTTTTGCAACTTCCGGAGACGACGGACGCAGCGGACTCCGTTTTGCCTGGAGTACAGATAAAGAAAATTGGTTTGAAATTGGCCGGAACTACGGATATCTCCGGTGCGATTATAGCCGCTGGGGATCACAGAAGAAAATGCTCGATCCTTATTTGAAACAATCGTCCGATGGCGAATGGATTTGTACCTGGAAACTGAATGACCATGATGGATACGGCCAGGCTACTTCCAAGGATTTAATCAACTGGACCAGTCAGAAATATCCCCGTACTACGCCGGATTTTGACGGAGTGAGAGTGAAAGCTATTGTTGCCGGAGAAGAGCAGAAAGGAAATATCAACCGGGTAGCTTGGACCTTGGTGGATGGATTGGATAAAAATTATGGCTGGAATCAATATCGGAACTCATTACATGGAGAACGTCCGATACAGGATGGAGAACGTTTTGCCGGTTTGAAGCCTGTAAAAGCAACGGTCACTGTACAACCGGAAGGCGCAAAAGCCATTAGTGATGTATTGCTGGGCGCTTTTTTTGAAGACATCAATTATTCGGCAGACGGAGGACTCTATGCAGAACTTATCCAAAACCGCGACTTCGAGTACGACCCTTCGGACAGGGAAGGAGATAAGAACTGGAACAGCACTCATTCCTGGGCACTGAAAGGAGAGAAAACGACTTTCACTATTGATACTACCGACCCTATTCATATCAATAACCCACATTATGCCGTGCTGAATGTAGAACAACCGGGAGCTGCATTAGAAAATACAGGTTTTGATGGAATCGCACTGAACACCGGAGAGAAATATGATTTTTCCATCTTCGCCCGGGTTCCGCAGGGTAAATCAAATAAATTGCAGGTTCGTCTGGTAGATGGAAAAGGAAATGTGTGTGGAGAGACTTCTCTAACAGTGTCTTCCCGTCAATGGAAAACATATAAAGCGGTGATAACTGCTAAAGCTACTGCGGACACTCATCTCGAAATTATCCCTCAATCTGTTGGTGAATTGAATCTGGACATGATTTCCCTATTCCCGCAGAATACATTTAAAGGACGTAAGAACGGGCTTCGCAAAGATCTGGCTCAAGTGTTGGCTGATATTCATCCCCGTTTCATCCGTTTCCCCGGTGGCTGTGTGGCTCATGGTGATGGCTTGAAAAACATTTATCAATGGAAAAATACAGTAGGTCCGTTGGAAGCAAGAAAAGCACAGCGTAACCTTTGGGGATACCATCAAAGCATGGGATTGGGTTATTTTGAATATTTCCAGTTTTGCGAAGATATTGGTGCGGAACCGCTTCCAGTGCTGGCGGCCGGTGTGCCTTGCCAGAACTCTGCCTGTCACGGCGACTTGAGAGGCGGACAGCAAGGTGGTATCCCGATGAGCGAAATGGGAGCTTATATTCAGGATATTCTTGATCTGATAGAATGGGCAAACGGTGACGCTAAGAAGACCAAATGGGGAAAGGTACGTGCCGAAGCCGGGCATCCGAAACCTTTCAATCTGAAATACATCGGTATCGGAAATGAAGATCTTATCACTGATATCTTCGAAGAACGCTTCACAATGATCTTCAATGCCATCAAAGAAAAATATCCTGAAATGATTGTTGTCGGTACAGTGGGACCGTTCAATGAGGGTACAGACTACGTGGAAGGATGGAAGCTGGCGGACAAACTGGGTATTCCGATGGTCGACGAACATTATTACCAGACTCCGGGATGGTTCCTGAACAACCAGGATTTCTACGACAAATACGATCGTTCGAAAAAGACAAAAGTATACTTGGGCGAATATGCAACTCACATACCGGGACGAAAGGCGAATATCGAAACAGCACTGACAGAAGCTCTTTATCTTGCTGCCTTGGAACGTAATGGAGATGTTGTACACATGACTTCCTATGCCCCTCTTCTCGCAAAAGAAGGACATACCCAGTGGAATCCGGATTTGATTTACTTCAATAACCGGGAAGTGAAACCTACTACCGGATATTATGTGCAGAAACTCTACGGACAGAATGCCGGAAACGAATATTTGCCGTCGAAAATCACTTTGGATAATAAAGACGATAAAGTGCAGAAACGTTTTGCTTCTTCCATTGTCCGCGATTCGGCAAGTGGAGATGTGATTGTGAAGTTGGTCAACTTACTTCCAGTAGAGGTGAATACCCATGTCGACCTTTCCGGAATCGGTGCGGTACAGCCTTCTGCAAAGAGAACCGTACTGACCGGTAAACCGGCAGATACTCCGCTACCTGTTGAAGATACGGTGGAAGTGGCAGAAAAGTTTGATTGCCAATTGTCTGCCTACTCTTTTACGGTGATCCGGATAAAAAAGGCAAATGAGAAATAACAGGAAATAAATGAAGAACATAATAACATGAATAATATGAAGAAGATAATAAGCGCTCTGCTGGCTGGTTGCTGTCTGACTTCGCTGATGGCACAAGACGTAGTCGTGAAAGGACCGGATGAAAAACTGCAATTGGTTGTCTTTACTTCCCCTACCGAAAAGCCAAGTTATTCCATTACCTATAATGGGAAAACCATGCTGGAGAAATCGCCTTTGGGTATGAATACGAATATCGGTGACTTTGCTAAAGGAATGAAACTGACAGGGCATACGGTCACCCCCATTGATACTGTCTACCATCAGGATCGTATTAAAACCTCACAAGTGCATTATCAGGCAAACGAGCTGAACTGTCATTTTGAGAATCCGAAAGGGCAGAAAATAGATGTTGTCTTTCGTGTCAGCAACAATGATGTAGCTTTCCGTTATACCCTGCCGCGTCAGGATGGAAAAGGAAGTGTAACGGTGACTGCCGAAGAAACCGGTTTCCGTTTTCCGCAACAGACTACTACTTTCTTGTGTCCGCAAAGCGATGCCATGATAGGATGGAAGCGTACAAAACCCAGTTATGAGGAAGAATACAAGGCAGATGCTCCGATGAGTGACCGTTCCCAGTACGGGCATGGTTACACATTCCCTTGCCTGTTCCGTATCGGTGACGATGGTTGGGTATTAGTCAGCGAAACAGGTGTAGACAGTCGTTATTGCGGTTCTCGTTTGAGCGATGTAAGCGAAGGTAATCTGTATACGGTTGCTTTCCCGATGGCAGCAGAAAATAACGGTAACGGAACTTCTGCTCCGGCGTTTGCCCTTCCCGGTGCTACTCCCTGGCGTACCATAACTGTTGGCGAAACCTTGAAACCGATTGTGGAAACAACCGTTATCTGGGATGTCGTACGTCCTCTTTATGAAACGACGCATGACTACCGTTTCGGACGCGGCACATGGAGCTGGATTCTCTGGCAGGATGGTAGTATTAACTATGACGATCAGGTGCGCTATATTGATTTTGCAGCTGCAATGGGGTATGAGTATGCCTTGATCGATAACTGGTGGGATACGAACATCGGCCGTGACCGCATGAAATCTTTGATAGAATACGCACGAAGCAAAGGAGTTGAACTCTTCTTATGGTATAGCTCTTCCGGCTATTGGAATGATATTGAGCAGGGGCCGGTGAATCACATGGACAATGCTATTATCCGCAAACGTGAAATGAAATGGTTGCAAAGTCTTGGAGTGAAAGGAATCAAAGTTGATTTCTTTGGTGGCGACAAGCAGGAAACGATGCGCCTGTATGAAGATATTTTGAGTGATGCTGACGACCACGGTCTGATGGTAATCTTCCACGGTTGCACCATCCCTCGCGGATGGGAACGTATGTACCCGAACTATGTAAGCAGCGAGGCTGTACTGGCCTCCGAAAATATGGTTTTCGGCCAGCACTTCTGTGATGAAGAGGCTTTCAATGCCTGTCTGCATCCGTTTATCCGCAACGCGGTGGGTTGCATGGAATTCGGTGGTTGTTTCCTGAACAAACGGCTGAATCGCAACAATGACGGAGGAACTACCCGCCGTACTACTGATATATTTCAATTAGCCACTACCGTATTATTCCAGAATCCGGTACAGAATTTTGCGCTTGCTCCCAACAACCTGAAAGATGTTTCCCCTGTTTGCATGGACTATATGAAAACAGTTCCTACCACGTGGGATGAGACGTGTTTCATTGACGGATATCCGGGGAAATATGTAGTCTTGGCACGTCGTCACGGTAACACCTGGTATCTGGCTGCTGTGAATGCCGGGAAAGAAATCGTAAAGTTGAAACTGGATTTAGATATGTTTGCCGGAAAAACCGTTTCTCTGTATAAGGATGATAAAAAAGGAGAACCTCAACTTGTGACGTTGAAAGTAAAAGAAAGCGGAAAAGTGCAACTGGAAATCCTTCCACAGGGAGGTGTTGTATTGGTGAACAACTAGATGATATTTCTTTTGGATGTGAGTTCGGGATAAATACCCTTATCCCGAACTCACATTTTTATTTGTTATTTACTTGTGGCTTGGTGGCAACAGTATTTATTGTGCAATAAATAACTGCTGTGTATGAGGAAAATAAACGATTTTTTTGTTGGTCTTTTAGCGTAAAGATGTTATCTTCGTTTATTGTTCAACCTTAAAACGGAAAACCATGCATACAAAACTAGTAAGTCTTTTCATAGCTTTGTTTCTGTGTTTGCCATTGTTTGCACAGAAAGAGTCAGTCCCCAGAATAGATAGTGAGGGAGTTTATTTAATTCCCGATGAGATGCCGAAGTTTCCGGGAGGCATGCAAGCCATGATGAAATACTTGGCAACTAACGTAAAATACCCTGTCGAAGCCCAGAAGAAAGGAGTTTCCGGTCGGGTGATTATCCAGTTCGTAGTGATGGAAGATGGAACACCGGGACAGGGAAAGGTAGTGAGAGGAGTTGATCCGCTGTTGGATGAAGAGGCTTTGCGCGTGGTGAAAACAATGCCTAAATGGTCACCCGGAATGGCGGATGGCAAGGCTGTCAAAGTGCGTTTCACTATTCCTGTAATGTTCAGCCTGTCGAAAAAGCAAAATGGCAATACTCCGAATATGAATATTCCTGAACTTACTGTCCCTAGCGGTCAGGAAGTCACTAATAAGAGTCTGGAGGGAGTATGGCAAAGCTGTCTTGTGCAGCCCGGTGCACATGATTTTCGGATTGCATTATTACCGGTCTTAAAAGTAATTTCTGCCGATAAAACATTTATAAACATCATGACACGTGGCAGGGATGCGAAATCGAATGCCATTATATTTTCCCAGGGAGAGTATCGTTTGCCTTCAGACAGCGTGTATGTCGAGATATTGGGAAAATCGTCCGATCCTGTTTTCGTTCCGGGAACAGAGAATGAAATTAGTGTTGAACGTCTCCACGACAATCTGATTAAGTTATCGTTCTCAATGCCCGATAAAGAAAAACGATGGGTGGAGTATTGGTTCCGTGTTCCGTCGCCTGATGTGAAGATAATGGCTGATTGATAATTTCTCTCTGTATAGATTTGCCATTGTTGAAGGAAGAGTACATTCGTTTTAGAAGACTTATTTGAAACGATAGTTCCCGGAAAGTTTCGTTTTGAATCGTTGCGGGATCTTATGGAAATTCAAGAAAATACCCTTCACCTTTCACAATGCCCTATTCATCGGCATTAGCGGGTGAAGGGCAGGCTTTCACTTTCCTTTCACCTTTCTACCCTGGTTTTCACAGATTGTCTAGTCTGCTAAATCTTTTATCTATAGTTGGCAGAAGAAGTGTTAGCAGATAGCTTCCAGACTATTATAGGAAAACTTCTTTTCTATAAGGGATAAACTTCCTTTGTATAGGAACCAAACTTTCTTTGCATCATAAGAAAACTATAAATGCAAGCTTTGATTATATAAATGAAACTTGCATTTATATAATCAAAGCTTTTGTTTTTATAAACGCAACTTGCAATTATAGATTGCATTTAATGAAAAACAAGTTTACATACTGGTAATAAGAAGTTTACCAGTAATCAAAAGAAAGTTTGTTATTAATGAAAAAGAAGTTAGTTAGTAATGAGTGGGAAACAGGTTAGATATGTTTTTAGAAGTAACAGGTGGAGAAGAATTATACAGGGTTAAGAAAACGGAGGGTGAAAGGCGGATGAAAGAGCGGCCTTCACCCGCTAATGCCGATGAATAGGGCATTGTGAAGGGTGAAGGCTGTACTTGTAAAATTGAAAAACAGGTGTTAGAGGGAAATTTACCGATTGGTTACTGTTTATTTCCCCAGTGTGAGATGGTGGGAATAAAGTTGAAACTTTATAATTTTAAGTCTACTCTCTTTCCCCTATAAGAAACAGATTGATCGAATGTCGTAGCATCACCGTCACCACAACCTTTTCCCGGTTCTACAATGATAATGTTGAATTTACGATTTTTCAGCATTCCTTTGTAGTTACCTTGCCGGTCGTTAATCGTCAGGGTACGGTCTTTATCATTCCATTTCATGGCAATGGTAGTGTATGCTCCCTTTTCGTAATTGTAGTTGTCGAACTCATCTTCGTAAAGAGTAAATTCAGCGTCGGCGCCCGGATAAATGCGAAGTGTCAGATTATCCCATTTCTTTTCGGTGGAATATTGTACAGCCGGTCCCCAGGGTAGGATAGAACCAGCACGGACATAGACAGGCATGATGTCGATAGGCACTTCACGCTGGATGGTTTGTCCGCCTTTCAGGCTTTTCCCGGTCCAGAAATCAATCCATTGGGCACCTGCGGGTAGATAAACATCTGTCTTTCCTATCTTATTCATATTCTTCTGATAGCCGTTCTGTTTGTCGTCCTGCCATGTATAAAGCGAATCAGTTACGGGGCGGACAAGGAAATTACGGCCAAACATATACTCTGTATCCATCTCGAGTACTTTCTTATCTTTAGGAAAATCCATCATGAGTGGTCGGATGATACTGCCCGCTTTGTTGGTAACTTCCCATGAAGTGCTGTAGAGATAGGGCAAAAGGCGATAGCGCAGGTGAGTATATTTTTCGAGTGCGTCATAAGCCCAGTCTCCTTTCTTGCCGAACTGGTATATTTCCACAGCTACCGGACTGGAATTGTGTGAACGCATGATTGGCTGGAATGCTCCCCACTGATACCAGCGCACGTGCAATTCATGATAAGCGATATTGTGTACATTATTGTTATATTTCCGTGCGAAGAAGCCGCCTAGGTCGGTATTCCAGTATGGTATGCCGCATAGTGAGTAATTTAGTCCTGCCGCCAGTTGTTTCTTCATCACTTCCCAGGTAGAGACTACATCACCGCTCCATGAATGTGACGCATAACGTTGCTGTCCTAGGAAAGACGAACGTGTGAGCAGGAATACCCGCTTGTCGGAAGTGGTAGCACGTTGATGTTCGTATACACCCTTGTTGGACATCAAAGGGAAAGCGTTGTGCACTCTGCGGAATGAACCTAGATAAGTGGGGGTGTCGAAATCTTTGTCCTTGATTTCCAGATGATCCGGCTCGGTAGAGTCGAGCCACCAACCATCCATACCGAGATCGAAGATGTTCTTTTTCATTTCTGCCCAATACATATCGCGTGCTGTCGGATTGAACGGGTCGTAAGGTTTTACTCCGGCTTTGGGAGGCCATGTCTCGAAGTGAAGCAATGCTTTCAGGCTATCCATTTTCTGGTACATCTCTGTCCACGGACCGAACGAGGCCCATACTGAAATCATGATATGTGCATTCTGTTTATGTACATAGTCGATCATTTCTTTCGGACTTTTGATGCGTGGCGTTCCATAATTAGCATTTCTGTCTTCTCCGTTCGGGAGGAATTTCATGTATTCCGGATCACCCATTTTGTTGATATAGCGTGGGTTTTGGAATTTCATCGAGTTCCAGTTTTCGTTGCATCCCCAATATTGCCAGTCTTGGATGATACCGTCCAAAGGTACTTTCAGTTCACGGTACTTATCTACTACTTCGCAGAGTTCGTCCGGACTTTTATAGCGTTCGCGGCATTGCCAGAATCCCAGTGTCCAGAGCGGATAGAGCGGGGCCTGACCGGTCAGCTCGCGCACTCCGGCTATTACACCGTCCGCATTGCCGCCGTAAATGAAATAATAATCAGCGCAATCGCCTACTTCCGAGTCGAACGACATCTCTTGCGGATTGTCGAGGAAAGTAGTAGGAGAGTAATTATCCCAATAAAGGGCATATCCCTTGACGGAATGAATGAATGGAATGCAGATACTCATATTTTGATTGCGGAGAAACAGTTTCTGATTGCGTTGGTTCACTTTACCCGTCTGCTGCTGTCCCAAACCGTAGATTACTTCGTCTTTATCCAGCAAAAAGGCCTGGCGGACATTGAAAGACGGAACACCTGCATCATTGAAAGGAGTGAATTGTGTTCCGTAATCCTTGTCCGTCAACAGACGTTGGCCGGACGAATCGAAAAAATGGATACCACCAGTCTCCGGGTTCACTTCCACTTGGATAAGACGGCTGCTTAATGTCACATTTTTCCCCTTTTCACCGAAAGAAACAGGAGTCGACTCGGGCGTTTTGACAATGACCAGACTTTCTTTATTGCAAGATTTCTGACTGGGCGTCTTATAAACCCTGACAATGGAGGGTGAATAAAACTCTACGTTGACATCCATCCCCTGTGTGGCACACTTGATGCCTTGTGAGGTACGCTGTACATTTTGTGCTGTACCATTGCCTGCTGCAACCATTGTTGCACATACAAGCAAGAAACCGGCTTTTCTAATAAGATTCATTTTCATGGTTTTTTTAAGTGCTTTATGATGCAGCAAAAGTAGGGCAGAGGCAAGCAAAACGGACAACAATCAGGTTGAAACAAACAGTAATCACGTTGATTTCTTCGCTTTTTCGGCATATTCTGACGGGCGGCATCCATACATTTCCTGAAAACATTTGCTTAAATAACTGGAACTGCTAAAACCTGTGTGTTCCGCAATTTCTGTAATACTTAGCTTGCCCTCTGTTATCAGTTGTGCTGCCCGTTGCAGACGAATGTTACGGATAAAGAGGCTGGGAGACTGATCGAGCATAGTCACCAGTTTGCGGTATAATCCCGTTCGCTCCATACAGAGGTCGCGGCTTAGTTGCTCCACCGAATAGCCATTGACGTGCAGATTCTGTTCCACCAGTTTGATGGCTTGTGCCAGAAATGCGGACTCTTCCGTATCCTGTTGCTGATGGTCGGGAGACGTTTCTTCTATGCCACAGGTTAGAGAATTATTTTGTTCGATCAGGTTGCGGATACGGAGTAATAGAATCTCTTCTTTATGCTTGCGTTCCATTTCCTTTCTGCTCCAATAGATATACAATCGGCTACCGGTGAAAGCAATCAGTAATAAAATGACTGCATACAGGATATAAGCCGTGGTTGTTTTCCACCACGGTGCATGGATGGTTAATTTTATAGCTGTCACTTTGCCGTTCCACTGAAGAGGATTGTCCGAGGCCATGACTTTGAATGTATAATCTCCCGGTGGTAAATTGGTGTAAACAGCTTGAAGAAGACCTTTCCCTACAGTCGCATTTCCCTGTCTTCCTGCAAATGTACTCATCCATTGCGGGTCGATACCTTCCAGTTGATAACGGTAGTATGTGCGTTCATGATTGATATAATTCAATGCTGAAAATTCGAAAGTCAGGAAGTTTTGGTTATAGTCCAGTTCGATTTCGGTTGTATAAGGAGCAGCCTTGGACAGGATGATGCGGTTGCCATATTCTTTTCCAGTATTCACTTTCTCTCCATACAAGCGTAAGGCTGTGAAAACCGGCGGATCAGGAAGCATCGGATGAATGGAGTCCTTGTCGGGATGGAATATGCTAAAGCCATCAATACCACCCAGATAGAGAGTACCGTCGGAAGAACTGAATACGGCATCTTTTATGTATTCGCCGTCCAAAGCACCGTCCAACTGATTGAACCGGGTGAAACTGATGTTCTTATTCTCCGGATTTATGTGGATGCGTGTGACACCGTTACTGGTCGTTACCCAGATGTCTCGATATTTGTCCTCAATAATGCCCTGGATAAAGTTATTGCTCAATCCGTTTTCACGATAGAAGATACGTGGGGCAGAGTCGTTTTCGCTGGTAAAAAGTTCCAGTCCGTCAGGAGTTCCTGCCCATGTCCATCCGCGTGTGTCGGTATATAATGTATTGTATACTTTATTTCTGAAATGATGGTTCTTGTTGGGGTTCAACCGATTCAGTATTTCAGGAGAGACAGACGGGATAGCTGCTGACTTTAATACATAGGATTTTTGTTCATTAGCTGTCAGTCGATAAATTCGGGAATGAGCTTTCAGATAGATATTTCCATCTTTATCTTCGGCGAAAGATTCAATATTGATTTCTTCTTCCGGAGAGACGGGAAATGCATTGCGACCTATATGAGTCAGTTTATGCATGGACGGGTGATGATATAATAATCCCCGATTGAAAGTTCCGAGCCATAACCCTCCTTGTCGGTCTTGAAAGATAGTGCTGATTTCGGTAGAGACAATCTGTCCGTTTCCGGTTTCCAATAGGGGGATGTATTTTTGTGTTCCTGTGTGGAGGTCAATCATCCAAAACCCGTGAACGCAACTGATATAGGCTTTCTCACCATTAGGGGTAATGATAAGGGTGTTGAGAGTATAGTTCTGTTCGAAGAGTTTTTTCCATGTGCGCTTGTGGCTATTGAAATAGAATAAACCGCCTTTACGCCCGTTGCGTAGTTGATAGAAGCCGTCTGCACTTTTGACGACGAGAGAAGTATTTTGATATTCAGCCTGTTCGGATGCAGGATAAGCGGCTATGTTGTATACGGTTTTTTGGTCGGCTATGTGGTAACAGGACACTTCGCCTGTGTCATAGAATAAATATAGGGAGGTACTGTCGGCATTCAGGTCCTGCAATTTTCCGGAATACTTGCCGGGCAAGGTTATACGGGTCTTGTTGTTTAATTCCAGTAATTCGTTAGCTATGAGTAGCCAGATGTGTCCTGAATCGTCTACAAAAAGGTCTTCTACGGGGGCTTGTATCTCTCTGTTCTTAAAGTAAGCATCTAAATCAGGAATGTATTCCTCTCTGTACAGGTCAATGCACATCAGTTTGTGAGTATCTTTAATCCATAACAGAGAATCCCCACTCTGGTAAATGCGGTAATGCCCGTTATATTGGTTTAATGGATATACGTATTCCGTGGTGCGGTGAAGATAGCTGAAATGTACACCGTCGTATAGATTTACATTACCGCTGGTGGTGAATACCATTCTTCCGTCGGGCAACTGGAGGATATAACGTATTTGGTTATCACTCAATCCTTGCGACGCATTGATGGTGGTGAACAGGAATTCACCGGCATATATGAACGGTGTCATCCTGAAACAGAAAAATAAGCAGAGCAGAATCCGTATGTTTCTCAAACTATTGGTAGTCATGGCTATGTTTCAAGATTACAAAGATAAAAAAAGTCGGCTTATGAAGCACGACTTTTCTATCTGTTAAAGGCAGTTATTTATCATTCAGCTGATAAAAAGTGGCATTTTGACTTAATTTTGGGCTTTTATGAATGATATTCAGACGAATGTTTGTATATAAAGCTTTACTTTTGCGATGAATCTGACATTATAAACATATCATTACCATGAAAGCAAGATTTGCATTATTTTTATTGTTTGCTATTTTATCATTAAAACTCTCTGTGGTCTTTGCGCAGGAAAACATATTCACCGTCTGGCAGCCGGATTATCAGAAAAGCCCTTATACGGGAATGACTCGTCAGCACTGGATACAGGCAGGCGAGTATTTATTAAAAGGTGCATTTAACTATATACATACATTAGACGATCAAATGTATTTTCCGAAACAGCTGGATAAAACATATCCGAGAAATACGGGAGAAATTCCGGTAGCAAAGCTGGAAGGTCTGGCACGGACTCTATTTGTAGCTGCTCCTCTTTTGAAAGATAATCCAGAACTGGAGATGAACGGGATAAAAGTGGCAGACTATTATCGTTATCAACTGATAAATATCTCTAACCCTGAAAGTAGGAGCTATATTCCGCATCGTACGGGAGGTCCCAGTCAGACATTGTTGGAACTGGGCTCTTTGGCAATCTCGATGAAAGCTGCACAGGAAGTGTTATGGAATCCTCTCACTAAGAAACAGAAAGATTCACTGGCTGCTACCATGTTGAGTTATGGAGAGGGACCGACTATTGGTTCCAACTGGATGTTTTTCAATGTCTTTATCTTGAGTTTTCTGAAAGATCAGGGATATGCCGTGAATGAAAGCTATCTGGAGTCGAACCTGCAAAAACTTCTCGCACGCTATCGGGGCGAAGGCTGGTACAATGACGCTCCGGCTTATGACTATTATAGTGCGTGGGCTTATCAGACTTACGGACCTATTTGGGCGGAAATGTTCGGGAAGAAACAATACCCTCAATATGCAAGGCAGTTTATGGAAAATCAGCATGACATGGTTGATAATTATCCATTTCTGTTCAGCCGTGATGGCAGGATGAATATGTGGGGACGGAGTATTTGTTATCGTTTTGCCGTTACTGCTCCTTTGTCTTTGTATGAATATGACAAAAGTGGTAATGTGAATTATGGATGGATGAGAAGGATAGCTTCTTCTACGTTGTTGCAATTTTTAGAACGTCCGAAATTTCTGGAAGATGGTGTTCCGACAATGGGTTTCTACGGACCTTTTGCTCCTGCTGTTCAGATTTATAGTTGCCGGGGTAGTGTTTATTGGTGCGGAAAAGCTTTTCTTAGTTTGTTGTTGCCGGAAAACTCTAACTATTGGTCGGCTACAGAGAATAACGGTCCTTGGGAGAAAGAACTGAAAAAAGGGGAAGTGTATAATAAGTTCCAGCAGGGAACTAATCTATTGATAACCAATTACCCGAATTGTGGCGGATCTGAAATGCGTTCATGGTGTCATGAGACTGTGGCAAAAGATTGGCAGAAATTCCGGAGTACCGAAAATTATAATAAACTGGCTTACCATACAGAGTTCCCCTGGATGGCAGATGGGAAGAATGGGGAGATTTCCATGAATTATGGAACAAGGAATAAAAAAGGGGAATGGGAAGTGTTGCGGTTGTATACGTTCAAAAGTTTCGAAAATGGAATTTATCGTCGTGACGCTGTGCTCGAAACGGATAGCACTGTGAAGTATCAGTTGGCGGATATTCCTCTGCCGGATGGAATTCTGCGGGTAGATAAGGTGACTGTTTCAGAACCGGCGGAGATTTGTTTGGGACATTATTCCCTGCCTCGTCTGGATTCCGATATAAAGGAAACAGGTTGTAAGGTGGGTAAACAGAATATTCCGGTACTCTCTAACGGAAAATATGAATTGGCAATGATACCATTGACAGGTTGGGAGAAAACATATACGGTATATCCGGAGGGAGTGCATCCTGTAAGTGAGAAATGTGCATTAAATATGGTTTCCGATCAGTTATCCGGTGAAAAAATATATGTGACACTTCAATTATGGAAGAAGAATGAGAAAAGAGGTTTTACTTCAAAAGAGCTGACACCGGTGAAATCTGTCCATGTGTCAGAGGATAAGAAACAGGTGACGGTTTGTTTATCAAACGGTGAAATAAAAACTATTTCGTTTGAGTAATGAATCCCATTCAAGTAACTGATATTTAATTAAGAAACATATTGCTATCATGAAAGAGAAGATTGTTTGGATTTTTGTCGTTTTATATCTGTGTAGCTTTCATTTGAATGCCCAAAATGCAGAAAATAATCCTACTGGCGGTGGGTATCAAGTTGCAGCTGAAGGAGCTTGGTGTTGGTTTGCCGATCCGAGAGCCTTGCATTATGAAAACAAGGAGGGAACTATAAATAAGACATATATCGGTTACATCGATATTCATGGTAATATAAAGGCGATGCAGTATGACTTTCAAAAGAAGGAACAGGAAGAAGTATTGATCCGTTCGTATTTTCAGCCGGACGATCATAACAATCCCACTTTTCTTGTATTGCCCGATGAAAGAATCATGATTTTCTATTCAAGACATACGGATGAACCTTGTTTTTATTACAGAGTCTCCCGAATACCGAGGGATATTACTACTTTAGGTGAAGAAAAGAGGATTGAAACAAAAAATAATACGACTTATCCTTCTCCGTTTATTCTGTCGGATGATCCTGAACATATTTATTTATGCTGGCGTGGAATCGGTTGGCATCCGACTATTGCCAAGCTTTCATTACCGGACGACAAAGATGAGGTGGATGTAGTATGGGGACCGTATCAAATCGTACAATCTACCGGCGCCCGTCCGTATGCGAAATACATGTCTAACGGGAAAGATAAGATTTATTTGACTTACACCACGGGACATCCGGATAATGAACTTCCCAACTTCCTTTATTTTAATTATATCGATATCAAAACATTGCAGTTGACTGATGTCAGGGGAACCGTACTTTCTACTATTGCCGACGGCACATTTAAGGTGAACAAGACAGGTGATTATGCGAAACAATACCCGTCTACGGTAGTGGATAATCCTTCTGAACGTGACTGGGTATGGCAAATAGCTTCGGACAGGAACGGAAATCCGGTGATAGCAATGGTACGTATCAGCGATAATAAAGAATCTCATGATTATTACTATGCAAAATGGAACGGACACGAGTGGAAAAAGACTTTTCTTATTAATGCCGGTGGACATTTTCATCAGACGCCGAATTTAGAAAAGTGTTATAGTGCCGGTATGGCTATCGATCCGTCGAATGTTAATGAGGTATATTGCTCATTACCGGTAGAGGGAAAATATGGTAAGGTGTATGAGATTGTAAGATTTATCATGAGTGAAGATGGAGAGGTTATTTCTAAGGAGGCAGTCACAAAAGACTCGCAACTGAATAATGTCCGTCCTTATATGATACCGGCTTCAGAGGGTACCCCATTGCGGCTGACTTGGATGTATGGCAACTATTATGATTGGATTGTCAGTTTACAACATCCACAAGGCTATTCTACAGGAATAGCCTGCGACTTCAAAGGATTCCCCGATAGAAAAAAGAAGAAGATGATAGCGGCATCCGGCAAAGAAATACGATTTGATCCTGAAAAACCTTTTGTGCTGGAACAGACGATTACTCTTGGCGCAGATAATTATCAAGGTTGCTTGTTGCAACTCGGTGATCTGGAATATTATCTAAACGGAGAAACGATGAAACCTGAAATCAGATATAAAGGGAAGGTATATACCAGCACAAATGTATTGGGAACATCGGATTGTTGGAAAACACAGGCTCGTGGAACCGGTGGCAAGTGGTATACTCCGCAGAAATATGGGGAGGTTCGTTTGAGGATGGAATATAAGAAAGGTGTTTTATGTGTATATATAAATGACTTGCTCGATCAGAGAATTGACTTTGATTGAAAGCGAGCGAACTCTTTTATGGAGTGGGCTAATAAGTGGAATCCTCGTTTATATCGTATTATATAATAAATGAGGACTAAGTTCGAAGTACAAATTCTCCATAATATCATACATTTAATAGAGAATGATTGTTTTTAGCCCTTTTTTGACATATAAGTAGACCTTTATATTTTATGTATCATCTATCTTTGTAGACAAGAAATCTTATTTAATATCATGAATATGAATAGACATTGTGGAATAATTAAGTTTATATTATTAGGGGTGGTTTGTATATCATTACTGCCTGTATCAGTGCATGCACAGAAGTATACGGAGTTTATCCCCGGTGAAGTTTGGAAAGATACGGACGGGAATCCGATCAATGCCCATGGTGGTGGACTTTTATATCATAATGGCACTTACTATTGGTATGGCGAATACAAGAAAGGGAAAACCATTTTGCCTGACTGGGCTACGTGGGAGTGTTATCGTACGGATGTGACCGGAGTAGGTTGTTACTCTTCTAAAGACTTGCTGAATTGGAAATTTGAGGGTATTGTACTTCCGGCAGTTAAAGACGATCCGAATCATGACCTGCATCCCTCCAAAGTATTGGAACGTCCGAAAGTGGTTTATAATAAGAAAACGGGCAAATTTGTAATGTGGGCCCATGTGGAAAGTGCTGATTACAGTAAGGCTTGTGCCGGAGTGGCAGTTTCCGATTCTCCTGTCGGTCCGTTCGTTTATCAGGGAAGTTTTCGTCCGAACAATGCGATGAGCCGCGATCAGACTGTTTTTGTGGATGATGATGGACGTGCTTATCAGTTTTATTCTTCAGAAAATAATGAAACGATGTATATCAGCCTTCTGACTGATGATTATCTGAAACCGAGCGGACGTTTTACACGCAATTTCGTAAAAGAATCGAGAGAGGCTCCGGCAGTATTTAAATATAATGGTAAATATTATTTGTCTTATTCCGACAATCATGATGAAAATTGGAATGACGGCGTGAAAGGAGACAACAGGATGCGATATGCTGTCAGTGATTCGCCATTGGGACCTTGGGAGTCGAAAGGTATTTATATGGAACCGACGGATAGTTATACCAACCACGGCTCAATTGTGGAGTTTAAAGGGCAATGGTATTCTTTTTATCATAATAGTGCGTTGTCCGGTCACGATTGGCTTCGTTCTATTTGCGTGGATAAGTTATACTACAATCCGGACGGAACAATACAGATTGTAAAACAGACAAAATAAGAGAGTAAATTCAGTTAGAAAGTAATAATTATATAAACCATAAAAAACATGAAGAACAAATTAAAGTGGATGATGGCTGTGGGTATGTTATCATGCTCGGTAGCAATGGCCCAACAGCAAAGTGATATCATGTCTGTGTCTGCTTCAACAAACGTGGAGAATGCAGCTTTGGCTTTTGATAAAAATATGAAAACGATGTGGACGTTGCCTTCTCAGGCTTTGAAGTCCGGGCAGTGGTTGATGTTTACTATCCAGCAGCCTGGAGACGTTTACGAACTGGAGCTTCAGATGCAGGGAATTAATAAAAAGGAATTGAAAGACGCATTGGATATCTTTGTCACTTACGACCCGATGAATCTCGGAAATCCGATAAGCTACCAGATACTTGGAAATGAAAAACAGATGAAAGTCAAGTTTGCCGCTCCTAAATACGGTGCTCACGTAAAACTGGACTTTAAACCGAGTAAATTGGATAAACCTTTTTCTTTAAAGGAGATATCAGTGCTTGTGGCAGAGAAAGTGTTGAAGGATAATAAAGGAGAAGTAACTGATCGTCGCTATATGGATGCGTCACTTCCGGTAGAAGAACGCGTTGAAAGTTTGTTGGCTGTGATGACTCCGGAAGACAAAATGGAACTGATCCGTGAAGGTTGGGGGATTCCCGGAATACCTCATTTGTATGTGCCGCCCATTACGAAAGTGGAAGCTGTGCATGGTTTTTCTTATGGTAGTGGTGCCACTATATTCCCTCAAGCTTTGGCAATGGGGGCTACCTGGAATCGGAAGTTGACGGAAGAAGTAGCGATGGTAATTGGAGACGAAACAGTAGTTGCTAATACAAAACAGGCATGGTCGCCGGTATTGGACGTTGCACAGGATGCCCGTTGGGGACGTTGTGAAGAAACATTTGGTGAAGACCCGGTATTGGTGTCACAAATAGGTGGTGCATGGATAAAAGGGTATCAATCCAGAGGACTGTTTACTACTCCGAAACATTTTGGCGGACATGGTGCTCCTTTGGGTGGACGTGACTCACATGATATCGGTTTGTCGGAACGTGAAATGCGTGAAGTACATTTGGTTCCATTCCGTCACGTCGTTCGCAACTACGATTGTCAGTCTCTGATGATGGCTTACTCTGATTATATGGGTATTCCTGTTGCCGGAAGTACGGAATTGCTTCAGCAGATTTTGCGTCAGGAGTGGGGATTCAATGGTTTTATTGTCAGTGACTGTGGGGCTATTGGTAACCTGACTGCCCGTAAGCATTATACAGCAAAAGACAAGATAGAAGCTGCTAATCAGGCGTTGGCTGCTGGCATTGCTACTAACTGTGGTGATACTTACAATGATAAAGAGGTGATTCAAGCCGCTAAAGACGGGCGTATCAATATGGTAAACTTGGATAATGTATGTCGTACTATGCTGGCCACTATGTTTCGTAATGGACTTTTTGAGAAAAACCCTTGTAAACCGCTGGATTGGAATAAGATTTATCCGGGTTGGAATTCGGACAGACATAGAGAAATGGCACGTCAGGCTGCCCGGGAATCAATTGTAATGTTGGAGAATAAAGATAATTTGCTGCCTTTGTCGAAGACGTTGAAAACAATTGCCGTACTAGGTCCCGGAGCGGACGATCTTCAACCGGGCGACTATACTCCAAAATTGCAACCTGGACAATTAAAATCTGTATTGAGCGGAATTAAGGCTGCTGTGGGCAAACAGACTAAAGTGCTTTACGAACAGGGATGTGACTTTACTACTCCGGACGCAACGAACATTCCGAAGGCGGTGAAAGCAGCTTCTCAGTCGGATGTGGTGGTAATGGTGTTAGGAGATTGTTCTACCAGTGAGGCTACCAATAATGTGCGTAAGACGTGTGGAGAAAATAACGATTGGGCAACTTTGATTTTACCGGGTAAACAACAAGAATTGTTGGAAGCTGTTTGTGCTACCGGCAAGCCGGTGGTCCTGATTCTTCAAGCAGGCCGTCCTTATGATCTTCTGAAAGCTTCGGAAATGTGCAAAGCTATTCTGGTAAACTGGCTGCCGGGACAAGAAGGTGGTCCGGCAACAGCAGATGTTTTGTTTGGCGATTATAATCCGGGCGGTCGTTTACCGATGACTTTTCCGCGTCATGTAGGACAACTTCCCCTATATTATAATTTTAAGACTTCAGGACGTCGTTATGAATATGTAGATATGGAGTTTTATCCTCTTTATCGTTTCGGGTATGGACTGAGCTATACTTCATTTGAATATTCGGACCTGAAGATACAGGAGAAGTCGAATGGAAATGTGATGGTACAGGCCACAGTGAAGAATGTAGGAGGTTGTGCTGGTGATGAAGTGGCACAGTTGTATATTACAGATATGTATGCTAGTGTGAAGACCCGTGTGATGGAACTGAAAGATTTTACCCGTATTCATTTACAACCGGGAGAATCGAAAAACGTTTCTTTTGAATTGACTCCATATGACATCTCACTGCTGAACGACCGTATGGACAGAGTAGTGGAGAAAGGAGAATTCAAAGTTATGGTAGGTGGAATGAGTCCCGATTATGTTGCGAAAGACAGGATCAAAGATAGTGTTGGTTACAGTGACAACAAGAAAGGTGTTACGGGAATGCTTGACTACACTCACGAATTTGGTGCAGACTTTACTCTTGCCGTATCTAAGGTAGAGGAAAATCTGACGAACAATCAGAAGACTGTATGGATAAGCGTAAAGAATGTCGGAACGTTGATGGATACAGGTAAGGTGGAAATGTTTGTGGACGGAAAGAAGGCTGGTGATGTCGTTCACTACGAACTGGCTCCTGGAGAAGAGAAGTTGATTCCTTTCAATTTGAACAAGGATAATGATAAATCGGTTGCTTTTACCACCAAATATAAGATGTTACCTATTTGAGAATGAGAGTATATTTATTTGTTTGTAAGTTGTGCAGCATATTATTCTGCTGCACTTCTTTATTTGCAGCAGAAAAGGACGAACGCGAAGTGTATATGCACTTTATTATGAACGGACAGAGTTTATCTACAGGACACCAGTCTTATCCGGTAATTTCTACAAAGAATTTGAAAGGAAATTATATGTTGGGCAATCAGGTCTGGATAAATTACGGCAATATGCTTGAAGAACGGTTTGAACCGTTGGTGGGTAATATTTCTGTAGCATTCCGAAATGAAAAGTTTTTCAAGAGTCGGTCGGCAGGTACTATTGCAGAGTGTCCTTTGTTGGGTGCTGTGAATCATATCCGGTTGAAACACCCTCGAATGGATAAGATTCTGGCTACCTCGGTAGGAGTTAGCGGAGCAAGCGTGGAGGAACTCTCCAAAGAGTCGGAAACCCGTACTTATTATAATGACTTCCGGACTTCATTGGAATTAGCCTCGAATGTAGCCGGCAGTATGAATGGGAAAATGTATTGTCCTGTTATCTTTTGGATGCAAGGTGAATTTAATTATGATCCGAATCCGGAAAAGGGATTGCGTGCCAATGTGCCGAATACTACGGATAAGCAGGAGTATAAGCGACTGCTTATACAATTGAAAGATAATATGCAGAATGATATTCTGAAACAATACGGTCAACAGGAGAAACCGGTATTTATCACTTACCAGACCGGCGCGCAATATATGCGTGATACGCTTGCTATTTCTATGGCACAACTTGAAGCGTCTAATGAGTATGCTGATATCATTTGTGCAGGCCCCATTTATCCGATGACAGACCGTGGCGGACATTTGGATGCTAATGGCTATCGCTGGTTTGGGGAAATGTTGGGAAAGGTCTACTATCAGACAAAGGTGCAGGGCAAGACCTTTAAACCTTTGCAACCTACCGAGATTATGAGAGAGAAGCTTCCCAATCAGGTGCGTATCAAATATCATGTACCGGTTCCGCCTTTGGTATTTGATGTTCATCTGTTGCCTAAAATCCGAGATTATGGTTTTGAAGTATATTTGGGCAGTTACCGCCAGGAGAATCGGCAGACTGTCACAAATGTTGAGATAGACGGGGAAGATGTCGTGCTGAGTTGCCAGCAACCGCTGCAGGGGGATGTCATTGTGGTGTATGCAGGCACAAACTCATTTATTGAGGAATATCAGGGAGGAAAAGACAGATTGCAGGGACATGGAAATTTGCGTGACAGTGATTCGTATAAGGCTTTTTTTAACTATCTAGATTTGGATGAGAAAAATAAGGACGGTTCTTTCATCTATCCGCGTGATGACTCTGAAACGACACTGCGACCGGAGTATGAACCAGAAGACAGGAGCGGGAAGGTGATATACGGAAAGAAATATCCGTTATATAACTTCAGTGTAGGATTTTTTTACAAGATTCCGACAGGTAAAGATAAAATAGGTATTTCCATGTAGGGAAGAATCATAGTTGTAAAACTGAAAATATGAAAGAAATACATAAGTTTGTATTGGCGGGCGTTCTGTGCGGAGCGTCTTGTCTTTTTACATATGCACAGGAATTGTACAAGAACGAGAATGCTCCTGTGCACGAACGGGTGGCAGATTTGCTTTCCCGGCTCACGGTGGAAGAAAAGATCAGTTTGCTGCGTGCTACTTCGCCTGGTATTCCTCGTTTGGGCATTGATAAATATTATCATGGAAATGAGGCGCTCCATGGAGTTGTCCGTCCGGGGCGCTTTACCGTTTTTCCGCAAGCTATTGGATTGGCGGCGACTTGGAATCCGGTGTTGCAGCAAAAAGTGGCTACTGTCATTTCTGATGAAGCGCGTGCCCGTTGGAATGAATTGGATCAGGGAAGAAATCAGAAAGAGCAATTTAGCGATGTATTGACTTTCTGGTCACCTACTGTGAATATGGCGCGTGATCCTCGTTGGGGACGTACTCCGGAAACTTATGGTGAAGATCCTTTTCTGAGTGGGGTGATGGGAACAGCTTTTGTAAAAGGGTTGCAAGGAGAAGATCCCCGTTATTTGAAAATCGTTTCTACTCCCAAGCATTTCGTAGCCAATAACGAGGAACACAACCGTTTTATCTGCAATCCGCAAATATCTGAAAAACAATTGCGTGAATATTATTTCCCGGCTTTCGAAATGTGTGTAAAGAAAGGGAAAGCTGCTTCTATCATGACTGCTTATAACGCATTGAACGATGTGCCTTGCACGTTGAATGCCTGGCTATTGCAAAAAGTACTTCGTCAGGACTGGGGATTCCGAGGATATGTAGTTTCTGACTGTGGGGGACCTTCTTTACTGGTTAATGCCCATAAATATGTGAAAACAAAAGAAACAGCTGCTACCTTGTCAATCAAAGCCGGACTGGATTTGGAATGCGGTGATGACGTGTATGACGAATATCTGCTGAACGCCTACAAGCAATATATGGTATCAGATGCTGATATTGATTCTGCGGCTTGTCATGTGTTGGCAGCCCGTATGAAATTGGGAATGTTTGACAGTAAGGAACGTAATCCGTATGCCCGGATTTCTCCATCGGTCATTGGCTCGAAAGATCATCAACAGGTAGCTTTGGACGCTGCTCGTGAATGTATCGTTCTATTGAAGAATCAGAAAAATATGCTTCCATTGAATGTCGACAAGTTGAAATCAATTGCAGTGGTAGGTATTAATGCTGGTACGTGTGAATTCGGGGATTATAGCGGTGCGCCGGTGATAGAGCCTGTCTCTGTCCTACAAGGCATTAAAAATAGGGTAGGTGAGAAAGTGAAAGTTGTTTATGCTCCTTGGAAATCGGCTGCTGACGGTCTGGAACTTATTCAGGGGGAGAATTTCCCGGAAGGATTGACTGCTGAATATTTTAATAATACTCGTTTGGAAGGTATACCGAAAGTGCGTAAGGAAGGTTGGATTAATTTTGAACCTGCCAATCAGGCACCGGATCCGTTTCTTCCCAAATCTCCTCTTTCCATTCGTTGGACGGGTAAGTTGAAACCAACTATTTCCGGTCGTTATACATTCAGTTTTACTTCGGATGACGGCTGCCGTTTGCGTATTAACGACCAACTGCTGATTGATGCATGGAATGGACATTCTGTGGCTATTGACTCTGTCTCCATTGAACTGGAAGCAGGGAAAGAATATCAGTTACAGGCAGAATATTATGATAATCGCGATTATGCTATCGCAAAACTGCAATGGAAAGTTCCGCAAGCAGGAAAAGCTACCCGCCTCGATTTGTATGGAGAAGCCGGGAAAGCAGTTAGCGAGTGTGAAACGGTGGTTGCTGTGATGGGAATCAATAAGTCAATCGAACGTGAAGGGCAGGACAGATATGATATCCAGCTTCCGGCGGACCAGCGTGAGTTCTTGCAGGAAATCTATAAGGTAAATCCGAACATTATCGTTGTTCTTGTTGCAGGAAGTTCATTGGCTGTCAACTGGATGGACGAACATATTCCTGCCATCGTGAATGCCTGGTATCCGGGCGAGCAGGGCGGAACGGCTGTTGCCGACGTGCTGTTCGGCGATTATAATCCTGCCGGACGTTTGCCGCTGACTTATTACAAATCGTTGGATGAGCTGCCGCCGTTCGATGACTATGATATCACAAAGGGACGTACTTACAAGTATTTCAAGGGCGACGTCCTTTATCCTTTTGGTTACGGACTGAGCTACTCTTCTTTTAAATACAGTGATTTGAAAGTAAAAGATAGTACTGATAAAGTAACAGTGTCTTTTCGCCTGAAGAACACCGGACGGAGAAAAGGAGATGAAGTGGCGCAAGTATATGTGCGAATTCCCGAAACAGGTGGTATAGTTCCGATAAAAGAACTGAAAGGTTTCCGGCGTGTTCCTTTGGAACCGGGTGAGAGTCGTGCCATAGATATTGAACTTGATAAAGAACAACTTCGCTACTGGGATACGACAAAAGAACAGTTTATACTGCCTGCGGGTACATTTGATGTTATGGTCGGTGCATCTTCCAAAGATATTCGTTTGCAGACGATAATCAAGTTATAGACGTTGCTTATACTCGGTTTACCGGGATAAATTCCTTTTTTGGCAGAAGGACAAAAGAAAAAACAGTATCTGCAAAGCTAATTTGTTCTTTTGTCCTTCTGTCCTTTTGTCTAAAAGATTTAATTCCTGCCCATGCATCTTCCGGTTTTACTGTTATGGAAAAGATATACGGTAAGATCCTGATTCTTGAAGCTATAATGTCTGTCTTATACGGTGTTGATTTTTAGTACTATATCAGATTGAACTTATTTCTTATGATCATTGAATCTACCTCTTATGAATTTGATTATGTTATCTTGGGTATCAGATATCAAAAAGAGAGGAACTGTATGTATAAATATAGCTCCTCTTTTTATTTGTTACTGTTTTCTACTTTTATTTGTTTCTATATACCTATTTATTACTAGTCAGATAGTTTATCATATTTACTACCAATTTGCCTGCTATTGGGTCTGTTATCGCTTTCTCCGTGCACATGGTAGAGATGATTGCTACTCCCTTACCGTCAGCTATTTGTAACATGGTTAGCCCGCGCATGGATTCTATCCGTTCGATGCGGTCTTCTGGTTTGCCACCGTCGATGTAAGCATGAATTTTCATTTGTCCTGCTAGTTCTGTGACATTCTTATGGCGGTGAGCTTTCAAAGTTGCTGTACATGCCATGGGAATTTCTCGTTTATTGTTATTGAAATAGCGCAGTTCCAGTACATCGATGTCGTTAAATACCGGAGCGTCATTACGTTCCATGATTACAATATCGCCTTCCGTCGGGATTATCCATCCCGTGATATATTCGGGATATACGGTTTTGGCAGTTTCCTTGTTGTTGAGGAAAAGAAGTTTTCCACCTTTTGACTGGTAGGCACGGAGCAAATCTTTTTCTTCATCGTTGCAAGTTGTCAGACCAGAGATGACACAAAGGTCGGCTTTCAGTTTGCTGTCGAGCAATTCTTTAACGGAAGAAACCGGTTGATATTTGATATTAAGGAAGTCGAATACAGCTTTCGTGTTATCCTTATCCAGCAATACAATCTTTTTGCTGTTATTCACCTGACCTGCGTTCCACTCTTTACGTGCAAGCAGTAGTTCGTATTCATTGGCAGAAATAGGCAAGCCGTTTTCTGTGAGTTTCAATACTAGTTTGGTTTTTGTCTTATTGGCAGGCAGGGTGTTCGGTAACTGGATATTTGGCTCGATATAGTGTCGTGCATAATGCTTTACGGCAGGAACTTTTTCACAACCGCTTGCCAGACACTTTCCGGTTTCGTCTTGTATTTCCCAGTGAAGCAGGGAAGGTTTCAAATCCGTACCGTCTTCACGGTCGTTCACTATATAGATGCGTGTAGGCAACTTTTCACCGGCATACAAATTGCGTCCCCACAACTCCGCACTGACCAATACAGGTTGCAAAGCCCGTTTCAAAGCATAGTAGGTGGGGTACGGTTCAATGTTCTGATAATCGTATGTCTGACGGAACCATGTCATCAATGCAAAGTGCATAATACCTGAAGCCTGGTCGTTGGAGCGACGAAGCGTTTCGGCCAGTTCACCCGTGATGAATGCTTGTACTTTCAGGAATGAAGCCGGGTCTGCCCAGTCATAAGACTCATAACCGATCAGTGTATAAGGATTTTGGTGGATGAGCTGATAGGAGCGGGTAGGATGTCCCGTTTCGTTATTGGGATAACCCGTAGACATCTCCTGACTGATAAGCGGACGGTCGGCTACTTTGAACTGTTTTTGGAATTCTCCATTGAAGAAACGGAAAACCGAGTAGTCATACCAATTGTAATAACCGTGCATATCGTCAATGTCGCCATCGTCGATGCTGCTCATAAAGTCAGCGCCGAATTTCTTATCCTTGCCTTTGGCCTGATAGTTGGAGTCGAAGCAGATAGGACGGGTAGGGTCGATGCGACGCATCTCTTTCACTACATCCGAAATAATACGGTATTTCTCTTTGGCACGTTCCAGATTGCTGTCATTGTCATAGAACTTCATTTCATTGTTCACTGTCCAGAAGAGCAGTGAAGGGTGGTTGCGATATTTTTTCAGCAATCCTAAAAACTCGTTACGCCATATTTCAATCAGACGCTGGTCTGGAATTGGAGTGGAATGAATCATCAACCATGACCATGTGCCTTCGAATGAAACACCGATACCGTTACGGTCGGCAGCTGTCATCCAGCGTTTGTTCCACGGAGTGGTGTGTGTACGGGTTACGTCGATGTTTCCGGCTTTCATCAGTTGCATGAAAGTATTGGCCAGATTTTCATCATTAGGTGCCAGTGCGAAAGGAATGTGGTTTCCGCC
>ENA-ORMJ01000629-ORMJ01000629.1-human-gut-metagenome-genome-assembly--contig:-NODE-629-length-25985-cov-7.866602_pt1 | contig 25985 bp, 24 predicted proteins | sample MGYA00242100_ERZ508989 | MGnify/ENA primary metagenome ERZ508989 (study PRJEB26280, sample SAMEA2531403) | human gut metagenome | biome: human gut; feature: human-associated habitat; material: faeces...
TATGACACCCTTTACAGCCATGTGCTGCGGAAAATCCGGGAATGTGCCAGAGCTGCCCTGATGGACGGGGAAGCGGTTGCCGACCGCCTGACCAATACCTGTGAAGCAGAGCAGCGGGAACAGCGGGAAGCAATGGAACGCTCCCTTACAAGGGACGAGGAACGGATTGAGGTTCTGGACAAAATGGTCATGCGGCTTTATGAGGATATGATTGCAGGGCGTATCAGTGAGCAGAATTTCAACACCATGCTGGAAAAGACACAGACCGAGCAGACGGAGCTTAAAACAAAAGTGTCCGAGGGCAGAAAGCGGCTGTCCGATGAAGTCCAGCTTGCCAATGACGCAAAACAATGGGTGGAAGCCATTCAGGAATACGCCAACATCACAGAGCTGGACGCAGCCACCCTCAACCGCTTAATCAAAGAAATCGTCGTGCATGAGCGCATTGACGAAGATAAAACAAGACACATTTCTATCGAAATTCATTTTAATCTCAAACCCATCCCGGAGGTGGAACAGGTCACTGCCTGACCTGTCCCGCCGGGACGGTTCTCTTAAAAACACCATATAGATTTTTTGTACGCCGCCGCCCGCCATCGAGCAGAGTTTTACACCTAATTGGGGATAAAACAGCTTATGGCAGGCGGCGGTGTAGCCCTTATCGGTACCACACTTGTGCCGTTGCTTTCCGGCCTTTTCTAAGAGGCAGCGTGACAGGATCACGCAGGAAGACAACTGAATATGGATAGGACACAGGGCCGGAGGCATAAGTGCTTTCCGGTTCTTTGAATGTCCGGAAGAAACTTTAATCAAATTCGGCAGAAAAGAATAACAGCCGAAAATCATGAAAATTATGGAGGATTTATATTATGGCATTTTTTAACAGCGCGGTAGGAACTTTACAGACTCTGGTGATCGCCCTTGGAGCCGGACTTGGAATCTGGGGAGCAATCAACCTTATGGAAGGATACGGAAATGACAATCCCGGTGCGAATGCTCATATACGGTAAAGAAGCAACAACACAAATTGAGAACAGCGTACCCTACTATTCTGTATCAAGTGGAGCAGTAACACGAAAATGTTGCTGCTCCATTTTCATGCCCCTTAAATAATTTCCTTGAATCTGCTTGACTTATATTACGGTTAGTGATATATTTATTACAGTAACCGTAATAAGGAGGCTGGACTATGAGAGACAATGCAAAAAGTGGTGCACTTACAGAAGTGACCTTTTATATTTTACTCTCTCTTTATACACCAAAACACGGATACGCCGTTATGCAGTTTGTTGAAGAAAAAACGGGCGGGCGGCTTTCGTTAGGCGCAGGCACTTTATATGGAGCATTAAACTCTTTGCAGGACAAGAAGTGGATTGAACCTTATGGAGATAGTGAGGGAAGAAAAAAAGAATACCACATTACAGCACAGGGAAAAGAAATTGCAGAAAAAGAGCTTGCAAGACTAAATGAACTTGTAAGCATTGCAAGTGAAATTATTGGAGGTGCAGTATGAGTAAAAAATGTTATCGCTTTTTTGGCGGATTGCTAAATACGCAGGAAAAATGGCTAAACAAAATGTCTGAAAAGGGTTATCGACTTGTTCGGACAGGAAAACCGTTATACGAATTTGAAAAATGCAAGCCCGATGAAGTGACCTATTGTGTAGAGTTTATCGGAGAAAAATCAAAAGAGAACGCAACGGACTACGCTGATTTCTTGGAGGATATGGGCTACAAGGTATTTTTCAAAAACATCAATCTAAACTATTCTGTCGGAAAAGTTCGATTGCGTCCATGGGCGGAAATGGGCGGTCGTATTGCAACAAACACTACAACATTTAACAGGGAATTGCTGATTGTAGAAAAAGAAAATGATGGAAAACCTTTTGAACTTCATACGTCCTATGAAGATAGGGCAAATTATTACAGTAATTTGCGAAATCCCTGGCTTTTATTAATGCTTATGCTCGTGGCATTTGCTACCGTAAATCGGTCTGTTATTTTAGGCATAGTTGCTGTGATTTTTCTAATCCCTGTCATTATATACCAGTTGCAAATTATGAAAAATAGGCATGAAGCGAAGATGAAGGAGTGGTGATTCAGGATAACAAGGTTGGTTTAGCTGATGCAATGTAATGCACTGTCGTTTGAGGGTTAGTAGCCCGTTCTTAAATTTGTGGGCAGTTTGTTGCTGATGATATAAATATTAGAGAAAATTAATTGAAAGTTAAAAAAAGAAAGTAATAAGTAAACAAAGGCTCAATTGTAAACATGTATTGGGAACGCTATAATGGAAATAAGGACAGGAGGTGTGAACAATGCGTATTGGTGAGCAGATAAAAAACTATCGAAAAACTGAGGGATTAACACAAGAACAGGTGGCAAATTATCTGGGTGTTTCTACTCCTGCGGTAAATAAATGGGAAAAGGGTGTTTCCCAAACAAAAAGATATTAAGAAACAGCCCATGTTTACCTGCTTGCAAACAAAAGAATATTGCTACTAGACTAAGAGATACTACATAAGTGTGTTGGTATCTCTTTTTTGTTGCCGTGAAACAGCAGACTATTTCATTTCTGCTTGATTACCTTAAAACTTATTAGTCTATGGTTTGTCAAGGGCTTGTTGCGTGAGAAATGCTGAATATCACCCTTTACAAAACATAGGCTGATAAGTAACTTTTCAAAAGCAGAAAAGAAATGGCAATGCTTATAACAATATGATATAATGCAGATGAAGACAAAAAAGGAATTTGTCGAGCTGGTTAGTTCGAGATAATTTTGAGTTTGTTAAGATGTGGTGCACTTGATGGAATCACAGGTACGACATCATATTATGGAGGATGAAATAGATGATAGGTTTGATTGTTGCGAGGTCAAAGAATAATGTTATAGGCAAGAATGGTAATATACCATGGAAAATAAAGGGAGAACAAAAGCAATTTAGAGAGTTAACAACGGGTAATGTGGTTATTATGGGGCGAAAGTCTTATGAAGAAATCGGTCATCCGTTGCCTAATAGAATGAATATTGTTGTTTCCACCACAACAGAGTATCAAGGAGATAATTTAGTTTCAGTTAAATCATTAGAAGATGCATTATTATTGGCTAAAGGACGAGATGTATACATATCTGGTGGATATGGACTATTTAAGGAAGCTTTGCAAATAGTAGATAAAATGTATATCACAGAAGTAGATTTAAATATTGAAGATGGAGATACATTCTTTCCAGAATTTGATATCAATGATTTTGAAGTTTTGATAGGGGAAACACTTGGTGAGGAAGTGAAATATACGAGAACATTTTATGTAAGGAAAAAATGAATTGAGTAAATTTTGGATTTAGGGTGTTTTCATAAATATATTGCTTTTTATGCATATATAAATTGTTGTAAGACAAATTCCAGTTTGTATGGGGCGATAAAATCAGAATTTGAGAGAGGATTGAATATGAATAAGGAATGGTCTGAACTTAATAAAACAATGCAGGCACAAATAAAAAAGAAAGATACTTATAAGAGGGGTATTGATACTTTACTTACTTTACGAAGTCAGTTAATACAAACCTTAGTATCTTTCAAAGAAGAATTATGCAGAGAAGATTTTAACTCAATCCCCTTCATAAACGCTGATGGTTATCATAGTAAGACGATTGCTTATTCTATTTGGCATATTTTCCGCATTGAAGATATAGTTGTGCATACAGTGATAAATGAAGATGAACAAGTATTTTTTGCAGGCAATTATCAAGAGCGTATCAATTCACCTATCATTACAACAGGAAATGAACTCATGAAACAGCAGATTGCAGACTTTTCAAAACAGCTTAATCTGGAAGAATTATATTTATATATTTTCGAAGTATGGGAAAGCACTGAGAAAATGCTTGAACGGTTATCTTATGATGAATTGAAAAGAAAAATACCGAAAGAAAGAAAAGGATACTTAGAATCGTTGAATGTAGTAAACGACAATGAAAAAGCAATTTGGCTGATTGATTATTGGTGTAATAAAGATATTTGTGGACTAATTCAAATGCCGTTTTCAAGACATTGGATTATGCACACAGAAGCCTGTTTGCGTATAAAGAACAAGATACATTCATAGGCAAAAATTTCAGTTTGTAGAACTAAGGAAATTGGAATTTAAGGAGGAATAAAGTATGGTTAGTGATTTTATAAGAGCAGCATTTCCATGGATTTTAATGGGTTTATTTGTAGCAATCAGTTGTTCCCTTATGAGTAAAAAAGAGAAATAAATTCCTGTTTGTATTTATAAAAGAGAAAAAATGAGAAAAGTAGTTTTATTTATTGCCATGAGCCTTGACGGATATATTGCGGACGGTAATGGTGGAGTAGCTTGGCTAAATGGTCATGGAAATGACAATGAAAACATCGACACTTATACAGAATTTACCAAAGATATAGATACTGTCTTAATGGGGTGGAATACTTCTCATCAGGTTGTTACTGAACTTTCTCCGCAAGAATGGGTATATAATAAATTTACAACTTATGTATTAACACATAAAGAGTGCAATTCTTCCCAACAAATTCATTTTACAAGTGAAAATCCTGTTTTATTATTGGAACGGCTAAAACAAGAAGCAGGAAAGGATATTTGGATTTGTGGCGGAGCAAATCTTGTTCAGCAGTTGGTAAGCAAAAATATGATTGATAAATATTACATTTCTGTTATTCCTACTCTGTTAGGAAATGGGGTTCGTCTTTTGGGCAACATAGACAGGGAAATAAAGTTAAGGCTTTGTAAAACACAGACTTATAACGGAATAACCGATTTGATTTATATGCGTAGATAACTAGAGAGAAACAGAAAAGCTGTTAAACCGACGGAGCGATCCGACCACGTTGGCGGGAAAATCCTTAAGATTTTTCCGCCATGCTTGCAAGGGGGCGGTTCGCTTCGGCGGTTCGGCGAGCTTGCGAGCCGTTCAAAGCCCCCGTTATCTAACAAGGGGGGCACAAAAAACAAGAAACACTATACACTAACAAGCGGAAAACGCTGTATTTATAAGGCAAAACCCCATTTTTACAGTAGTGATATAAATTGTACCTATATCACTATGAAAATTGAATAGTAAATATGAGAAAGACAGTTGATTTCAAAAAATAAGAAAGGCGCTCTAAATAATAGGGTGCTTTAACAAAAATCGCTCTAAATTATCGAGGGGTATATTGGTGTGAAATCACTATATCCTCTAAAATATTTGGTGCTTTTCAAGAGGAAAATTAGGATGATGTCTAGTCCTGATTTTCCTCCTTTTATTTATTTTGTATTTTTCTTATAGGATCCTCTAGGGTTACCTATACGTTTGATTCTATCTGTATGCTCATTCATGGTATAAGTTTCATATTTGTTTTGAGAATACAAAATTCTATTTCTTGCACGTTGAAAATTGGACATGCCATTTGCATTGGATAAAATTTTCTTTACATAGTTGTTTTTACCTTCACATGGTCCATTGGATACTCGTCTGTCATTTATCCATGTAAATGAATTGAGTATTTCTTCTTTCCAGTTATCAAGTGTTTCAGCAACACTGATACTTTCTTCAACTTGTGTATGTCTGAATCTTTTGATTACATCGTCAAGTTCTTTTCTTTTATCTGATTTGTTGACTTCTTCTTTTGAAACCTGATCAAAAATCAAATATTCTTCTTTAGCGTTGTATGCTTGTCTAAGTTCATTGTCAAAGCTTAATAATGTTTCTAGTACTTTACTTTCAGTTGAATGATAACCAAGAATCTTATCATATTTGAATGTTTCATGATCGACTTTATTTTTGGATTTCAACAGTATCTTATATCTGTGTTTCAAGAGTCTGTATTCTAGAGACTTTTTATTTTTAGCATATTTACGCATAATTCTTTTTCGAGTATGATTGAGATGATCATTTATTAATTTGGTAACGTGAAAATGATCAACAAGCAAGGTCGAATTTGGAAAATATGTCTTTAGTAAAGGTTTGAATATAAAGCTCATATCAGTACATATATATTCGACCTTTTTTCTTTCTTCTAAATTGATTTTAAAGAAATAATCGGACAAGATATCATGTGTTCTAGATTCAACGATATCAATGATTAAATTGTTTTCGAAATTCATAAGAATCGTAGGATATTTGTATTTTGTATTATTGGAAAAATGAAATTCATCAATCAATAGGACTTTAGGAAGAGCATGTCTTTTAACTCTAACAAAAGTATCAAAAATTTCCATGATTCTAGTAGAAGAAACACCGAATGATCTGGCAATAGAAGCATAAGTAGCATTGTAAGGTTTCAACCTGTTTAGAATAGATATGATAGCTGTTCTAGTAAAGGACCAATCCTCATAGGAAATAGGATTAACATCTGAAAATGAAGTATCACAATCAAAACATCTATATCTTTTGACATAGGTACTCATTTTTACAGGTTTATCATTGACAGGTACGGATACAAGGGATCTTTTTCTATTACCTTTATTGATAAAATGAGTGCTGCCACAATTTGGGCAATATAACCTGGAAGGTTTAAATCTAATATTAATCTCATAATTAGAATCGTTATTATCAACAGTAAAAGTATCAACAACATCATCCTTAATATCAAATAGTTTTAGTAATTCATTGTTCATCGTATAAAATTAAGCAGGACTAGACTGTAAAATTGTATCAAAAAAGGAGATGATAAACATCCCCATGATAATTTAGAGGGTCATCCTCCAAATAATTTAGAGCGACACCCTAAGCTTCAGATAATTTAGTATACCATAAGAAATTGATTGTCGTTTTCTTTTGCAGAAATTTAAGTGCAGGCAATTATGGTAGTTGTCGTAATTGCTGTCAGCTCAGTGTTTATCACTGATGGTGTGAAAGATTTACGGTTGGAGATGTTCAATAAGATTATTGGTGCTTAATTATTTTTATTGTAGTGCTGATATGAGAATGTTATAATTGGGGTATAAAACATACAAATAAATTTGCTGAAAAATGAGGTATCAAAATATGGAAAATGAATTACTGGAAAACTTAGGAAGACTTCACACAACTGAACTTGGCGTTATTAGAATTAAAAAGAACTTATCTTTGAATGTAGAAAATGTAATTGAATGGTGCAAAGAAAAAATTAGCCTTTCTAATGCGGAAATCACAAGAAAAGGAAAAAACTGGTATATAACGATTGATAATTGTATTATAACGGTAAATGCGTACAGTTATACCGTTATCACTGCTCACAAGGTAAAATGATAAATTTTTCTATAAAGGAATTAAACGCATTTGCAGTTATTGGGCAGGAAGTAGAACTGACTAATTATCAAAAAAAGAATATTCAGATTAGTACACAGTTTTGGAGAAAGTTTAACAGTAGTTTGAAAAAAGCGTATCTTTCACAATCAGGAAATTGGGTAAAATATGCTTTTATGGAAAGAAGAAATGGAAAACTTTATTATTTCTGTTCTATTCCCCAAAGAACCATTACCCCAGAGGGCTTTCTGTATAAAGAAATACCGTCTTATAAATATTTGGTTGTGGAGCATATTGGTGCTATGGATAAAATATATGAAACTTATGGCAAGATTTATGAAGAAATTATTCCTAGTACATCGTATATTCCTATAAAAGATATTATCCTACACTTTGAAAAATACGATTATCGTTTTCATTGGAATAGTGATAATTCAGTTATTGAAATTTGGATACCTATTCAAGATTAGAAGCAATTTTATATCCATACACACAAAGCAGTTAGTCTTAGGATTGACTGCTTTTTCTATACAGATTTTTAATGACAGGCAATTATCAATTATGGTAGTTGCCTTTTTTGATTGGAGGAATTGAAGAATGAATGATAAAAACTTTATTGAAGAACTAAGACAAAAGCGTGAGGAATACGGAGTAACACAAACAAGGCTTGCTGTTGCCTGTGGTATCAGCCGTGAATATTACAACCGCATTGAAAAAGGAAAACAGCCATTGAATGACGAATTAAGAGAAATCATAGAAAAACAGATTGAGCGTTTCAATCCGCAAGAACCACTATTCTTATTGATTGATTACTTTCGTGTCCGCTTTCCTACTACGGACGCATTGGCGATTATCCGTGATGTATTACAACTGAAATCTAATTACATGCTTTATGAAGATTATGGAAAATACGGATATGAAAGCAAATATGTACTTGGCGACATCAATATCATGTGTTCCATGCAGGAGCATTTAGGTGTTTTATTGGAACTGAAAGGCAAAGGCTGTCGGCAAATGGAATGTTATCTGCTGGCACAGGAACGCTCATGGTATGACTTCATGCTGGATTGTATGACGGCTGGTGGTGTGATGAAACGGCTTGATTTGGCTATCAATGATAAAGCAGGAATATTGGATATTCCAAAGTTAAAGGAAAAATACAAGGCTGGCGAATGTATGTCCTACTTCCGTATGCAGAAAGATTACAGCGGTACAGAAAAATGCGGTAGCGATTTACCAAAGAATACAGGAGAAACCTTATATCTCGGTTCAACAAGTAGCGAATTATATATGTGTGCTTATCAGAAAAATTATGAGCAGTATGTCAAGAATGGCACAGAAATTGAAGATACGGAGATTAAGAACCGTTTTGAAATACGCATGAAGAACGAACGAGCCTATTATGCGGTTGTAGATTTACTGACCTATCGGGACGCTGAACGCACCGCTTTTTCTATCATCAATCATTATGTCCGCTTTGTTGACAGAGAGGACGACAAGCCAAAAAGTCAATGGATAACAAATGATGATTGGGCATGGTTTGTAGGGGAAAACAGAGAGCCGATACGCTTAACCACAAAGCCAGAGCCTTACACTTTACAAAAAGCGTTGCATTGGCTACAAAGACAAGTCGCACCAACCATAAAAATGGTACAGGCATTAGACAGAGAAAATCGTACAACGATACTGAAAGATATGATTGAGCAGGCAGAACTAAAAGACAAGCATAAACATTTATTACAATTAGAGAAATCAACCATAGAAGAACGTATAGATACCGCTGTTCCACAAGAGAATGACGGTATTTTTTAATGTAATTGAAAAATTTCAGATTTAGTCAGCAAAGAGCTGTTTTCATTCCCTATGTGAAGTGAAAGAAGAAAAATAAATTTTTTATTAAATCTGCAACAAAATGGCTACTTGCGTACAGATATGGTGCGAGAAAAGGAAATCTAAACTTTTTTTGAAAATAGGTCATTAAATCGGGGCTTGCTGTCCCTATATGAAGTGAAAGAAGAAAAAAGTTTTGAAAAAATGACGGAAATTCGTGATTAGTGGACAGTCTTCTGTGAAAAGAGGAAAAACATCATCATTTTGTATTCAAACAGGCATTAGCAGTTGAGTGTTGATGTGAAAAGATGAAAATACTTTGTTCTCAACTTAACAATTTAAGGTTTCCGTTCCCTATATGGTGCAAAGAAAATATTTCATTCTATTGTTGGCAGTAACGGTATGGTTTGGGTAGTTAGGGTGTGAAAAGGAAAATATTCTTTTTTCATCATCAACTTAGCAAAATGACATTTTCTATCCCTATATGGTGCATGAAAAGAAGTTAAAATTTTTCCATTTAAACTTAGCAAATGGACGTTTGCTGTACAGATAGTAGTGAAAAAGGAGAAAATCAACCGTTGATTGCCAAAATGAACCGTTCCATTTGTACTAATAATGGAAAAAGTTTTGGATTTTGGTTACGTTTCTCCTCTTTTCCAACGCGATATATAGGAAAGACGATTTTTTTCTTTCAATCGTTCTTTGACAACTGAATAAAGCTATTCAATACGTTTGACAGACAGCTAGCCGTTGAAACAAATACGCCACGACCTTTCCCCTGCAAGAGCGAGCGAAAACCTATTTGTGTTCTTGTAAAAGATTTGTCCTCTTTTATCGCCATGACCTGTACTGTCAGATAATGATACTCCCGTACAGCCACAGCTTGAGCATTAAGAGCGTCGCACGCAATGGGTACGGCTACATAAGAACTATGCAGAGGTGGAACTCCTGTGGGCTATGACAAAAGCCGTTGAATTGCTTAGAAAGATTTTACAGAAAGGGGGTATGTGTTATTGATAATGCTGTAAAAACAATTCAAAAGAAAAATGGCAAGTGTGGCATTGGCAACAGAGGAAAGACAAAGATTGTAGTAAAAGAGCATTTTTCCGAAAAGGGCAAAACAATGGAAGAACTTCTAACTGATGTCATGCTGGAAAAAGCAAAGCAGACAATCGCATAAAATCGGTGCAGTTGTAAGAAATAGATTGAATGACAAAAAGTACCCGTGTTATACTTTACTTGCAAGCAGGTATTGTAAACACGGGTTAGTTATAAAGGAGGATAACTGACAATGAAACAACAGATTTACAATACTGCACTTTATCTTAGGTTAAGCCGAGATGATGAATTACAGGGCGAAAGTTCCAGCATTACCACACAGAGAAGTATGTTGCGTTTATATGCAAAAGAACATCATTTGAATGTCATTGATGAATATATTGATGACGGCTGGTCGGGAACAAATTTTGACAGACCGAGTTTTCAAAGAATGATTGAGGATATAGAGGCAGGAAAAATCAACTGTGTTGTAACGAAAGACCTTTCCCGTCTTGGCAGAAATTATATTATGACAGGACAATATACAGAATTGTATTTCCCTAGTCATAATGTCCGCTACATAGCGATTGATGACGGTGTAGACAGCGAAAAAGGCGAAAGTGAGATTGCACCATTTAAGAACATCATCAATGAATGGGTGGCAAGAGATACAAGCCGTAAAGTCAAATCAGCATTTAAGACAAAGTTTGCGGAGGGGGCTCATTACGGTGCTTATGCTCCGTTAGGATATAAGAAACACCCTGACATCAAAGGAAAACTGTTGGTTGATGATGAAACAAAATGGATTATTGAAAAAATCTTTTCCCTAGCCTATCAAGGTTACGGAAGTGCAAAAATCACAAAGCAGTTAAGAGCAGAAAAAGTTCCGACAGCGTCATGGCTAAATTTTACAAGATACGGTACTTTTGCACATATCTTTGAGGGAAAACCCGAAAGTAAGCGTTATGAGTGGACGATTGCTCATGTCAAGGCGATATTGAAAAGTGAGGTTTATATCGGAAACAGTGTTCACAATATGCAGTCTACGGTATCGTTCAAGAGCAAAAAGAAAGTGCGTAAGCCCGAAAGTGAATGGTTTCGAGTAGAAAACACTCACGAGCCGATTATTGACAAGGAAGTGTTCTATCGTGTGCAGGAGCAGATAAAATCAAGACGCAGACAGACAAAGGAAAAGGCAACGCCGATTTTTGCAGGGCTTGTCAAGTGTGCGGATTGTGGTTGGTCTATGAGATTTGGAACGAATAAGACAAATAAAACGCCTTACAGTTATTATGCTTGCAGTTACTACGGGCAGTTTGGCAAAGGTAATTGTTCTATGCACTACATTCGTTATGATGTGCTGTATCAAGCCGTATTGGAACGCTTGCAGTATTGGGCTAAGGCAGTACAGCAGGACGAAGAAAAGGTATTGAACAAGATACAGAAAGCTGGCAATGCAGAGAGAATACGGGAAAAGAAGAAAAAGGCAAGTACATTGAAGAAAGCCGAGAACAGACAAAATGAGATTGACCGTTTATTTGCGAAAATGTATGAAGATAGAGCCTGTGAGAAGATAACAGAGCGAAATTTTGTGATGTTGTCCAGCAAGTACCAAAAAGAACAGATAGAACTGGAACAGCAGATAACAAGCCTAAGAGAAGAACTAAGTAAAATGGAACAGGATATGATAGGTGCTGAAAAGTGGATTGAGTTAATCAAGGAATATTCCGTACCAAAGGAACTGACAGCACCATTATTAAATGCCATGATAGAAAAAATCCTCATACATGAAGCAACAACGAATGAGGATAACGAAAGAATACAGGAAATTGAGATATATTACCGATTTATTGGAAGAGTTGAGTAATCAACAAGAGTAATATTTTTAACTAAGGGAAACCGGACGTGCCCAGCCTGATCTTGCATCCTTACTGGTTCTGTGTGATCTTTACCATATTCACAATATTCTGGATAAATTCGGATATACTGCCAGTTCTTCCGGGGATCTCAGTACCGAGGAACGGCTTATCATCTACAGACTGCGCCAAAACAAAGATATGATGGCAGTCGTTAAAAAATTACTTGATATTGAATAGAAAAAAACTGTTACACCGTAACCTGCGGTATAACAGTTTTTCTATTCTGTACGTTTTATAAATTTTCGGTAAAAATATACCCCCAGACATGTAGTAAGACATTCCGTTACTGGAAATGTGAGCCAGAAATAGTTTAATCCGATTCTGGAAAACAGATAACCCAGCGGAACGAACAGAACCATGGTTCTTACCAATGTCAGGATAGAACTCTTTCCCGCCGATCCGATTGCCTGAAAAAACACCGGAAAAGTAAGCGAGGTCACCATCGGGATAAAGCTGACTCCGATGTAATGAAATGCCACCGTTCCGATATCGATTACTCTCTGATCCCCGGTAAAGACGGATAACATCTGGGACGGAATCAGCTCAAAGCAGAGTGTGCCGATAAACATGAGTGCCATTCCCATTTTTACGGAAACGGACATGGTCTCCCTGCACCGGCCGATTTCCTTCGCCGCGTAATTGTAGCTTACGATCGGCACGATGCAGGTTTGCAATGCCCCAAGCGGAATAAAGAAGATGGTCTGCCATTTGTAATATAGTCCGAGTGCCGTAACTGCCTGATCGGAAAAGCCTGCCAGAATCAGATTCAGCCCCAGGATGTAAAAGGTATAGGCAGACTGCATCAGAATATTCGGAATTCCAAGATAATAAATTTTCTTAATATTTCCGGGATAGAGCCGGATGTCCGGTGTCCGGTAGATTCCTTTCCGCATTACGATCAGTGCTGCCACGATCTGTCCCATCACTGTTGCCACCGCTGCTCCTGCAATTCCCATTGGTCTGATGCCTGCCAGCCCGAAAATCAGTATGGGATCGAGGATAATATTCGTAATTGCCCCTATAATCTGTGCAATCATGGGGGTTCTCATATCCCCATTTGCCTGCAGTATTTTGGTCCAGACACTTTCCAGAAACAGACCGAAGCTGAAGATACAGACAATTCTTCCGTACACAATTACTTCATGTATGACCTGTTCCGATCCGGTTGACATTCTGGCATATGCCGGCATAATAATCACTGCGATTACGGCAAACAATATCCACAGCATTATAGCAAGCGGTGTTCCAACCCCTGCCATCTCATCTGCCCGCTTCTTTTTCTTCATTCCGAAGAATGCAGACATACCGGTATTAATTCCCACACCGGTTCCAACTCCCAGGGCAATCATCAGCAGCTGAATGGGATAAATAATAGACAGGGCGGTCAGTCCGCTTTCGGAATACCTTCCTACAAACAGACTGTCCACGATATTATATAATGCCTGTATCAGCTGTGCCAGCATAACTGGCGGTGCGATTTTAAAAAGAATTTTTGCGATTTTTTCTCTGCCATAAAAATCATTGTCTTCCATGGGTCCATTCCTTACAACCTTTCTACCTTCTGTTTTAATTCATCTGCCATATCATTTATCTGTGCTGCCTGCGAAGAGATCTCTTCCGTATTGGCAGCAATCGTTGTTACCTTCTCTGCCATGTGGTGAATGGACTGAATCACATTTTCCATTGACTGTATGCTTTCCTGAATCTTCGGCAGTATCTCGTCTGCCTGTGCTGTATTTCCTTCAATCAGTACTTTGGTGCTTTCCGACAGTTTCCGTATTTCGGAAGCAACAACCGCGAATCCTTTTCCCATATCCCCTGCTCTCGCAGCCTCAATACTGGCATTAAGCGACAAGAGATTTGTCTGCTCCGCAATCTCTGAAATATCCTGATTGCTCTGTTTATAAACATGCATAAAATCACCAAGTACACTGACAGATTCCGTCAGTTCATTACACATTTTGGATATTTCATCAATCCCCTGTGCCAGATTCGTTGCTTCTTCCGCAGAAGTTTCATTTGCAAGGTCCAGCTCTCTGATATTTGCACTCAGGGTAATAAACTGTTCGGTAACTGTCTGCAGCTCCTGCATATGGATTTCGGCTTCCTGCTGCTCTTTTCTTCTTAACCCGTTTAACTGCTCTGTTTCTTCCATGGCAGTATCCTTTAAATAATGCACACAGTTTTCTTCTATATTTACAATATTATAGATGGCCTTTGCCATGTCCCGGCATGTCTTGTATCCACAAGATTCACAATCCAGTTGTCTTTTTTTCTGTGTATCTTTTTTCATATTTGTAAATATTTCGTCATATTTTTCTTCGGATGCCTCTAAGACACTGATTTTTTTATTCGTATACTTTCTCATGAAATCATTGAGATCAAGCTGTCTGAATGCTTTCATGAGATTTTTCAACCGCTCCTCAGGACTTAAAGCCACATTCCACGGACTGTCCGGTTTCTTTCTGCCAAATCTTTTCTTTTCCTCACACACACTTTCCATATGTATCTTATTCATGGCAAATAATACATCATCCGTATGCTTTTCTTCCTGCGTTGCCGTTCCATACAGACATCCTCTGCTACAGTTTAACGCATCCACCATAAATGGCAGTTCCCTGTTTTTATCAATTCTTTCTTTATATTCTTCCAAATACTCATATACTTCCCTCTCTCCTTCTATCTGACGGACATATTTTTCCCGTCCGAGAAAATGCTCCACATTTTCCCTTAAGCCTCCCGGCATCGGATAAATACTGCCAAGACCATATTCCAGTTCATCCTCATATGGCTCACAGTCACGGTATTCCTTCTCCACTTTTTTCCAGAGTTTTTCAAATGTTACATTATAAGTAACTCCCGGTACACCGGCTTCTTCCATCTCGATCTTTTTTGCAATACATGGGCTGATAAATGCAATATCATCTGTTATCTTCATATACTTTTTCATATAGATTGCTGCACACATCATTGGACTGTGAACCGGTATAAGCTTCGGCAGTAATTCCGGAATATATGTTTCAATATAATTTACAACTGCCGGACATGGCTGGGAGATTCCGCCTGTAAAATCATGCTCTGTAATATACTTTAAATATCCCCAGGTCGTAATATCAGCACCAAAGGAAACACTTACCATATGCTTTACACCTTTTTTCTTCAGACAGCCTAAAATTCTGCTGTATTCTTCCGGATAATTTGCCCGGAATGCCGGGGCAATCAGCACTTAAATATTTTTCCCAGAAGCAAGGTCGGCAAAGAACTGGTCCGTATCATCCACAAAGTCCCTTGCATGATGGGAACAAACATCAAAGCAGGCTCCGCACGCAATACATTTGTCCGTATTTACAGTCACGATTCCCTGTACGGACGCATTATTTGCCAATAACACAGGACATGCCCTGACACATTTATTACAACCGGTACAATTATCATTTGTAAAAATCAACTTATCCACTATGTTACTCTCCTTTACTCTGTATACTATATTTTTCAGGCCAAACCGATCCTGTATCAAGATTACGCTCTGTCAGCCATTCATCACTGACCGTAACCTGCTGCTTTTCACCCTCTTCATTTTTTAATGTAACCACTACCACAGGCTGTACCCGTTCCTCACACCCATATTCCCCATCAAAAATATGCTCTATTTTCCACATAATTCTACCTCCTGTTGACAATTTTCCTCACGCATATGAAGCATATAACCTGCATAATAATTGTAAATGTCCATGATGCCGGATATGAAATAAATAAAACATATAATGAGCGATGAAACGGAAATACCCTGTAAATCCAGAATATTCTCATTCCAACGGTTCCAACTACGGATAAAATCATTGGTACAGTGGAATATCCCATACCTCTGAGAGATCCCGGGAATAAATCCATGATTCCACACAGAAAATACGGTACAGTAGTAATGGACAGTATCTCAACTCCGCACCGTACTACCTCGCTGTCATTGGTATAAATCCTTAATACCTCATTTCCAAACAGGTATGCTCCCCCGCCTAACACAAGGGATACCCCGACCGTCAGAATCATACAGTCCCTTAAAACCAAATCGACTCTTTTATATTTCCCAACCCCAAAATTCTGGCTGGTAAAACTCATACATGCCTGGGTTACTGCATTGACTGACGCATACAGAAACCCCAGAATATTATTTGCCGCCGTATAGCCTGCCATCGCAGTAGATCCGAAGGAATTTACGGAGGACTGCAGCAATGCATTTGAAAAATTAATTACCGTACTCTGGATTCCCGCCGGTATTCCGACCTGGAAAATCTGCCTTAAATAAACCCATTTGATGTTTAATCCAGAAAAAGTCAGCTTATAAGAGCTTTCCGATTTCCGCAGACAATTCAGAATGAGAATACAGGACATGCATTGTGCAATAATGGTCGAAATGGCAACTCCTGCCACCGCAAGCCGAAATACAATTACAAGGAACAGATTCAGCAATGTATTCACAATTCCCGACAGAATCAGATACATAAGCGGTCTCTTTGTGTCACCTACCGCCCTTAATACTGCCGCCCCATAATTATAGAGCATAAAAAACGGCATCCCCAGAAAATAAATCCTCATATACAATGCGGACTGATCAATCACATCCGCAGGTGTCTGCATAAGCTGCAATGCCGGCTTTGCCAGAAGCACTCCTATTATCGCCATCACAATACCGCTTATCAGTGCAAATAAGATGGAGGTATGCACAACCTCTGACATCTCTTTGTCCTTTCCGGCGGCATAGAACCTTGCCGCAAGGACGTTTGTTCCAAGAGAAACACCGATAAACAGATTGACGAACACGTTGATCAGTGCCGTCGTAGAGCCAACCGCCGCCAGTGCCTGACTGCTGCTGAAATGTCCGACCACAATAATATCCACGGCATTGAACATCAGCTGCAATATTCCTGACAGCATCAGTGGCAGGGCAAATGAAATAAGTTTGTCCATGATACTTCCATTGCACATATCTATTTCATATTTATTCTTGTTCAAAAGTCTAACCTTCTTTCCTTATTATCAGACCAGCCTATCGTAAGCGCATTCTCATTCCTGTTTTCTCTTTTTCACGGACTGCCGCTATTGTTCTGATAAACATTCTTTTTCTGTTCAGAATATAAATAAACCATATCCTTTTCACTGTCAAGTAATTTTTCGGACTTTCTTACCATACCACTGACTTTTTTTAATTTTCCTCATCAAACCCATGCATCAGGAATTCATTCCATCTGCGGTTTGTCTCCTCTAACTCTTTTTTCTCCATGATTCGGTTTCTGTCACTTAAAATGCTAATCATTTCATCTGCGATTTCCTCTGCCGGCGGATGCTCGTAATGATATAAATATCCAATCATCCTCTGTGCCGTAAAATCTGTATTCAGATTTTGGGTAATAAGATCACAGAATTCTTCCGGATAACCTCTCTGCAGCATAATTTCATAGAGCTGACTGCTGACCCGCGACTTTTCTTTCATGATTCCTCCTTTATCTTTCTCCATATGGAAATCAGTTTTTCCAGGGAATATGCAGCATTTGCCGGACTTGTGGAGGGCAGTATATCTGCCGTAATCTGCAGTTCCTTTTCCTGATATTTTTTAAAACAGATGCCGGATGCAGCACCGTTACAGAATATCTTTCTTATCTTTGATCCCGTTATGATCTGTCCGAGATCAGTTGGCACAGCATTTTTAATACTGCTGTCGCTTGAACCGATAATGTCACAGCTGTATATACTATCCCATAATGCGATACGATGTCTGTACAGCATCTTCTTTTTCTCTTCTATGGTCTCCGGCACAGCGGTTTCAAGCACCGCCGCCATTACCTTCCAGAAGCGGTTCTGCTTATGTCCATAAAAGAACTTTTGTTCTCTTGACTTCACAGAAGGGAAACTGCCAAGAATCAATATCTCTGATTCGCTGTCATATAAAGGCGGAAATGGGTGGATGATGTGTGTATATTGTTTTTTTTCCTTCTCTTTCATGGATATTCCTTCCTTTGCCTATCTTCTATCTCCACAGGTTTCCCCATACACGATTACAGAGATTCACACAGTATTCATAAGAAAAACTGCTGTCCTGCTCTGTAATCTCATTCCGGTCTGCAATCTCCTGCGAATACCCTGCCAATGGATATACAGTGACCTGGTTTCTGCCGGACTGCACATGGCTGACAAGTGCAGTGACATGATAGTCCGTGATTTCCACGGAATTTTCCGTCTCTGCTTCCTGTTTCGTCAGGATAACCTCTGCCATTCCGCCGACCATACGGTCGGAAACACCATTCCCCATTCCAGAAGTCCAGTTGACATAATTCCCAATCGAATAATAAACTAACATTTTATGTCCTGTTTCTTCGTCTGTAACCCATTCCACCGGTTCGATCACATGGGGATGTGTGCCAAGTACCAGATCCACACCTTCCCGCAGAAAAATCTCAGTCCATGCTTCCTGTTCCTCCGAAGGAGTTAATTCATATTCCGTTCCCCAGTGCGGACACACAATTGTAAAGTCAGCTGCTTCCTCCGCCCTGCGGATATCCTCCACGACCTGTTCTTCCTCCAACAAATCCACCGCATACGGCATACCTGCCGGCAGGCTGATTCCATTTGTTCCATAAGTATAATTTAATACTGCCACACGGATTCCGTTTTTCTCATATATATACAGGCTGTCCCTGTCCTCCTGACTGTCGTGAATTCCCAGTATTCCTATCTGCGGATAATTTGTTCTCCAAAACTGTATACAGTTTAACAGTCCGGTTTTTCCCTTATCCAAGGCATGATTTGTTCCATGGCAGATAATATCGAATCCTGCCGCAGCCAGTGCATCTCCTATGGCATATGGGGCATTAAAGGCGGGATAACCTGATATTCCCAGCCCCTCTCCGCCTATGATTACCTCCTGGTTTACAATCGCCAGATCCGCGGCGCTTATCATTTCCCCGGTATTGGAAAACAATGCCGTAAAATCATAGCTGCCGTCTTCCTGCTGTGCGGATTCCTCCACCCTGTCATGCAGCAATACATCGCCCACCATAATCAGTGACAGTTCCTGTGGCTCCGGCTCTGCCATAACTTCCTGCACCACTTCGCTATCCGGCTCCGTACTTTCTTCCGCCTGATTTTCCTGCACTGTCGTTTCTTGCGTGACAGGATTTTCTATCCCTGCACTGTTATCTCCTGTTTCTTTTATAGTACTTTTTCCACAGCCGCATAGCAGCAATGTGAAAATGAGTACTGTAACATAATTTCTCTTTTTCTTCATCCATTCTCCCTATTCTTCACATATTTTCTGTGCATACAGGTGCAATGTATCAATGACACGATTGCATACCATGGTATACAAAGCTGCTGTAATATTTATCCCTGCACGGAGTGCCAACGCAAACGGCATTCCAAAAAGCGAAGATGCAATCGCCAACGCCCCGAATGTATTAAATGCAGTCTGCCAGCGGTAACCTGCCGAATAACCAACACCGATTCCTCCGATAATGCCTATCAGACTATACATGGATTCCGGAAGAATCAGGTATAATACCAGAAACAATGCACATCCTACAAGGTTAAACAGCCCTCTGTCCTCTGCTCTTGTGCCACAGTCTTCCGTAAACGGCAGGCATATCGACATACAGGCAATTCCTGCCCACATGGCTCTTGGCAGTCCCAGTGCAGATACCAGAAACATTGCACTGGAAACAATAACTGTCAGTTTGATATACCACAGGTTTCTTGCCGAGTGCAAATTAAATTCCCGGAACAAATCCAAAAATGTCCTGCGATATGGACGTTTCTTCTGGTTTTTGTAAAAAACTGCCATACAGATAACCATTCCTGCTGCCAGCCCCAGAACCCGGTACAGATAGTCCTTTCCCGTCACATCATATCCGAAAAGCAGCAGATATCCCAGCACAAAGGTTGAGTGATTGTACATAATGACATTGTGGCATCCCAGAATCATTAACAGCATAATACAGACCAGATTTACCAGCAATGCACCAAATGGTGACACCCTGTTTGCCAATGCCGGTCCTGTCATCAATATTCCAAAAATGCCAGCAATGCAGAACAGGCCGTGACTCGTCCGGATTCCAAAATCAGCCTGGCGCAGCACCAGCAATGCCAGAAGAACCGTTACTCCCACTACACTGTTTGCATTTCCCGTAAGTTTGCTGTACAAAGTAACAACCGCCACGCAAAAAGCCATCACCAGATATACTTTGAAATTGTAAATCAGTATATGCCGCCTCTTCTCTTTCGGATCCGTTGTTCTCTTTATTAACTGCTTTGAACCTGTTGAACTTAACTGTAGTTCCTGATAAAATGTCATCTTAATTTTCCTCCTGTTTCTTCAAAGTATTGAGTACTATACTGCAACCCTCCGTCAATTTCAAGGAGTTTATATATTTTTTATATCTGTTCCACCCTGAATTCAGACGGCACTACTTCTCTTATTCCATCGCCTTTAATATGTCTGCTTTCTATCCGCTGTACTCCTTTGCGTATACCGGAATCTACCAGTTTTAATACATAGATATTATCAAACCGGTTATATATCGAATCACCACCAAGACCTGACAGACAAATTAACTGTGTATTTGTCTTTTTTGCCATTTCCATCAATGGTTTTAAAAAATGTTCCGCATTTGTCTGTGCAAATGGATTGTCCATAATTAGTACTTTTCCTTCCTCTCCATTTGAGAACAACTCTGTTTCGTCCCTTCGCATATAACTTAACAGGCAGCTAAGCACAACAAATGCCGATAAGAATCCTTCGCCTCCGGAATTTGCCGATACCTGTGCCCATGTTATTGGCACTTCCCGTTCTTCCTCGATTTTATAAAGTTTTATCCTGATATTCCCAATTCCGACCACCTCATCGTACAGTCTCTTTGTAAGTATTGCCTTACCTATGTACTCACCGAGATTTTCATTTTTTTCAACAACATAAATCGCAGATTTTAAAACATTTTCAAAATAGTCATGCAGTCTGAGCCTGAAATGTTCTTTCTCGCTTTCCCAGTCTGGCACCTGGATTTTTAACATCTTAACCGCCCTGTTTCTGATGGTGATTGTAGAATTTTTATCAATCATGGCAATATTATTATTTACCTGCCTGATATATTCAGCCAGCATAACTTCGATATTTTTTTGCTCCTGATCCATTTCTGCCAGATCAATTTTCAGCTTCTCCAGCTGATTCTCATAGGAAATCCTGTTTATTTCAAACTGCTGCGACAGATAGAGCGGCTGTTTCGTCTGCACAAGCAGGCTGTCAAATGTTTTCTTAAAGTATTCATCCGCATACTCTCTTTTTGATGCAATTCCATGTATCTTATCATATATCTGTATCTGCATATTTACCATTTCTTTTGAAATCTGATTTTTCTTCTTCTTTTTTTCTTTCTGATATGCTGCCAGAATATCCAATGCTGCCGTTGCGATGTCCGGTATTCTCTGTATTACTTCTTCTACATGCTCATTTTCCGTTTCAATGCTTTCATCCTCATATTCCGTCATTCCCTCTGCAAAAACAGATAACTGCTGCTTTCTTTCCTGCATGGATTTTATTTCCGTCTGCATCTGGGTATAATCATGTTTCCGAAAATTTATGCGTTTTTCAAATTCCGTATCTGTAATATTTTTTCGTGGAACAGGCTCTTCATATCCTGTACTTTCTTTCAGGTTCTGATAAACATGTTTCAGTTCATTCTTTATCATCTCTATCTTACCCGTAAGTGTGTTATTACTTTCATTTGCATCATTCAGTGTTCTTTCAATCTGTTCTTTCCGGTTTTCCAGATGGTCATACTGTTCTTCTGAGTACAGAAGATTTTTATATTCCTTTTCTTCTATCTTATATCTGTTCTTTTTCTCCAGTTCTCTCTTTTTCTGTACAATATGACTTCCAAACCATTCCTGTCTTTTCTTCAATTCTTCTATAGAATCCGATATTTCCCTTGTCAGTGCCAGATATGCTGCCTCTGTTTTTGCAATTTCCGTATCCATTCCCTTTTGTGCTTTCTGACTTTCTGCCATTTTTGCATAGGTCTCATATTCTGCTCTCTTTTTCCGCAGATATTTCTCCTGCTCCTGAATCCGTTTTAACTTATCGGTAATTGTATTAACTGCAAATTCCGTTTCTTTCATCGAATCCGTCAGCTGTTTCTGCACTTTTAACAGTTCCTCTTTTTCATTCCGGATTCTTTTCAGACTCATAACTGCCTTTCCATATACTTCATACTTCCTGCAGAGCTTTTCAAACTCCCGCTGCCTGTTTTCGTATTCGGTTATATTCTTTCTTAACTGATTAATCTGCATCTCTGTCTTTCTGCACACTTCTTCTATATCAGCTCTTTCATTCCGGATTTTCAATCTCTTTTCTTCCGATCCCGTCTTTTGCCCCATGGTGTACTGAAGTTCTCTTTCTGTCTGCTGGTACAGTTCTTCTGAATAACTCTGGTATTCTATGCAGTTTTTATAATTCCGGTATGTATCCAGTTCCTTTTCTTTCTCATCTATTGATTTTTGCAAAGTTTCTATTCTGCTTTTTATTTCTTCCAGCATTTTCTCCAGCTCACTCCGATCCAGAAGATGATGATTAAAGAAAATATAAAATCTGATATGTTCCATAGATGTAATATGATTTACTGTACTTCCGGACAACTTTTCCAGTTCATCTTTTTTTATAATCGGGACAGGAAATTTTGTATAATTTTCTTTGTCCAGTTTTTCAAATTTCTCATATGCCCCCTGTTCCATAATAACTGCATATGGCAAAAACGGATTCTGTTCTGTCAGTTTCCTGTTCTCTTCCACAGATCGTCCATTTTTTGTCAGCCATTCCATGCCATATATAATGTCAATTCCATTCTGTTCCAGATATTCCCTGAATGCTGCCGGAAGTTCTATGGTTTTTCCTTCTCTTAACCGGACAAATTCCTTCTCCTCGTCTGACTTTTTTCCAATCCATTCGTTTTTGATCAGATCCAGTTCCCTGATTTTTCCTTCCAGACGATCCAGAATCTGTTCCTTTCGATTCAGATTATCTTCCGGAAGTTCTATATATTTCATTATTTTTAAGCGGGTATTTCTCTGTTCTTCTAAATCAGCGATTTTTTTCTGATAACCTTCAATACTGTTTTCCATCCGGCTTATCTGAACCGCTTCATTCGTATATTCCTGCTCCAGTTTTTTATCTCTGATGGATAAAGTATTTTTCTCCTTTGAATACTCCGCCAGCTTATTTTCCTTTTCCTGCCGTTCTTCCTGAATTTCCTTCTGTTTTAACTCCAAAAATCCATCCTCATAAAATCCAAGCAGATTTCTTTTCATGACATACCCTGTTTCCCTGCAGAACGTTTCTTCTGTTTCCGTATAATTTTGTATTGTCCGTTCCAGACCTCCCGTCTGTGTACTGAGCTGTCTGATTTTTTCTTCCTTACAGTTATACTCTTCTTTTTCTTTCTTTATTTTGTCCAGGGACTTTTCTAACAGTTCTTTATGTGTAGCATATTCTGATTTCTGCTTTTCCATTTCATTTTCATAATACAGATACAATGTAGTTCCAAGTTCTTCTATTCGGTCTTTATTTTGTGCATTTTCCTGTAAAAACACCCTGACTTTTTCATCTACCTCTGCTTTTTCTACTTCCAGTTCCAGGATTTCAGTATCAATCTTATTAAGATCATACTTATTTATTTCTCTGAGTAAATTTTCTTTCGCCAGAGTAAGTCTGGTAATTTCTATTTCCTGTTCACTGCGCTCTGCCACCAGCTTTTCTTTCTCTGTTTCATATCCATATATTTCATATGATATTTTTTCATAACGGATATGTCTGATTTCCTCGTCAATCTCTCTTAATACTTCCTCTTTTTTCTTTATCAGAGCTGACAAGTTCCGGATTCCATCATTTAATGCATCTGTATACAATATCAGTTCGCTCTTCAGTTCTTCTCCATCCTGATATTTTTGAACATAATCCTCAATCTCTGTTTTCAGCTGTGCTGTATCTGCAAAATACTGTTCTATTATTTTTTTCCGTTCCACACGCGACTGGTTACTTCTGTACTGTTCTACGAACTGCATTGTGAGTTTTCGAAATTCTTCTATCTTATCTTTCTCCTGATTGAGCTTATCCTCTACCGGTCTTAAAAACCAGTTCTCTACAAGATTCCTTTCATCTCTGGCATTCTGGAATAATTCGGATAAACCAGATTCCTTCTGATTTACTTTTCTTATAATACTTTCCCATTCATGGTTATTTATCTGATATTGTTTCAGAGTGTTAAAATACTGGCTTCTTCCATACCGTGAGGACATATCATATAAACGAAAATCTCCGTCTTTCTCCCTGCTTATCTCCTCCAGAATACTTCTGCATTCCGCAAATCCTCTTAGTATCTTTCTGTCTCCGTCTTTTTTTACGACAGGGAGCTGTTCCAGAGCATAACTGCATGCATCCGTATAACTTCCTGTAAATGTATATATTTCCAGTTCTTCCGTATCGTTATCTTCCTTCTGGCTCTTTCTCACCATCATTCCAGCCATGAATTTTTCCTGATTCTGATCCAGTTTCCACTCCGTTATAATAAAAGTTGGTCTGTTTGTAGTAAAATAACTCTTAAATGGCCGATCTCCAAAATCACGATAAGATTTATTCACAAACAGACTTACAATCATCTGCACCAGTACACTTTTTCCTCCTCCATTCCTGAGCGATATCAGTGTACTTTCCCCTGCAAGGTCAAATATTTCATCATCTATCCGTATTGTATTTCCATTATAATTCAGATTTAAAATTCTTATTTTCTCTATCCTGCTCATCTTCTGCCCTCAACACTTCCATAATTGCTGTATAATTATCTTTATTCAATATTTTATATTCCATAATATTGTCCAGTTTTGGTGTTGTTTTTATCATCTCATCCTCCTGCACAAACACAATCAGTCCCTGCCTGTCCAGAAAATCACAGATAATACTGACAAACCCCTCTTTTGTATATTTCGCTCTTGTTCCTTCCTCTACACTCTTTAATGCCTGATATGCTTCAGTCATGCTTTTATAATCCAGAATGTTTTCCTGATCACCATTCTCTTCCCGCTGCTGCTCCATCTCATATCCTGCTTTTAATTTCTCCGCCACAATATTCTGAAGTTCTCCAAGTTTCAGAAATTCCCTGGATTTTGCAGTACTTCCCTGCCCATCAAAGAATTCAGCAATCAGAGTTACTATAACAAACTGTGAAAGATAATAATCCCGGTCTGTTGCACCTGACTTACAGATTTCTTTTTTCAAATCTGCTTTTGTATATCCCAGATATTTATTTTCCATATCAGGCATCAGATAAATGCTACTTCCATAGCGTTCTACACTGCATCCTGCAATTTCTGCCTGATTTTTAACAAGATTCATAACCTCTTCCCGTTCCACATATGCCCGGTACAGATCATCTACACCCATATCTGTATCATTCAATGCTCCATGGCACAGCAGATAATAAAAAATTTTCTGGCTGTATGTAATATTTTCTATTTCGTATGCCATATACTACCTCTTTTCGTATATAAATTTTATATTTGAACATTTCAGATTTCTGAAATTACCGGTTTCATCTTTTAGATTTTTAAAGTACACCGCTTTTTCTTCCTTAGCCGGGTATACCTGTATCATTCCTATTGTTCCATACTTCTTATCCTCTAATATGGTAAGCAGCATTTCATTCAGTACAAAACTGTCCGATGCTTCCATGAGATATCCTGCCTGCTCTTTTCTTAAATCTTCCACGCTTACCGTTCCTGCTGTCAAAAATTCTATCATAATCTCCCGGAATATTTCAACTGACGGAATCAAATCCTGCTGCTCTTCCATTCCACATTCCATGCTTAATTTTGCAAGGTCCAGTTCACCATATTCCAGTAATTTATCAAGAACTATTC
>ENA-ORMJ01000634-ORMJ01000634.1-human-gut-metagenome-genome-assembly--contig:-NODE-634-length-25797-cov-9.823751_pt1 | contig 25797 bp, 19 predicted proteins | sample MGYA00242100_ERZ508989 | MGnify/ENA primary metagenome ERZ508989 (study PRJEB26280, sample SAMEA2531403) | human gut metagenome | biome: human gut; feature: human-associated habitat; material: faeces...
TGCAGGTATACCCTGCCGCAACGGCCCGTCAGGTCGTGGATGCACTGCGGGGCGTCCAGCCCATCCTGCCTACGATGCCTGTCCCCTTCGACCCTGCCGATGCGTGGAACCACGTTCCCGATTTCGCTGACGTCTGCGGCCAGCCGCTGGCCCGCCGGGCGATGGTCATCGCGGCTGCGGGCGGACACAACGTCCTGCTCGTCGGTGCGCCCGGCACCGGCAAATCCATGCTGGCCCGCCGCCTGCCCGGCATCCTGCCTCCCCTGACCCGGGAAGAAGCTGTGGAGACGACGAAAATTTACTCCATCGCCGGGCAGATGCCCGCAGGCCGGGGCCTCGTGACGGCACGGCCTTTCCGCAGCCCCCACCACTCGGCCAGTTCGGCTGCGCTGGCGGGCGGCGGGGCGCAGTTCCGCCCCGGCGAGTGCAGTCTGGCCAACTGCGGCGTCCTCTTCCTCGACGAACTGCCCGAGTTCTCCCGCGAGAGCCTCGAAGTGCTGCGCCAGCCCCTCGAGGATGGCTGCATCACGGTCAGCCGGGCCGCCGGAAGCGCCACTTATCCCAGCCGCTTCCAGCTCGTCGCCGCCATGAACCCCTGCAAATGCGGCTACTACGGCCACCCTACCCGGGCCTGCACCTGTTCGCCCAGCGCAGTGCGGCAGTACCGCAGCCGGGTGTCCGGCCCGCTGCTGGACCGCATCGACCTCTGCGTCGAGATGGACCCGGTGGCCTTCGATGAACTGCATGGCGCTGCCCCTTCCGAGAGCAGCGCCGAGCTGCGGAAACAGGTCCTTGCTGCCCGGGCCATCCAGGCCCAGCGGTACGCTGCTCCCGGCTACGAGGATGTGCGCTGCAACGCCCAGCTCACCGCCGGGCAGGTACGGCGCATCTGCCGGATGACCCCCGCTGCTGAACAGCTCCTGCGGGCCTCCTACGAGACGCTGGGCCTTTCGGCCCGCGCCCACGACCGCATCCTCCGGGTGGCCCGCACCATTGCCGACCTTTCCGGCAAGCGCCTCCTCGACGAGGATTCGCTGCTCGAGGCTCTGCAATACCGTGCGCAGGAAAAGGTCGATCTGACGTTCTGATCCAGACAAAAATCCCCCGGCTGGACCGGGGGATTTTTGCGTTATAAAACTTTTAGAATCTTCTCCACGCATCGGGCAGGAAGAGCACCAGCATCGGGAAAATTTCCAGACGACCGGCCAGCATATCGAAGATGAGCACCAGCTTTGCAAAGTTGGAGTAGGCCCCGAAGTTCATCATGGGACCCACCTGATTGAGGCCGGGGCCGATGTTGTTCAGGGTGGCGGCGATGGAGGTGAAGTTCGTCACCATGTCAAAGCCGTCCAGACTGACAAGCATGAAACTCGCCGCAAAGATGAAGATGTAGGCCGCCAGAAAGACGTTGGTGGTGCGGATGGTCTCATGATTGACCAGCTTGCCGTCCATCCGGACGGGGGCCACCACCTGCGGGTGGAGAGCCTGCTTCAGCTCCTTGCCCAGCGTCTTGCCCATCAGGAGGAAGCGGCTCACCTTGATGCCGCCGCCGGTGCTGCCCGCGCAGGCACCCACGAACATCAGCAGCACCAGCACCTCTTTTGCCAGCGTGGGCCAGAGGTCGAAATCACAGCTGGAAAAGCCGGTGGTGGTAATGATGGAGCCGACCTGGAAGGCCGCATGGCGCAGCGCCTCGCCGAAGGTGCCGTAGAGGCTGCGGATGTTCACCGTGATGACGGCCACCGCCGCCAGAATGATGGCGAAATAGGCGCGGACTTCCTCGCTGGACGCTGCGCGGCGGAACCGGCGCAGCAGCAGCAGGAAATACGCGTTGAAGTTGACGCCGAAGAGGATCATAAAGATGGTCACGACCCACTGGATGTAGGGCGAGAAGCTGGCAAAGCTGTCGTTCTTGAAGCCGAAGCCGCCAGTACCCGCCGTGCCAAAGGCCGTGAGCAGGGAGTCGAACACATTCATTCCGCCCGCCAGTAGGAAGCAGACCTCCACCACCGTGAGCGCGAAATAGATGCCATACAGGATCTTGGCCGTAGACTGCACCTTCGGCACCAGCTTGTCCACCTGCGGGCCGGGGCTTTCCGCCTTCATCAGGTTGACGTGGGAGCCGCCGGTCAGGGGCAGCAGGGAGAGCAGGAACACCAGAACGCCCATGCCGCCGATCCAATGGGTGAAGCTGCGCCAGAACAGGATGCCGTTGGGCAGGCCCTCCACACCGGGCAGGATGCTGGCACCGGTGGTGGTGAAGCCCGAAACGGTCTCAAACATGGCGTCCACGGGGTTCGGGATGCAGCCGGTGAGGACGAACGGCACTGCGCCCATGATACTGATGGTGATCCAGCTCAGGGCGGTGGCCGCAAAGCCCTCCCGCATATAGAACACCTTGCTGCGGGGCTTGATGGTCTGCAGGGCAAAGCCCAGCGCCCCACTGATGGCCGCCGTCAGCAGGAACACGCCCATGACGGCCCACTCGGCGTAGATGAGGCTCGTCACCGCCGGGAGCAGCAGCAATGTACCCTCTATCATCAGGATGTAGCCCAGCAGACGAAAGACGATCGCATAATTCATACGCCCTGTCCCCCGTTACTCTTCCACGATGTCCCGCAGGTCATGCAGGCCGTGTTCCAGCGTGACGACGATGACGTTGTCGCCCACCTGGATCTGGTCGCCGCCGCGGGGGATGAGGATGTTGTCGCCGCGGGTGATGCAGCAGAGCAGCAGATTCTTTTTCAGATGCAGCTGGCTCAGCGGCACGCCGGTGGCCCGGCTCTCCTCATGGACCGTGAATTCCAGCGCTTCCACGCGGTCGTCGAGGATGCGGTAAAGGGTCTTGATGTTGTTGCCGGCCTCGTTCTGCAGGGCGCGGACGTACTGCACGATGTAGTCGCAGGTCATGTACTTGGGGTAGACGATGCTGCCCAGATCGAGCCCGGCCAGAATATCGTCGAACTCGAGGCGGTTGATCTTCGTGACCAGCTTGCCCTTGGAGTGCTTTTTTGCAAACAGGGTCAGCAGCACGTTTTCTTCGTCGATGTTGGTCAGAGCCACGAAGGCTTCGGTGGATTCCAGACCTTCCGAGAGCAGGAAGTCGCGGTTGGAGCCGTCCTCGTTCAAAATTTGTGCCTCAGGCAGGGACTCGGCCAGAACATTGCAGCGGGCCGGGTCCCGCTCGACGATGCGGACGCGGACGTGATTTTCCAGCAGCTCCTGGCTCAGGTAATAGGCGATGGCACCGCCGCCCACGATGAGGGCGTTGCGCACCGGCCGCACCGGCATATTGATACGCTGGAAGAACTCGTGGGCCTTCTCCTGCGTGGCGAGGAAGGTGACCTGGTCGCCGTTCTGCAGCACAAAGTTGCCGTTGGGGATGATGACCCCGCCGTCACGCTCCACCGCGCAGACCAGAATGTCGCTCTTGAGGCGGGTGGGGATCTCGTGGATTGCCACGCCGTCCAGCCCCTGCCGCTCGGTCAGCGCAAACTTGATGAGCCGCACGCGTCCGCCCGCGAAGGTATCGATCTTGCTTGCGCCCGGGAACCGCAGCAGGTGGGAGATTTCCTTGGCCGCTGCCATTTCGGGGTTGATGATGGCCGAGATGCCGATCTGCTTCTTGATAAAGTCCAGCTCATGGCTGTAAGACGGGTTGCGCACGCGGGCGATGGCGTGGCAGTGGCCCGCCTTTTTGGCGAACATGCAGCACAGCAGGTTCAGCTCGTCCGAACCGGTGACTGCGATGAACACGTCCGCTTCCTCCACGCCCGCCTCGGACAGGGTGGTGATGGACGAACCGTTGCCGAGAATGCTCATCACATCGTAGGACTCCCCGATATGCTCCACACGGGCCTTGTTCGTGTCGATAACTGTCACGTTGTGACCCTCTTCACTGAGCTGCCGCGCCAGCGCTGTGCCGACCTTGCCGCCGCCCACCAAAACGATCTTCATAGAATAACCCTTTCTCTTCTCCTGCGCCGTCTGGGCGCTATTGAATAGATTATACCACATCTCGGGCAAAACATCTACAAAATCAGCCCTTCTGTCGGCTTTATCCAACCACAAAGCGCAGTTTTGGCGGAAAAACGGCCCCGGAACACACAGATCCCGGGGCCGTTCTCAGCGATTCAGGTATTTCAGTACCGCTCCACGCCGTCCTTGGTGACGAGGGCGTAGACCAGCGGGGCTTCTTCGGGCTTTTCGGGGCCGTAGACGAGGCCGCTGCGGTACTCGGCGGCGGCAGCGCCGAACTTATCCGCCGCGCCGTAGAAAGTGGCGAGGCTCTCGCCCTTGTGGACGTAGTCGCCGCGCTTCTTGTGGAGGGTGATGCCGGCGGCGAAGTCCAGCGGGTCGCCCTTCTTCTGACGGCCTGCGCCCAGCAGAACGCTGGCAGAGCCGATCTTCTCGGCGTCGTTGGCGACGATGTAGCCGTCCTCTTCGGCCAGCAGCTCATAGCTGGCGGCGGGCTTCTCGAAGAGGCTGTAGTCGTCCAGAACGCAGGTATCGCCGCCCTGAGCCGCGAACATCTCCTTGCACTTTGCAAAGGCAGAGCCGTCTGCGATGACAGCCTCGGCCATGGCGCGGCACTCGGCGGGGGACCCCTGATCGGCCAGCACCAGCATATTCGCAGCCAGCTGCAGGCAGACCTCGGTCAGGTCGGCGGGGCCGTGGCCCTTGAGCACGTCCATGCTCTCCATGACCTCGAGGCTGTTGCCGATGTTGTGACCCAGCGGGGTGTCCATGTCGGTGATCATCGCGGCGACGCGGCGGCCATGATGGGTGCCGATGGAGACCATCAGCTTGGCCAGTTCGATGCTCTGGTCCACGGTCTTCATGAAAGCACCGGTGCCGGTGGTGACGTCCAGCAGGATAGCATCGGAGCCGGAGGCCAGCTTCTTGGACATGATGCTGGATGCGATGAGGGGGATGCAGCTGACGGTTGCGGTGACGTCGCGGAGGGCGTACATCTTCTTATCTGCCACGGCGATGCCCTCGCTCTGGCCAATGACCGACAGGCCGATCTTATTCACCTGTGCAAAGAACTCCTCCTGCGAGAGGGCAGTCTTTGTGCCGGGGACGCTCTCCATCTTGTCGATGGTGCCGCCGGTGTGGCCGAGGCCGCGGCCGCTCATCTTGGCGATCTTGACGCCGCAGGCCGCGACGATGGGCGCGATGACCAGCGTGGTCTTGTCGCCCACGCCGCCGGTGGAGTGCTTGTCCACCTTGATGCCCGGGATGGGCGAAAGGTCCACCATGACGCCGCTGTGGGCCATCACGTCGGTCAACTCGGCAGTCTCCTCGTCGGTCATGCCGCGCAGGTAGACAGCCATCATCCAGGCCGCCATCTGGTAATCGGCCACCTCGCCGCTGACGAAGCCGTTGACGATGGCTTCCAGCTCCTCGCGGCTGTGGGTGCCGCCGTCCCGCTTTTTGGCGATCAAATCGTAAATGCGCATAAGGTCACGCTCCTAAATAATATTCTCCGCCGACGGCCCGGGCCGCGCTGCCCCGCCTCCGGCAATAGTATGACATTGTAATTCAAGTATAGCAAATTTTCCCGCAAAAGCAAGCGCCGTTTTGTGGAATCTGTTGAAAAAGAAACAAAAAGGGCGCAGCCGCCCGGAAAAGCAGCTGCGCCCGGAAAATACGCTCGAATCAGCGGGAACCCTTGTCGTAGGGGATGCCCTCGGCCTTGGGGGCCATGCTGTTCTTGGAGGTGAAGGCCAGAATGACCATGGATGCCACGAAGGGCATCATGTTGTAGATGTTGCTGGACCAGTGGAGCTGTGCGAGGAAGGTGGAGTCGGCGATGTTGGCCAGACTCTTGAACACGGCAAAGAACATGGCTGCGCCGCAGATGTTGAAGGGCTTCCACTGACCGAAGATCATAACGGCCATGGCAAGGAAGCCTGCACCGGCCACGCCGACCTCGAAGTTCCAGGTCTGGACGGGAGGCACGATATAGGCCAGACCGCCGATGGCACCCAGAGCGCCCGAGATGACGACACCGGCATAACGCATCTTGTAGACGTTGATGCCCACAGAGTCCGCAGCCTGAGGATGCTCGCCGCAGGCGCGCAGACGCAGGCCGAAGCGGGTCTTGTACAGCACGATGTAGCTGATGATGAGCAGTGCGATGCCCAGCGGGACAAAGATGCTCAGCTCCAGGCCGCCGATGCTGAACAGGAAAGGCTTGTTGGAGTAGTTCAGCTTGGCGCTGCCGCTGTCGCTGAAGTTCTTGGAGATGACCACAGCCACCGCCGTCGCCAGCAGGTTCAGGGCCGTGCCGCCGATGGTCTGGTCCGCTTTCAGATTGATGGACGCGAAGGCCAGCAGCAGGCTGTAGACCATGCCGGCGATAGCCGCCACCAGCACAGCGATGAGCACGGTGGCGAAAGCCGACAGGCCCGCGGGCAGCATGGTGAGGGTGAGGACACCCGCCACACCGCCGATGACCATGATGCCTTCCAGTGCGATATTGATGATGCCGGAGTGCTCACTGAACATACCGCCCAGAGCGACCAGCATCAGCACGATGCCATACAGCAGAGTATACTTAATGAGAAGCAGCATATCACTTGCCCTCCTTCTTGGTTTCGGTCTTAGCAGGGGCAGGCTCTGCATTCACGTTGGTCTTGTCCGCATTCTTGAACAGCATGGAGTGGATCTTGCCACGGAACAGCATGGAGAATGCGCACAGGTAGATGATGATACCGCTGATCAGGTCGGAGATCTCGGTGGGGTAATACTTGGTGGACAGGAAAGAGCCGCCGACCGAGATGTGGGAGATGAAGAGAGCGGAGAAGATGGTGCCGATGGGGTTGGAGCTTGCCAGCAGGGCCACAGAGATGCCATTGAAGCCCATGGCCGGCAGGCTGGTGGAGTTCAGCGGGTTCCACTGAGAGACGTTGGACAGGTAGTAGAGTCCGGCGCCGAAGCCTGCCAGAGCGCCTGCAATGGCCATGGAGAGGATGATGTTCTTCTTCTCGTTGATGCCGGCGTAGCGGGCGGCGCTCTTGTTCAGGCCGACGGCCTTCAGCTCATAGCCAAAGGTGGTCTTGTTCAGGATGACCCAGATCAGAATGGCGACTGCCGCAGCGAGGAAGATTGCAATGGTGGTGCTGTTGGTCTGGAACATCTTGTTCAGGCCGAAGTCCGGGATGAGGGACTGGGACAGTTCGGCGCTCTTTCCGAGGTTCAGGGTACGGGTGTTGCGCACGTCGTACATGGGGCCGGTGCCGTTCTGGTAGATAAGCTCATTGACCAGATACAAACCGATCCAGTTGAACATGATGGAGGTGATGACCTCGTTGATGTTGAAGTAAGCCTTGAAGAAGCCGGGGATAGCTCCCCAGATGCCGCCGAGGATGGTGGCGACGATCAGGCAGATATACCAGGGCATCTTGAGCATGATGGCACAGTAGAGTGCGCCGTAAGCGCCCAGCGTGTACTGACCGGCAGCACCGATGTTGAACAGGCCGGTCTTGAAGGCGAAGGCCACGGACAGACCGGTCATGATGAGGGGTGCTGCGTTGGCCAGCTCCTTGCCGACGCCGTAGGGGGCGTCATGGAAGCCGCCCTTAATGATGCGGACAAAGCCGTCGCCCCATGCGTGGGCCGGGTTAATGGCCAGCAGCACGAGGAAGCCCACAGCCATGCCGATGACGATGCACAGCAGCGCGGCCAGCACACTGGTGATGGAGCTGTTGAGGTTGCTGTGGGAAAGTTTTTTCTTGTTCATTTATTTGCTCTCCTTTCCCTGCTTGCGTGCGCCGGCCATGTAGAGGCCCAGCTCCTGCACAGTGGTGGTCTTGGGGTCGAACTCGCCTACGATCTCGCCCTCGTACATGACGAGGATGCGGTCGGACAGGTTCATGACCTCATCCAGCTCGAGGCTGACCAGCAGGACAGCTTTGCCCTTGTCGCGCTCGGCGACGATCTGGCGGTGGATGTATTCGATCGCGCCGACATCCAGGCCGCGGGTGGGCTGAACAGCCACCAGCAGCTTGGGGTCTTTGTCGATCTCGCGGGCGATGATGGCTTTCTGCTGGTTGCCGCCGGACATGCTGCGCACGATGGTGGAGCTGCCCTGACCGCTGCGGACGTCGTACTGAGCGATCAGCTTATCGGAGTACTCGCGGACTTTATCGGACTGGATGAAGCCGCCCTTCTGGAACTCGGGCTGCCAGTAGCGCTGGAGCACCATGTTGTTCTCGAGGCTGTAATCCAGCACCAGACCGTGCTTGTGGCGGTCTTCGGGGATGTGGCTCATGCCGTCCTTCGAGCGCTGGCGGATGCTCTCGCGGGTGATGTCCTTGCCGTCCAGCGTGATCTTGCCGCCCGACAGTTTTTCGAGGCCGGTGAGGCCATAGACGAGCTCGGTCTGGCCGTTGCCCTCGATGCCCGCCAGACAGACGATCTCGCCTGCGTGGACCTGGAAGGTGACGTCCTTGACGGAGTCCTTCTTGCGCTGGTCGTTGTGGATGGTGACACCCTCCACGTCCAGCACGACATCGCCCGGGTGAGCGGGCTTTTTATCGACCTGAAGCTGGACGTCACGGCCGACCATCATGCGGGAAAGCTCTTCCTTGGTGGTGTCCTTGATGTCCACGGTACCCATATACTTGCCCTTGCGCAGGACGGTGCAGCGGTCGGCGACCGCCATGATCTCGTTGAGCTTGTGGGTAATAAAGAGGATGGACTTGCCCTCCTTCTTGAACCCGCGCATGATCTCCATCAGCTCGTCGATCTCCTGCGGGGTCAGCACAGCGGTGGGCTCGTCGAAGATGAGGATCTCATTGTCGCGGTAGAGCATCTTCAAAATCTCCACGCGCTGCTGCATACCCACCGAAATATCACTGATGAGCGCATCGGGGTCAACACGCAGGCCGTACTTCTCGCTCAGGGCCACGACCTTCTTGCGGGCCTCAGCCTTCTGCAAAAAGCCCAGCTTGTTGGGCTCCACGCCCAGAATGATGTTGTCCAGCACGCTGAAGCACTCCACCAGCTTGAAGTGCTGGTGGACCATACCGATGCCCAGTGCGTTTGCATCGTTGGGGTTGCGGATGGCGACCTCCTTGCCGTTTTTGAGGATCTTACCCTCCTCCGGCTGATACAGGCCGAACAGCACGCTCATCAGGGTGCTTTTGCCTGCGCCGTTCTCGCCCAGCAGGGCATGGACCTCACCTTTGCGCAGCTGCAGGGTAATGTCGTCGTTTGCCTTGATGCCCGGGAACTCCTTGGTGATATGGAGCATCTCGATCACAAAATCCTCTGCCAATCTGCTCACTCTCCTTTCGTGTCCAAGCGACACTTATACTATTCTGATGCCCATTATACCGTATTTTTGCTGTTTTGCACACTTCTTTTTGAAAATTTAGTGTTTTGCTATATCACAAGTATTACTTTTGTGCATTTCGACGGACATTCCTTCCTCGTCTTGAAAAAGCATACAAAAAAGGCGGGACGCCCTTTGCAGAGCGCCCCGCCCGGGAAAGCCTTGATTACTGGATGTAGTTGACGGTGGTGAACTCGCTGACGGTGGGCTTGGTGCTGTCGTCAGAGCTGTTGTCCACAGTGATCTCGCCGCTCTTGATCTTCTCCTTCAGTGCCTCGTACTCGTCGGTGGTGAAGGTCTCGAAGTTCCAGCTGTCAGCATCGGTGGGCAGGCCGATGTAGTCGCCGTCCTCCAGACCGAAGTTGCCGTTGGAAGCAGCGATTTCGCTCCAATCGCCTGCCTCGATGTCGGACAGAGCGGTGTTGACAGCCTCGGTCAGGCCCTTCATTGCAGAGGTGATGAAGGGGTTGTAAGCGAAGGAGCCGTCTGCCACGCCGTTGACACCGATGTAGTTCTGGTCAACGTCAACGCCGACGACATAGCCGTTGTTCTTCAGAGCAGCCTCAACAGCGGAGGTGTAGATGCCGCCGCCGCAGGCGAAGACGACCTGAGTGCCGTTGGAGTACCAGCCCTCCATACGGGAGGTGATGTTTGCATCGCCGTAGAACTGGCCGCCGTAGAAGTAGTTGATGTCGATGTTGGTGCCCAGCTCCTGAGCAGCAGCGTCAGCGCCCTGCACGTAGCCGTAGCCGTAACGGATGACAGCGGGGACAGCCATGCCGCCGAGGAAGCCCAGCTTGGTCTTGCCGTCCTTAACGACAGCGTAGCCAGCCAGATAACCTGCCTGCTCCTCCTTGAAGGTGATGCAGTAGCAGTTTGCGGGGATGGCGTCGGTACCGATGTCGCCCTGGGTGACATCGATGGCGATGAACTTGACATCGGGGTACTGGTCAGCAGCCCATGCCAGAGAAGCGCCGTACAGGTAGCCGACGCAGACGATGACGTCAGCGCCATCGTTGACAGCCTGGCGGATCATGGTCTCGCGGTCCTCATCGGAAGCGTCAGCCTCGGGGATGTAGTACTGGCAGTCATCGCCCATGTAGCCGGAAACAGCGGTCCAGCAGGCCTGGTTGAAGCTCTCATCATCGATGGTGCCGGTGTCGCAGGTCAGAGCGACCTTCACGATCTTCTCGCCGCCCTCAGCGGTGGAAGCGGCTGCGCTGGTGGAGGCAGCTGCAGAGGAAGCAGTGGAAGAGGAAGAACCGCCGCATGCAGTCAGAACGCCGGCTGCAGCAACAACGCCTGCAGCGGCCAGAAAATTACGACGAGAAATCATCATAATGAAAACTCTCCTTTTATTTTAATATAATCGCGTTTTGTTGACGAAATGTGCGCACTTGCACATTTACTGGCTCAAGTATAGCGGGAAGAAGTGACAGATGCAAGCCTTTTCCGATTACAAAACATTTACAATTATTTTATCAAAATTGTATAAAAATCACACTTATCCCGGAAGATCCGCTCCGCCCGGCCTTTTTCGCGCAGCTGCGTTCAGTCTTCCACGGCCTTGTTGCCTGCCACGTTGGAGGGACCGAAGCCGAAGGGCAGCAGCTCGTCCATGCTGCGCTCGATGAAATCGTCCGGGCTTTTTGCCATGATGACATTCAGCTCCGGGCCGCCGAATTCGAACAGCGCCTGACGGCAGACGCCGCAGGGCGAGGTGACCTGCTTGTTGACTTCGCCCCGGCGCGCACCCACCACGGCGATGTCGGTGAACCTGGTCACGCCCTCGGCCACAGCCTTGAACAGGGCCGTCCGCTCGGCGCAGCTGGTGGGGGTAAAGGCGGCATTCTCCACGTTGCAGCCGGTGAAGATGCGGCCATCCTCGGCGCGCAGAGCAGCACCCACCATAAAGTCGCTGTAAGGCGCGTAAGCTCTCTCCCTGGCCGCAAGGGCCATCCGGATGAGCTCCTGCTTTTCTTCCAGAGTCAGTTTTGTCATGGTCGGTTCTCCTTTTTGCAATTTGTAGATATAGCGTTCTTCGTCCTGTGGGACGAAGCCAATGGATTCAAACATTTTCTGCGACTGGGTATTGAAGGAATAGATGTGCGCGAAGCACTCCGCCAAGCCCCTTTCCCGAGCCAGCTCCAGCATTTTTTCGATGACCTTCCGCCCGATGTGTTTATTCTGGTACTCCTTGCAGATGACGATGGCCAGCTCGCCTGTCGTCCGCAGGCTGACGTCACCACAAAGCACACCCCGATACTCGATATAAAACAGTTCCCCGTGTGTGTCCAGATAATGATACATCCGCTTCAGCAGCGGCAAATTATAAACGGAGTCCCTGTTATCTACCTGTTTGCAGAGCTGTGCATCCTGATACCACGCAAGTGCTGTATCGTAGGCCGGATAATACGGAACAAGCCGGATGTTCCTCTCCACAGAAATCGGACTGCGCACCATGTTCACCGTTTCTCTGTTCATCGGCCTCATTCCCTTCTGTGTCGTGTATTTAAGTATAAATCATTCTTTTTAGAAGTGCAAGTAGTGATAATTTCACAGTATTTTGCAATGAAACTTCTTGTATTTATCATTACAAATGAATATAATAGAATTACAAAGGAGGCGCATCAGAATGGCAAATGCAGTCAACGTGAATTTTCGGATGGACCCCGACCTCAAGCGGAGCATGGAGGAGGTCTGCGCCGAGATGGGGCTTTCGATGACGACAGCCTTCACGATTTTTGCAAAGAAAGTGTCGCGCGAGCATCGGATTCCCTTTGAAGTCTCCGCCGATCCCTTCTATTCCGAAAGCAACATCAGTCGTCTCCGTCAAATCACCAATGACATCGATACAGGTAAAATCCCGCTCACTGAGCACGAACTTATGGAGGTAGATTAAATGAATTTAGTTTAGAAAGAAAATGCATAGAATGATTATTGTCTTTGGCAGACGCGGGACAAAAAGCTGCTGAAGCGAATCAACTCCCTCATAAAAGACATTCAGCGGAACACCTATGAGGGCATCGGCAAGCCCGAGCCTTTGAAGGGAGATTTGAGCGGATGGTGGAGTCGGCGTATCGACGACACCCACCGCATCGTCTACCGGGAGCAGGATGGAAACATCATCATTGCGTCCTGTTACGGTCATTACACGGATACCTGAAAAGCAAAAAGACTGCTGTCGGCCGACAGCAGTCTTTTTGTATTATGGTTAAATCAATACTCCGCGCCCAGTGCGACCTTCATCATATCGGTGAAGCTCTTCTGGCGCTGCTCTGCGGTGGTGATCTCCGGGGAGACAAAGCTGTCGGAGATGGTCAGCAGGCAGGCAGCGTTCTTGCCCAGAGCCTCGGCGTTGGCGAACAGAGCAAAGCTCTCCATCTCCACGCAGAGGCAGCCGCGCTCGTCGCGCAGCAGCTCCCAGTAGGTGGGCTTCGCGTCGGAAGGCTGACGGTAGAAAACGTCGGAGGAGTGGATGTTGCCCTCGATGAGCTTGATACCCTGCTTCTTGGCGGAGGCGCGCAGCTTGTCATTCAGCTCCTCACTGGGGAAGGTGATGTCGTGGTCGTTGCCGCTCTGGACGCGGGCATAGTTGGACTCACTGACCGCACCGGTGGCCAGCACAGTGTCGAACAGCTTGGCGTCGGCAGTGTAGCTGCCGGCGGAGCCGATGCGGATGATGTTGTCCACATCGTAGAACTTGAACAGCTCGTAGGAATAGATGCCGATGGAGGGCATCCCCATGCCGCTGCCCATCACGCTGATGGGACGGCCCTCGTAGGTACCGGTAAAGCCCAGCATTCCGCGGACGCCCGTCACCTGACGGACATCCTTCAGGAAGGTGTCAGCAATGAACTTTGCGCGCAGGGGGTCGCCCGGCATCAGGACAGTCTTTGCGAAATCGCCCTTTTCGGCGCTGATGTGAGGAGTAGCCATAACAATTATCTCCTTTTTATAAAATTATTTCTTCCCCGGGAATACGTTCTGCGGGGGAATGTACGAACCATTGAGACGTATCTCGAAGTGGCAGTGGTTGCCGGTGGAACGGCCCGTGCTGCCCAGATAGCCGATGAGCTGGCCCTGCTTGACGGTCTGGCCCGCACTGACGGTCAGGGACAGGCAGTGTGCATACACAGAGCTGTATCCACCGCCGTGGCTGATGATGACCGAGTAGCCATAGCCCGTACCTGCACCGGCCTTGTTGTAACCCGCCTTGGTGACGGTGCCGCCTGCGGAGGCGTAGATGGGCGTACCGGCCGGGGCGCAGATGTCCACGCCCTTGTGGCGTCCGCCGTACCAGCGCGAGCAGTAGCGGTAGTTCGGCACAGGCCAGATGAACTGGCCGCTGCCGGTGATGTACTTGGTACTGGAAGTCACCTTCTTGGTGCCTTCGACCACCTTCTTGTTCACCGGCTCCTTGATGACCTCGGTGGAAAGCACGCTCTGGTCCACAAGAATATTGTTGGTGTCGTAGACGTTCTGGAGGGTCACACGGCGCAGACCGTTCTCGCCCTCCTGGAGCACCTTGGTGGTTCCCTTCGTATATTCGTTGGATTTTGTCGTCTCCGTGGAGAATGCGATTTCTTCCTCGCGGGTCTCGATGCGGGTGATGCGCACCTCAAGGCCAGCCTCTTCTTTGGTGATGACGAGGTGGTCGCCCTCAAGGATGCTGGACGTCTCGTTCAGCGGCTCACCCTTGAACGCCGGGTTGAGGGCGCACAGCTCACGGAAGGTCAGATCATTGTTATGTGCGATGGACCAGAGGGTGTCGCCCGCCTTGACGGTGTAGACCTTCTGAGCCTGCTTCACGCCCACCAGCTCCTGCCGGACGGTCTCAAAATCCTGCAAGCCTTCCTTGAAGTAAAGACCGTCTTCCAGCGTGACCTGCTTGTTGAAGCCCACGCTCACATCGGGGTCGTCCCCTTCTTCCTCGTAGGGGTCGAGCATGGCGGCGAGGTAATCCCGCAGCGCGTTGCCGTCGCTGCACACCGCCGTCAACTCGCCGTCCAGATAAAGAGCCGTGCCTTCGCTGATCTGGTCGCCGGCGCTCTGGATGATGGCGTTTGCCATCTCGTTTTCGTCCATCATGTGGTGGGCGATGGCGAGGGTGTAGCTCGGCTCGATGGTCCACTCGGTCTTGTCGGTGCCGGCGTAGCTGATACGCTCCATCACGTCCTCGCGGGCCGTGTTGAAGACGTCCTCATTCGCCACATAGCCCACGGTTTCGCCGTTGACCCGGACGGCCAGTGCATAAGGCTGGTGGATGACATATTGGAACACTGCCGCGCCCAGCGCCAGTGCGCAGATGGGCAGGGCATACATCGCCATGCGGGGCAGCAGACTGAGGTTGCGGCGGACGCCGTTTTTGAAGTAGTGGACGCTGGCCTCAAATGCTGCACCGAAGCCCTGCTCCCTGCGGATGCGGTGGGCATGGATGAGAAGGGACACGATGCCCTTTGCAAACAGCACGATGGGGCCAAACAGGTCTTTGGCCACCTGTGCTGCGCCGGGGAACGCCGTCTCCGCCAGAGCCTTTGCAAAGCGGCGGATGCCTCCAGCAGCCCAGAGAGCGGCGTACTTGACGGCACGTCCCACCTGCACGGCAGCATACTCCGCGCCAAAGCCCAGTGCGTAGAGCACTGCGCCAACGCGCAATACCAGCTTCGACGAGCGCAGCTTCCGGGAGGCATTGTCCAGCCGGTGTCTGCGGCGGCGATACCGCCGGGGGCGGCGCAGCAGATGGACGCACTGGAGCTGCGCCCAAAGCGAGCGCAGCTTTGCGCGGAAGCCGGTGTGCCGCGGCGCACCGGCTGGCTCGTCCTGCCGCGTTTCAGTTGTTTTATCTTCCAGCAAAAAGGATGCTCCTTCCTGTATCTTCAGGAGATTCTGATCTGTCTCTTTTCTCTGTTATCGACACGCTGCCGCATAAGGACAGCTTTTTTGACAAGAATAACTCTATTTATTATACACCCTGCCAGCGCCGAAACAAGCATTGACACAAAATTTGGGCTTAGCTTTCACTTACTTTTCACGAAATACACAAATTCAGTCAAAAAGGGCTGCCATATCCTCCGGCAGCGGGCTTTCCACCGTCACCGGCCTCAGGGTCGTCTCGTCCACCGGCACTTCGATGCGGATGCCGTCCGGCATCCGCTCGCAGCGCGGCACCCAGAACGTCTGTCTTGCGCAGTGGAGCGCCTGCCGCCCGATGCGCGCCCGGCTTCCGCCGTAGAGGTCATCTCCGGCCAGCGGGTGGCCGATGGATGCAAAATGTACCCGTATCTGGTGGGTGCGGCCCGTCACCGGGACGCAGGCCGCAAGGCTCAGGCCGTTTTCGGCTTTCAATATGGTATATTCCGTCCGGCTGGGTTTGCCGTCGGGGGTGACGCACCGCCCGATAATGCTCTCCCCCTGCCGCCCGATGGGGGCGTCGATAACGCCCGGCCCGAGGGGAAGCTCTCCTTCTGCAACGGCGTAGTAGAGCTTCTCCACCCGCTGCGCCAGCAGCGGGGCGGCGTAACCATTCTGAGCCGCCAGCACGAGGCCGCTGGTGTCCTTGTCGATGCGGTTCACCGGGCGGAAGACGGGGCTTCTGCCCTGACGCAGCGCCCAGGCGGCATAGCCGTTCGCCAGCGTATCCAGCGGATAATTCAGGGTAGGATGTACTGCGAGATGGGGCGGCTTTTCCACCACGAGGGCAAAAGCGTCCTCGTAGACCACATCCACCGGGATGTCGTCCTGCGGCGCAACGCCCTCCCCCTCCGGCGGCAGTTCAAAGGAGATGACCTGCCCGGCCTCCACCCGGCGGTTGGCCAGGATGGGGGCGCCGTCGGCAAAAAAGCCGCTGCCCCGGAATTTCACGGCCCGGGACAGGTCGGTGGAGACACTGCACCTGCGCAGAAAACCGCGCAGCAGCATCCCGTCCGCCTCGGGCGGGACTTTGAAATAAAGCTTCATCTTCCCACCTCCAGCGCGGGCAACATATAAGATAAGTATAGCAAAATTCTCTTTCTCTTGCAAATCTTGTTTTTTTATGGTATCATGAGGAGCGGAAAACGAGTGGAACATACGGCGGCGGGGCGGCTTTGACCGCTCTGAGGAAAGTCCGGGCCTCACAGAGCACGGTAACTGCTAACGGCAGCCGAGGGTGACCTCAGGGAAAGTGCAACAGAAAGGAAACCGCCGCAGCAATGCGGTAAGGATGAAAGGGCGAGGTAAGAGCTCACCAGCGCATGGGTGACTATGCGGCTTTGTAAACCCTACCGGAAGCAACGCCTATATGGGACGTACAGCGCTGCTCGCGTGTCCCGAAGGCGGCACGAACCTGTCAGCAATGGCAGGTCTAGACAGATCGTCGTTTAATACAGAACCCGGCTTACGGTCTATCTCGTTTTCCATCTTTTGTTTTCAGCGCTGTCTGCGGTGTGCAGGCAGCGTTTTTCGTTTCTTTAACCACACTGTCACTTTTCGTTTGGGCCGGTTTGTGGTATACTGAACAAAACCCCACAGAGCACGTCTCCGCCGGGGCCTTAATTCAACAGACAGGATGTGAAATCCTCCGATGAAAGATGGTTTTTTGAAAGCAGCCGCCCTCTCGCCCTCACTGCGGGTGGCCGACTGCAATTATAACGCTTCCCAAATCGTGTCTCAGTTACAGGACGCTGCGGCCCGCGGCGTCAAGCTGGCGGTGTTCCCCGAGTTCTGCCTCACCGGCTACACCTGCGGCGATCTGTTCTTGCAGCGCACGTTGCAGCAGGGCGCGCTGGACGCCCTGCAGACCGTGCTGGACGCCAGCCGAGAGCTGGACGTCGTGGCCCTCGTGGGCCTGCCGCTGCTGGTGCGGGGCAAGCTGTACAACTGCGCCGCCGTCCTCTGCGGCGGGCGTCTGCTGGGCCTTGTCCCCAAGACCTACCTGCCCAACTACGGCGAGTTTTACGAAAAGCGCCAGTTCACCCCGGGCAGCACTGAGGTGGAAAATGTGACGGTCTGCGGACAGGAGGTGCCTTTCGGTACATCCCTGCTCTTCCGCTGCCGCCAGATGCCCAGCTTCGTTCTGGGCGTGGAGATCTGCGAAGACCTGTGGAGTGCTCTGCCCCCCTCCACCTTCCATGCGCTGGCCGGTGCCACCGTCATTGCGAACCTTTCGGCCAGCGATGAGACGGTCGGCAAGGCCGAGTACCGCCGGGCGCTGGTGTCGAACCAGTCCGCCCGCCTGCTCTGCGGCTACCTGTACGCTTCTGCCGGCCACGGCGAGAGCACCCAGGACATGGTCTTCGCCGGCCACGACCTCATCGCCGAGAACGGCACCATCCTCGCCGAGACATCTCCCTTCGAGGGCGGCTGGGCTGAGACGGAGCTGGACTGCCAGCGGATGGAGTCGGAGCGGGCGCGCAACACCAGCTTCGAGCCCAGCGCCGAGGGGTATCTGACCGTCGATTTCGACCTTGCCCTCACCGAGACCAAGCTCTCCCGCTGGGTAGACCCCACGCCTTTCATCCCCCACGACGAGCGCCGCCGGGCCGAGCGCTGTGAGCTGATCTTGAAAATGCAGGCCGACGGCCTCGCCAAGCGCCTCGAGCACGCCCACGCCAAGACGGCGGTCATCGGCATCTCGGGCGGTCTGGACAGCTGCCTCGCCCTGCTGGTGGCCGTCCGTGCCATGAAACAGCTGGGCCGCCCCACCAGCGATGTGCTGGCCGTGACCATGCCCTGCTTCGGCACCACCCACCGCACCCGTTCGAACGCGGAGGTTCTCTGCGACGAGCTGGCCGTCAGCTTTACCGAGATCGACATCGCCAACACCGTCCACAGCCACTTCAAGGACATCGGTCAGGACGAGAGCGTGCTGGACGTCACCTTCGAGAACGGACAGGCCCGTGTGCGCACCCTCGAGCTGATGGACACCGCCAACCGCACCGGCGGCCTCGTCGTCGGCACCGGCGACCTCTCCGAGCTGGCGCTGGGCTGGGCCACCTACAACGGCGACCACATGAGCATGTACGGCGTCAACGCCGGTGTCCCCAAGACGCTGGTGCGCCACCTCGTCCAGTATGAGGCCGACATTGCCGCCTCCGCCGAGCTGCGCCGGGTGCTGCTGGACATCCTCGACACCCCCGTCTCCCCGGAGCTGCTGCCTGCCAAGGACGGCGAGATCTCTCAGAAGACGGAAGACCTCGTGGGTCCCTATGAGCTGCACGACTTCTACCTTTATTATGTTCTCCGCTTCGGCTTCGGCCCGTCGAAGATATTCCGGCTGGCGAAAGCGGCCTTCGCAGGCCGGGCCGAGTACCCGGACGAAGTGCTCTACAAGTGGCTGCGCAACTTCTACTGGCGGTTCTTCGCCCAGCAGTTCAAGCGCAGCTGCCTGCCCGACGGCCCCAAGGTGGGCAGCGTCACCCTCTCGCCCCGGGGCGACTGGCGGATGCCCAGTGACGCAGCCGCCGCGCTCTGGCTGGCCGAGCTGGAGCAGATCCCGCTCAAAGGATAATTTTTTATGAAACAACACAAAAAACTGCTGATAGATCTGGTCTTTGCTGCCGTCATTCTGGCCGCAGCCGCCGTGCTGCTGCTGGTGCGGAAAGCAAACCAGACCGGTGCGCCTCTCTGCGCAGAGCTCATCTATGGCGACAGCAACACCAAGCTCACCTTCCCCCTCGAAAAAGATGCCGACTATGACGTGGACACCGGCTACCTCACCGTCCACATCAGGATCCAGGACGGCGCGGCCCGCTTTGTGGATTCGCCCTGCCCTGACCACATCTGCGAGTCCTTCGGCTGGCTCAGCGAGGAAGACCAGACGGCCACCTGCCTGCCCGCCCGGGCTGTGCTGAGCATCATCCCCACCACATGATGGCATACACATCCAAAGGAGTGAACGCCTATGTTTGACGAAAACGAACATCTCCATCCCCAGAATAACGACGAAGGCCCCCGGCACATCCACCGGGGCATCAAGCGCAGCGAACCCGACGAAGTGGAGGTAGACAGCGCCGATTTCTTCTCGCCGGAGCCTCCCCGCCCCAAAGCACCGACGAGACCGGCACCGACGCCTCCGTCCGAGCCGCCGAAATCTCCGGTGCCGCCCCGCAAACAGTGGGAGCCGCTGCACCCCAGCGAGCCCGCCCCCGCTGACGACAAACTTCCGAAAGGAGGAATGGTCTTGCTGGTACTGCAGGCCATCCTGAGCCTTGCCGCGCTGGTGCAGCTCTGGCGCACCCAGATGCTGCCGGTGCTCTACCTCGTTATCATCACTGCGCTTCTGGTGCTGCTCTGGCTGCTGGTGCGCAAGTGCCTCGCCTCCCGCAGCGGTGCCGTCGTGGCCCGGGTGCTGTCCGTCCTGCTCTGCGCCGCGCTGGCCGTGGGCTGTGTCTGGGCGCAGCAGGGTCTGACCGCACTGGACAGCATGACTTCCGGCCTGCTCACCGGTGCAGAGGCGAACAAGATCACGAAAGAGCCCTTCGTCGTCTATCTCAGCGGCGTGGACAACCGCGGTGACCTGACCGAAAAGGCCCGCAGCGACGTGAATATCCTCGCCGTGGTCAACCCCACCACCAAGCAGGCGGCCCTCATCAACACCCCGCGCGACTACTATGTTGACCTCGCAGGCACCGACAGCAAGGACAAGCTGACCCACGCCGGCCTCTACGGCGTCGAGACCAGCATGGCCACGCTGGGCAACCTCTACGGCGTGGATGTGGAGCACTACCTCCGCATCAATTTTGCGGGCTTCATCAACATCATCGACGCCATCGGCGGCGTGGACGTCTACTCCGACCAGGCCTTCACCTCGGTGGGCAGCCCCGGCTACTACGACCCCACCACCTTCGCCGAGGGCTGGAACCATCTGGACGGCAAGTCCGCTCTGGCTTTTGCCCGTGAGCGCCACGCCTTCAAGACCGGCGACATCCAGCGCGGCATCAACCAGATGAAAGTCATCGACGCAGTGGCCAACAAGCTCAAATCCCCGGCCCTGCTTATGGGCTTCTCCAAGCTGATGGACGCCGCCGCCGACTGCTTCGTCACCAGCCTCTCGCAGGAACAGATCTCTGCGCTGGTCCGGATGCAGCTGGGCGACCTTGCCAACTGGGACATCCAGAGCTACACCGTCACCGGCTCGGGCGCGAAGAGCAGCAAGTGCTACTCCGCCAAGGGCCAGAGCCTCTACGTCATGAAGCCGGATGAGAACTCGGTCAACGAGGCCAAGGCCCTCATCGCAGCGGTCCTGGGCGGCGAGGACAAGCTTACCAGCACCAGCCAGACCCCCGAGAAGACCGAGGTCTTCACGCCGACCGCCGACCCCAACGCCGGTGCATCCATCCCGGAGGAATCTCCCGACAGCGTGATCGCAGAAGAGCCCGCCGAGAGCGAAGTCCCGGCGGAAGAGGCCCCCGCTGACAGCCAGCCCGCCGAGGGCGACGCCTCCGGTGAGCCCAGCGCTTCCACCGAGGTCCCCGCCGACAGCAGCGAAGAAGCCCCGGCAGGCTCCACCGAGTCGCCGTCCTTCAGTATGCCGACCCAGGAGCAGGTGGAGCAGGCGGCTTCCTCCCTGCATCAGGCCGCTTCCACCGTGCTGGACGCCCTGTTCGGCTCCGGCAGCGGCGACGCTTCCAGCGCTGAAAATGATGCAGCGTAAATAGAATTGCAAAAGAAAAAGGACTGCTCACGCAGTCCTTTTTCTTTTGCCTGTTTAAGCTAAAATGTCGCCCAACACGCTCTGGCCGTCCAGCGTGGAAGCATCCACGCCCAGATAGTCGCAGATGGTGTGTGCGATGGTGCCGAAGCAGAGCCTGGTGCCGAGGTCAACGCCCGGCTTGACGCCCTTGCCGCAGATGAGGTAAGGCACATACTCGCGGGTATGGTCGGTGGTCTTGGTGTAGGAGGGGTCACAGCCGTGGTCGGCCGTGACCATCAGGATGTCGCCCTCCCGCATCCCGGGGATGAAGTCGGCAAGGAACTTGTCGAACTCGGTGGCGGCGGCGGCGTAGCCTGCCACGTCGCGGCGGGGGCCGTAGAGCATATCGAAATCGACGAGGTTCACGAAGGCCAGACCCTCGAAGTCGCGGGTCTGCAAAGCCTTGGTGAAGGCGATGCCGTTGGTGTTGCCGGTGGTCTTGATCTTTTCCGTCACGCCCTCGCCGTCGAAGATGTCGAAAATTTTGCCCACGGCGATGACGTCCCTGCCTGCGTCCTTGAGCAGGTCCAGCATGGTCTTGCGGGGCGGCTTGAGGCTCAGGTCGTGGCGGTTGGTGGTGCGGTAGAAGGTGTCGGCGGTATGGCCGAGGAAGGGGCGGGCGATGACGCGGCCCACGCCGTACTCGCCCTTCAGCATCTCGCGGGCGATCTCGCAATAGCGGTACAGCTCATGCACCGGCACCAGCTCTTCGTTGGCGGCCACCTGAAACACGCTGTCGGCGCTGGTGTAGACGATGAGGGCATCCTCCTTCATGGCCTGCTTGCCGTAGTCCTTCAGCACCTGCGTGCCGGAGTAGGGCTTGTTGCAGAGGACTTTGTGGCCGGTCTTTTCCTCGAACTCGTGGATGAGGCTGTCCGGGAAGCCGTCCGGGAAGGTGGGCAGGGGCCTCGGGCTGACGACACCGGCGATCTCCCAGTGGCCGATGGTGGTATCCTTGCCCATGCTCTGCTCCTGCAGGCGGGCGAAGGAGCCGATGGGGGCGGCATCCTTTTCACCGGCGGTCACGCCGTCGATGTTGAACAGGCCGAGCTTTTTCAGGTTGGGGCAGTTGAAGTTGGGGTGGCTGGCGATGGCGCCGAGGGTGTTGGTCCCCTCATCGCCAAAGGCGGCGGCGTCCGGCTCTGCGCCGATGCCGAAGCTGTCCAGAACGATCAGAAAAACGCGCTTTTCCATTACGCTTTCACTCCGTTTCTATCATTTTGCGCTCACCTCTGTCCCTTCGGGGCAGAAGTGAGACTTTTGCTTAGCCCTATTATAGGCGATGGACGCACTTTTCGCAAGCGTTTTATCGCTCCGGCATCTATCACGAAAATTTAAGGTTTTCTTTGCCGAATTTTTTCTTGCTCTCTTGTACACAAGCGGTTATAATATAGAATGGTAGGGTTTTCAAACACACCTGACCGGGCCGATGTCCGGCCAGCGGCCGCAGGGCATATCTGGCACCTGCGCGCCCATCATAGAGGAAAAAAGAGACTGTTAGAGGTATATTTATGAGAAAAACGAAGATCATCTGCACCCTTGGCCCTTCTACCGATAAGGACGGCGTCCTGCGCGAGCTGGTCGCCAACGGCATGAACGTGGCCCGCTTCAACTTTTCCCACGGCTCCTACGAGGAGCACAAGGGCCGTCTGGACATGCTGAAGGCTGTCCGCGCTGAGCTGAACAAGCCCGTTGCTGCCCTGCTGGACACCAAAGGCCCCGAGATCCGCCTGAAGGAGTTCAAGAACGGCGTTGAGATGCTGGAAGCCGGTCAGACCTTCACCCTGACCACCCGCGAGGTGGAGGGCACCAAGGAGATCTGCTCCATCACCTACAAGGACCTGCCCCAGGACGTCCATGAGGGCGGCACCATCATGCTGGACGACGGCCTCATCAAGCTGGCCATCAAGAGCGTCACGGACACCGACATCGTCTGCGAAGTGCTCAACAGCGGCAAGATCAAGACCAAGAAGGGCGTCAATGTCCCCGGCGTCCACCTGTCCATGCCCTACCTGAGCCAGCGCGACCGGGATGACATCATCTTCGGTGTCCAGCAGGGCTTCGACTTCATCGCGGCTTCCTTCGTGCGCACCGCACAGGACGTCTACGACATCCGCAACCTGCTGAATGAGTACGACTCCAACATCCGCATCATCGCCAAGATCGAGAACCGCGAGGGCGTCAATAACATCGACAGCATCCTGTCCGCTGCCGACGCCGTCATGGTCGCCCGCGGCGATCTGGGCGTCGAGATCGACTTCACCGAGCTGCCCGGCATCCAGAAGAGCGTCATCGCCCGCTCCTTCTCCTTCGGCAAGCCCATCGTCACTGCTACCCAGATGCTGGACAGCATGATGGTCAACCCCCGCCCCACCCGCGCCGAGATCTCCGACGTGGCAAACGCCATCTACGACGGCACTTCCGCTATCATGCTCTCCGGCGAGACCGCTGCGGGCGCATACCCTGTTGAGGCCCTCAAGACCATGTCCGCCATTGCAGAGCGCACCGAGAACGAGGTCCACTACCGCGACAACCGCCTGACCGATGCCGCCGGCCAGATCAGCGTCAGCGACGCTACCGCACACGCTGCCTGCCTGACCGCAAAGGACGTCAACGCTTCTGCCATCGTCACCGTGTCCGAGTCCGGCAACACTGCCCGCCTGCTGAGCAAGTACCGCCCCTCTCAGCCCATCATCGCCTGCGTCATGGACGAGCAGGTCCAGCGCCAGCTGTCCATCTCCTGGGGCATCACCCCGCTCATGATGGACCTCGCCTCCAGCACCGATGAGCTCATCGAGAAGTCCACCGCTCTGGCAAAAGAGCACGGCTATCTGCACGACGGTGAGCTGGCTGTCGTGACCGCCGGCGTCCCCGTGGGCGTCTCCGGCACCACCAACATGATCAAGATCCACATGATCGGCAACTGCCTGGCTACCGGCGTCGGCGTCGGCCCCGAGGGCGCTGCTCTGGCCAACGCCACCGGCAAGGCCTGCGTCTGCCGCACCATCGAGGAGATCCGCGCAAAGTTCAAGCCCGGCATGGTCCTGGTCGTCCCCTCCACCTCCAACGAGATGCTGAGCTACGTCCGTGACGCCGCCGCTCTGGTGGTCGAGGAAGCCGGCCTGAACAGCCACGCTGCCATCGCCGGCAAGGCCCTGCTCAAGCCCACCATCGTGGGCGCCCTCGGCGCTACCGCCCACATCCGCGACGGTCTGATGGTCGCTGTGGACTGCGCACACGGCAGCGTCCAGCGCCTGCAGGCCTGATCTCGGGAGGCGTGATATGGAACGCATCGCAAGCTTCTGCGTAGACCACACCAGGCTCGACCGCGGCATGTACCTGAGCCGTCAGGACGGCGATGTTCTGACCTGGGACATCCGGATGAAGAAGCCGAACCACGGCGATTATCTCTCCACCGGCGCAGCCCACACGCTGGAGCACCTCTTCGCCACCTACGCCCGCAACAGCCAGTATAAGGACGGCGTCATTTACGTCGGCCCCATGGGCTGCCGCACCGGCTTTTACCTGCTGACCCGGGGCCTGACTCCCGCCGAGGCGCTGAGCCTGACGGTGGAGTCCTTCCGCTTCATGGCTGCGTTCGAGGGCGATGTCCCCGGCGCAAGCGAGGTGGAGTGCGGCAACTACCGCGACATGGACCTGCCCGCCGCAAAGGCTGAGGCTGCTGCCATGCTGCCCGTGCTCGAGGCACTGACCGCCGACGAGCTGCATTATTGATTTCCTGATAAAGTAAGGGCCGGTATTGCTGCATTGCAGCAGTACCGGTCCTTTTCATTTATACTTCCCCGATGACCGGGAGCAGGTCTTCGAGCTTATTGAAATAATTCACGATGGTGACCACATTGTTGACGATGGAGCTGCCCGCCGAGAAGATACGGGCCACATAGTTCAGCACACGGCCAATGTCCTGAAACGTCTGCCATGCTGTGGTCTCGCCGCCGCAGAGCAGCACCCTTTCGTCGTCCCCGATGGATGTATACTGGGCGGGCATCTGCATCTGATAATTCCTCATAGTATCCTTTCCTTTCCGCTGGTGAGAAGTTTTTTGTTCCTCGTTCAGAGTCAGCGCCCTCGGGGCCTGTCCTCTATTCCATCCTACCAGATACGAAAGGCAAAGCATGTCAGAGTGTGGGAAGGCAGCAAAAAACACAAGGGCCCGGGGTGTTTCCACTCCGGGCCCTTGTGCCATTTTTATTTCGAGGAATAGATAATATCGTTTTTATCGCTGGGCTTGTGTCAGCTCAGGTGCGATCAAGCTGCAGCCTTGACAACAGCCTTGCAGGTGACAACGACCATGACGTAATCGGTATCGCCGACAGTGAACGGCTTCATGCTCAGCTCGAACTTATTGCCAGCCTCAATGTCAGTATTGGTCTTATCGCCGACCTTGACATCGCTGCTGTTGATAGCCTTAGTGGTGTCGATCTTTCCATTAGTGCCGATCAGCGCCTTGGCGACGTTCTGAGCCTTAACAGTCTTATTCATATCCTTGGTTGCAAAGTAAGCAACCCAGATATAGGAGTCGCCGAGCTTCTTATCCTTGGCCAGCTCAGTCTTGACGGCAGCCTTCAGAGCGGTATCCTCCTTGAGAGCGTCCTTATTGTCCTGCTTAGCAACCTTGACTGCCTTGTTTGCCAGATCGTCATCGACTGCCTTGACGGTAGCCTTGTCGTTAGCGGCCTTCAGCATACCCTCCAGCTCGTCAGCGACCCGACGAGAAGAGATGCTTGCGCAGCCAGTCAGCATGGACACTGCCATAACA
>ENA-ORMJ01000705-ORMJ01000705.1-human-gut-metagenome-genome-assembly--contig:-NODE-705-length-24040-cov-9.177444_pt1 | contig 24040 bp, 20 predicted proteins | sample MGYA00242100_ERZ508989 | MGnify/ENA primary metagenome ERZ508989 (study PRJEB26280, sample SAMEA2531403) | human gut metagenome | biome: human gut; feature: human-associated habitat; material: faeces...
GAAACAATGACATAATGACAATATATGAAATGTTGTGTTCAGAATTTCCAGAAGCCAATTATGTGCTTGAAGATAAAAGTGATGAGGAGAATTTTTTCTTTAATAATATTGATTCAAGAGTTGGAAACAAATATGGGTATCAGGGTGAAAAAAGTATATCCATAGATGTAAGTGTAATTAGGAAAATACAAGAAGACCCATCATATTATGTAAAAGCAAAGGGTACATTAGAACATATGATAGAGAATTATGACGAAAGAAGTACCCATGGAGGGAAAGAACTGCCATATATGACAGCAAATCTTGACTTGGATGGTGATAGATTACAGGTTTCGTGGCAATACGAGAAAAGAAGCTGTAGTGATATGATAGCAAAAGAAATTAAAAATATTGAAAGTCATAAATTATCAGATACAATCAATTATGACTATATTAAAGATAAGATGGATACCATGCTGGACGACTTTATGGATAAAGTAACGGAAGGCATAGTAGGGAATGATAAAGAAGGAAAGTAAATAGTGAACTTTCGAGATTATGAAAAAAGTCTGTAAATTCAAACTTCTATAATAAATAAGAGCTGGAGGTATGCTTTCAGCTCTTATTTATTATAGTCAGGACAGTCCTAAAGAGCATTTTCTCCACGTTCGCCAGTACGAATACGAATGGCATCAGTTACTTCATAGACGAAGATTTTGCCATCGCCATATACACCAGTGTTGATTTCTTCGATAATCTGGTCAATGATTTGTTCGTAGGTTTCATCAGATACAATAGATTCAACCTTTACTTTTGGCAGCAGGTTGCCGCCGAAGTCAACGCCGTTGTATACCTGCTTATGTCCTTTCTGGCTTCCGTAACCCATTATATTAGTAATCATAAGCCCGTGAGCGTTGTTATTGTTAAGAATTACCTTTAAATCGTCAAGTCTTTCTGGACGTATAATTATTTCGAGTTTTTTCATAATTAAGCCTCATTTCTGCGCACGCTTCTAGTGCATAGTGAATTTGTTAAAAATGCATTATTAATATTCATAAAATTAATCTTCATAAAGCTGTTTGCTTGAGCTGTAAACTGTGAAGCAGTAGTATAAAGCACATATTCCAACGAGAGCTTCAACAAGTATTGAATATAAAGAAATTGTTGAACCAAATATCATAAAATGTGCAAATACAGCAGCCGATAAAATAAGCCAGGTCATTTGATAATTACGTGTTACAGCAGATTTCTCCTGAATATTAGATTCCATAATAAGTGCTTCTGTAAAATAATAAGTAAAATAGATTGCAAATATTACAGTTATTCCAAGTGAAATAGTAAGCATTGAGCCAGCGGCTTCCTGCCAGTCAATAAAGTTGATGATCTGTGCGATGACAGAAGCAATAAAGCCGACAATAGCAACAATGCCGGATTTTTTGAATCTGGAGTTACGGTTAATCATTGGAAGTACGCCAATTATAATTAAGAGAAAACCAACGCAGTCATTAGTTACATCAATATTAATATGACCAAATGTTACGTTGAAACGCATAGAAATAATTAATATTCCTACAAGAATTAAAATAATATTTTTTTTGTTCATATTCTGTGTCTTTAAGGAAAAGACATCTCCTTTCGATATAGTCTTTCAATACAATATAATATTTTAGGTAGATTATTTCAATAAAAATTGTATTAAATAACAGATAATGGAAAGCTTGGCAAAGTAAGCTTTCCGTTATTATCAAAAATTGGTTGTTGATATGACACTAAACTGTACTATCTAATGGTATGTAATATAGCAGGAAATATACTATCTTATATACTATAAGTATAGTATGATATACAATAAGCTATATGTCAAATAAAAAAGAAAAGTTAATTTTAGGGGGATTTTACAGAGGTTTAACACATAATTTATATGGGGAATAGTTGTTTATTATAAATGTGTGTGCTAGAATGTCAGATAATTATCATAAGCCCTATGTGCTTTAGAAATGGAGATGTGTATGTTAGATTGGAATACTCCAAAGCTTAGTGATAAAGAATGGATAGAAAAGTGCGTAAAAGAGTCACAATATATAGGGAGTGACGCGGCATTTGCCAATATATACCTGTTAAGAAGCAAATATAATATAAAAGTGACATATTATAAGGATTTACTCATAAGATATTATGAGGGGCTTGGCAATAGAAAAGGGTATACCTTTCCATTGGGAAGAAAAGATGTGTTATCCGCGCTTTATGCAATAGAGCAGGACGCTAAGGAAATGAACAGACCATTGGAGTTCTGTTTTGTGACAGAGGAACAGAAAGAAATATTAGAGAATACATTTGCAGGCAGGACAGAGAGTTCATCAGATGCAGGCGATTACGATTATATATATGGACAGCCAGAACTTTCACTGCTTAGTGGAAGAACATATCATAAGAAGAAGAACCACGTTTCAAAATTTAAAAGGACATATGAGGATTATATGTTCTGTGAAATAGGAAATGGTAATCTTGATGATGTTATGCTTATAGAAGATGAGTGGTATTATGACCGCTTACAGCAGGACGACACTTCTGCAATGAAGGAATATGAGGCAATAAGGGAAGCAGTTGATAATTTTGAAGAATTGTCGCTTTCTGGTGGAATTATTTATGCGAATAATGTTCCTGTGGCTATGACAATAGCATCATATATTAATGATGCTGCGGTCGATATACATTTTGAGAAGGCAGTCGGGGAATATGCTGTTAATGGTGGATTTGCCGCGATTAACCAGATGTATGCTTCAACGCTTAAAGATGTTAAATTTATTAACAGGGAAGAAGATATTAACATACCAGGTTTAAGAAAGGCGAAGGAGTCATATCATCCTAAGTTTATGCTTAAAAAATATGGTGTGAGAGTGAAATAAAATGCGTGTAGAATAATATATGCGTAAGAATAAGGAGTAATATACAATATGCTGTCAAAGGTATTATCAAAAGAAACTTGTGCAAAATGCCGTTTTTGCTGTTCGTTTAGAAGGTGCAGTCTTTGGGAAACACCTTTATTTCCAAAAAATGAGTGTGAAAAATTATCAAAGGATAATGAATATGGTGTCAAATCAGATTTTCAGATGCAGGGAGAGTATGGGCAGATGAAGCTTTTACACAAATATTGTACACAGGATAGTGAGGAAGAAGCAGCTTGTGATTACCTTGATGAACATAAGGGATGTATTCTTTCACAAGAGGACAAACCATTTGATTGTAAGATATGGCCTCTTAGAATAATGAGAAAAGGCGACAGGCTTGTAATAGCACTTACACCAACTTGTCCTTCGATAGGAAGAGAGCCGTCAGAGGAATTAAAAGAGCTTGTGAATAACGGCTTAGGTGAGGTTATATATAATTATGCAAAGGAAAATCCATTTATTATTAAAGAATATAAAGAGGGATTTCCTATAATCATGGGTTAACAAAGTATAAAGCTTGCCCGATATATCAATCGTATGTAGTAAAAATGATTAGGAAAGGGGTCTGGTTATGACTGTTATAGGAGTAGGAAGTTATAGTATTAAAAGTGTTAATTATAATAATGACATAACTGTTATAAAAGATAATCAGGATACAGACACTAATGTTTCGTCATCCGGCATTAATTCAAAGCTTGATAATGCAGAAGCTGCCAGTGATAAGTCTGTAGATGATGTATATGCAGATGACGAACAGGTTAAGGAAGCTGATAAAACACCAAGACATTCTGATCCTAAGAATTTTACATTTGACTTCAAGAAAGGGAATGAATTCAATCTTGAGGGTGCGACTAGGGATTATGAAGATATTAATGTTAGTAAAGCGCTTACAGATATGAAGAAAGATGAAGTTCTTGAACAATATAAGTTCTTTGTAGATTCTCCAAATCTTGGAACTGACACAGATGGAACGGTACGGATTGTAAGGCGTTAAAGGCGGTATTGCACGCTTTTTAAGGCACATAATTTTATCACAGATAAAAAAATTCAAAATTTTAAAAAAAATTCAAAAAAACACTTGCATTTTGTAAAATGATAGTATATAATTCATTTTGTTGTCACGACAATGGGCTTTCGCCAAGTGGTAAGGCACTGGATTCTGATTCCAGCATTTCGGGGGTTCGAATCCCTCAAGCCCAGCTTGTACCCTCGCATTTATTGCGAGGGTTTTTTGTTTAACAGGAAATTCCTATAGAATTTTTTATTGAATATACTTTCGGGCAGGTTTGCACTGCGGCTGCCAGAAAAGTATTCATCGGGGGTTATAATAATTAAAGGAGGCAGTTATGATACAATTGGGTAAAACACAATGTCTTAATATAATAAAGAAGACTGATTTCGGTGTATATCTTGGGACAGAAGATGATAAGGTGCTTCTTCCAAAGAAGCAGGTGCCTGAAGATATAGAGATAGGAGATGCACTTACGGTATTTGTATACAGGGATTCAAGCGACAGGCTTATAGCTACAACTAACACACCTAAGATTGAGTTAGGCGGACTTGCAAGACTTAAAGTGTCAGAGGTAAGCAGTATAGGTGCATTTCTTGACTGGGGACTTGAGAAGAATTTACTGCTTCCTTACAGGGAACAGACAACACACGTTAATATGGGTGATGAATACCTTGTAGCTTTATACATAGACAGGAGCAACAGACTTGCAGCAACAATGAAGGTAAGCAGATATCTTCAGACTACAGATAAGTATGTAAAGGATAGCGCTGTATCAGGAACTGTTATTGGAATTAAGCCAGAACACGGAATATATGTGGCTATTGATGATAAATACTACGGATTTATAACAAGAAATGAAATGTCAGATGATATCAAAATCGGAGATGTAGTCCACGGAAGAGTTATAAAGGTAAGGGAAGATAATAAAATAACAATAAGTATACATCAGAAAGCTTATATACAGATGGATGAAGATTCAACACTTATCTATAATAAGATAGTTGAACTTGGCGGAAGTCTTGGATTTACAGATAAGGCAGATCCGGAGGTTATAAAGAAGTATTTTAATATGAGCAAGAATGCTTTTAAGAGAGCAGTAGGAAGGCTTTTAAAGCAGGAAAAGGTTGTTATTACAGAGAATTCAATAGTTTTAAAATAATAATTGTTCTAAAATGAAAATAATAATAGTTCTAAAACAATATTTCTTGAATAAAGATAACTATTGTTATACAATTTAATCTGATGTGAATGATATATGTGTAATTTCAGATTAGATATGCACAGTTACACATCAACTTATATATATGCGAAGGCATTAGAAGGAGGATAATATGCAGAAAGTTATTAGTACAGACAAAGCTCCAAGTGCAATTGGACCATACTCACAGGCTATTGAGATTAATGGAATGGTGTATACATCAGGTGTTATTCCGGTTATTCCAGCAACAGGAGAAATTGCTGAGGGCGGAGTAGAGGCTCAGGCAGAACAGGCTTTTAAAAATCTTTGCAATCTTGTAGAAGAGTCAGGTTCAAAGGTTGAGAATATTGTAAAGACAACAGTATTTATTAAAGAAATGAATGATTTTGGAAAGATTAATGAAATTTATAAGAAGTACTTCAAAGAACCATTTCCAGCTCGTTCTTGTGTAGAAGTTGCAAGACTTCCTAAAGATGTATTACTTGAAGTGGAAGCTATCGCATGGAAGTAAAAAAGATTAATTGTTTTATGCCAGTATTGATTGTTTCGTATGTATTTCTTTCATCATTAGTATCATTGCTGATGGTTGTGGCAATTAATCAGCTGGGTATTCATATACCAGGCTGGGTGTCTTACGTTATCAGCGAGGCAGTCATTATTGTAATAGGGCTTATATATATTGCTGTTATGGGAATAAGCATAAAGCGTGATATGCAATATCATATAATTGCATTTAAAGATGTAATTGTTTCTATACTTGCGGGTTATATGATGATACCTATGGTGCTGTTTATTAACAACGTTTCAATGCTTTTTTCAAAGAATTATCTTGAAGCGGCATCACAGACGTTGCTAACATATCCATTTGTGGTACAGATTATACTTATGGCAGTTATACCAGCACTTGTTGAAGAATTCATATTCAGAGGCTTGTTTTATGGAACGTATAGAAAATGCGGAGTATTAAAGGGAGCTCTTATGAGTGGCCTTGTGTTTGGACTATTCCACCTTAATATTAACCAGTTCTGTTATGCATTTGTCATTGGTGTTGTATTTGCGTTTTTGGTAGAGGCTACAGGTTCTATATGGTCATCAGTGCTTGCACATTTTGCGATTAATACTTATTCAATTACGATTATACAGCTTCTTAAGATTACAGGTACTTATGATACAATGCAGGAAGCGGCTGGTGAAACAGTAGTACAGAGTTCGTCAATTTCTATGTTACTGACACTTGCTATGCTTCTTGGAGTATCGATTGGATTTATGTCGCTTGTGTATCTGTGCATTAAGAAAATGGCACAGCATAATGGAAGATGGGAATATATCGTTAATGATGTGAAATCTTTCAGAGTGCAAGAAAATGCTGTGTCAGAACAGTCAGTTCCTCAGCAGAAGATTATGACAGTTCCAGCAATCGTTACAGTTATTGCAGTTGTTATATATATGATTGTAAGTGAAATATTTTAATTGAGAAATTAAATGAGTTAAGATAATTAATAATGAACATAATTCGTATGCAGAATAATACGCCGTCAGTTATCAATAAAGATAATTGACGGCGTATTATTGGTTTAATGTATTAGATAAAAGGAGTAAGAAATATTCTGTTATATACGAATATCAATATTCTGTCCTAATTCAGGATTAACAGATGCTTCCATCATCTTAGTAAGACTATCTCCTGATGTCTCAAGAGTGTCAAGAGATTGTCTGAGCACAGCAACCTGAACATCATTCACTACATTGATTGTACTTAAGTTAGTAGATAATCCAGCCATGTCCATATATAAATCCTCTCTTCTTTGGAATAATTAATAGATTAATATAATTATAAGCACATAACAGCCATAATGCAAGGGTAAATAGCTGAATATATATAAAGATACTGCAAAAAATAGTAACAGGACAATAAGCAGGGAGGCTGGATAATAAAGATAATAAGACATAGACCAGGAAATATGGATAATGATAATAAAAGAGAATGTTAAAAATATTTATTTAAAATGGATATATATAATCACAGGAACATTTCTTATGGCAATTGCATATAAAAGCATATATGATTCTGCTGGAATGGTTACAGGCGGAATATCGGGAATAAGTATCATAATAAGAAGATTGTCATTAATTGCAAAGGAAAGCTGGAAGTCGGGGTGGCTTCCACAATCTGGCATACCGATATGGTTCACTAATATTATGCTTGATATTCCTTTATTCATATGGGCATACTGCAAAAAAGGCATAGATTATATTAAAGATACGCTTGCTGCTGATGCACTGCTTACATTTTTTATGGCAGTACTTCCAGCGGATACAAGAGTAGATGTAAGTTATTTAAAGACTGCCATAATTGGAGGCATAATGGCAGGTGTTGGTATTGGAATGGTATTAAGGACTGAGATTACAACGGGGGGAACGGATCTGCTTGCTGGTCTGATTGTTGAAAGAAGCAGATATTTAAGTGTGGTTGTAATTATGAATATAATTGATGCTCTTATAATAATAGCAGGGGCATTTGCATTTGGAATAAGGGTTACGATGTATGCAATTCTGGCGATTGTTATAACAACTTTTATAGCTGAATTTATTATAAGATGGCATATGAAAGTTAAGAGTTTTGGTGATGTTAGTGAAGATTGATTGAGTAAATTTGTGCAAAATACACATCGATTTAATAATTATGGTAAAAGTGATAAAAAAGCAACTGCGATATTTGGCTAATTACCATATAGCCAAGGACAGGCATTTAGTGTAGAATAAGCAATATCAGAAAGCGTGCATACGCTTTTTATATTTTAGGAGGAAAGTTTTCAATGGCAAGTTTATCACTTAAAAATGTTTGTAAAGTATATCCTAACGGCTTTGTAGCTGTTAAAGATTTCAACCTTGAAATCGCAGATCAGGAATTTATTATCTTCGTAGGACCATCTGGTTGTGGTAAGTCTACAACTCTTCGTATGATCGCTGGTCTTGAAGAAATCAGTTCTGGTGAATTATGGATCGGAGACAAGCTCGTTAATGATGTAGAGCCTAAGGATAGAGATATCGCTATGGTATTCCAGAATTATGCGTTATATCCACATATGTCAGTATATGACAATATGGCATTTGGTCTTAAGTTAAGAAAGGTACCTAAGGATGAAATAGATAAGTCAGTTCATGAAGCTGCTAAGATTCTTGATATCGAGCACTTACTTGATCGTAAGCCAAAGGCTCTTTCAGGTGGTCAGAGACAGAGAGTTGCTATGGGACGTGCTATCGTTCGTAGTCCTAAGGTATTCCTTATGGATGAGCCTCTTTCAAATCTTGATGCTAAGTTAAGAGTTCAGATGCGTGTTGAGATTTCTAAGCTTCATAAGAGATTACAGACAACAATCATCTACGTTACACATGACCAGACAGAGGCTATGACACTTGGTACAAGAATCGTAGTTCTTAAGGATGGTATTATACAGCAGGTAGATACACCTCAGAACCTTTACAATACACCTAACAACATTTTCGTTGCTGGTTTCATTGGTTCACCTCAGATGAATCTTATCGATGCTACAGTAGCTCAGGAAGGTTCACAGGCAGTTCTTAAGATGAGCGAAGAAGTTGTTATCAAACTTCCAGCTGAAAAGAGCAAGAAGCTTATCGATGAAGGTTATGTTGGAAAGACAGTTGTAGTTGGTATCCGTCCAGAAGACGTTAAAGATGATCCAGAATTTATCGCTGCTCATCAGGATACTAAGTTTAAGTCAACAATCAGAGTATATGAATTACTTGGTGCTGAAGTTAACCTTCACTATGAAATCGGTGATGTTACATGTACAGCTAAGGTTAATCCTAGAACAACAGCTCGTCCAGGTGATGAAGTTGAATTCGCTATGGATGTTGCAAGACTTCATGTATTTGATAAGGAAACAGAAATGGTAATTACTCACTAATTACTATACATAATTAGATATTTGTATTATTTAAATATAATTATTTTATAAAATTTAGAGGAAGTGTATAATTTCTATACATTTCCTCTTTTTTTTTTTGTCATTTTGCTTTACAATGATATAGTAAATGTCAAAAAGATGCGAAGGAATGGAGTATAATATGATTTCAAATCAGATTTTACAGACAACCGTTGATGGGTTAAAAGAAATATCACGAGTTGATTTATGTGTTATTGATGCAGAGGGCAAGGTTGTAGCTAAGACATTTGATAATGTTGCTGAATGTACAGCAGATGCACTTGTATTTATAGATTCACCAGCAGATAGTCAGGTGGTTAATGGATATCAGTTCTTTAAGGTTGTTGAAGATGGCAATCTTGAGTATATAATATTGGCTAAGGGAACAACTGATGATGTATTTATGTTAGGAAAGCTTGCAGCATTTCAGATACAGAATCTTTTAGTTGCTTATAAGGAAAGATTTGATAAGGATAACTTTATAAAGAATCTTCTTCTTGATAATCTTCTAAGGGTTGATATGTATACAAGAGCCGAGAAGCTTCATATTGATACAGATGTAAAGAGAGTTGTGTATATTATTGAGACTAAGCACGAGAAAGATACTAATGCATTAGAGACAATAAGAACTTTATTTGCTTCAAGAACAAGGGATTTTATTACAGCAGTTGACGAGAAGAGTATAATACTTGTCAGAGAGGTTAAGAGTAATGAAACTTACGAAGACCTTGATAAGACAGCAGAAGTTATTATAGATATGTTAAATACAGAGGCTATGAGTTCTGCCCATATTGCTTATGGTACTATTGTTAATGATATAAGAGAAGTATCACGTTCTTACAAGGAAGCTAATATGGCTCTTGATGTAGGGAAGATATTCTATAGTGACAAGAATGTTGTTGCATATAACAGACTTGGTATTGGACGTTTAATATATCAGCTTCCACTTCCGCTTTGTCAGATGTTCATAAGAGAGATATTTGACGGAAAGTCACCTGATGATTTAGATGAGGAGACATTGTCAACAATTAATAAGTTCTTTGATAACAGCCTTAATGTATCAGAGACATCAAGACAGTTATATATCCACAGAAATACTCTTGTATACAGACTTGATAAACTTCAGAAGACTACAGGTCTTGATTTGAGAGTGTTTGACGATGCAATAACATTTAAGATTGCACTTATGGTAGTTAAATATATGAAATATATGGAAAGTAAAGATACATACTAATTTGGAGGAATATTAATAATGATTATAATGGAAGATGTTACCAAAACGTATACATCTGGAGTTCCTGCTTTGAACGGAATTAATCTTCACGTTCAGAAAGGAGAATTCGTATTTATAGTAGGTAAGAGTGGTTCAGGTAAGTCAACTCTTATAAAGCTTCTTCTTAAGGAACTTGACCCAACATCGGGTAAGATATACGTTAATAAAAAGTACCTTAATAAACTTACAAGAAAGAAGTTACCATATCTTAGAAGAGATATTGGTGTTGTATTCCAGGATTTCAGACTTTTACCAGATCGTAATATATACGATAATATTGCATTTGCACAGAAAGTTGTCGAAGCTCCTAATAAGAAGATTAAGAGCAGGGTTCTTGCTATGCTTTCAATGGTAGGACTTCTTGATAAGTATAAGTCATTTCCTAATGAGTTATCAGGTGGTGAACAGCAGAGAGTTGCCATAGCCAGAGCACTGGTTAATAAGCCAGCTATATTATTGTGCGATGAGCCTACAGGTAACCTTGACCCAGCTAACTCTAACGAGATTATGAAGATATTAGATCAGGTTAACAAGCAGGGAACAACAGTACTTGTTGTTACTCATAATATGGAGATAGTTCAGCAGATGAAGAAGAGAACTATTACTATGAGCGAAGGCAAGATTATCAGTGATTTGGAAAAAGGTGGTTATTTCTATGAAGATTAGATCGTTATTTTATCATATTAAAGACGGATTAAAGAACATCTATCGTAATAGATTGTTCTCTCTTGCGTCTATAGCAACAATTACAGCGTGTATATTCCTTTTTGGTGTATTCTATGCACTTGTATCCAATTTTCAGTATATGATTCATAAGGCTGAGAATGAAGTATGCGTAACAGTATTTTTCGATGAAGGACTTACAGACGCAGATATTAAGAAGCTTGGCGATACGATAAGCCAGCGTAATGAAGTGTCAAGAATTCATTATACATCAGCTGATGAAGCATGGGAGAATTACAAGGCTGAGTATTTTAAAGATTACCCAGAACTTGCAGAGGGTTTCAAGGATGATAATCCTCTTGCTAATTCTTCATCATATGAGATATATCTTAATGAAGCTTCAAGTCAGGCTACACTTGTAACATACCTTGAAAATCTTGATGGTATAAGACAGGTTAACCGTTCAGAGGCAACAGCAAGTGGACTTGCCAGTGCCGCAAGACTTGTTAGTTACATAACAATAGCAATTATAGTTATTCTTCTTGCAGTATCTATATTCCTTATTACTAACACAATTGTAATAGGTATTACTGTCCGTAAAGAAGAGATTTCTATTATGAAGTATATAGGTGCTACAGATGCATTTGTTAATGCACCATTCTTCGTAGAAGGTATTGTAATTGGACTTGTTGGTTCAATTATTCCAATAGTTATTCTTAGATTTGTATATGAGAATATTATTAATTTTGTTATGAATAAGTTCTCGATACTTCAGAATATTCTTGCATTTATGCCGGTTAATGATGTATTCAGAATACTGGTTCCAGTAGGAATTCTTCTTGGTATCGGAATAGGTGCATTAGGAAGCTTCTTTGCTGTAAGAAAGCACGCTAATGTATAGCAGATAATATTAGCCAGACATAGGACTGCTGCATTGAATTATATGATTATGTATTATATATGAAGATTATATTATGTGATTGTATATGATATGTGGAAGTCCTATTTAAAAATAAAAATGGTATCCGACAGTATAGATTGTTATGCTATTGTTAAGCGGCTGTTTGTATGCATTTTATAAATGGTTTGGCTGAATGGAGGAGTTGTATGAGGAGAGCATTAGCAAAAAGGCTTATTCCATTGTTGATGGTACTTGTGCTTGTAATACCATATTTTGCAGTGTCATATTATGATGTATATGGAGATGATAAGCAGAATCTCAATGATGCTAACAGCAAGAAAAAAGATTTGCAGAGCCAGTATGAACAGACAGAGAAAATAATTGAAGACTTAAAGGCACAGAACGATGATATGATAGCTTATATTGCCCAGCTTGATGCACAGATGTCCAGCGTTGATGGCGAGCTTAATGAGGTTAATGAGCAGGTTGAGCAGATAGAGGCTGAGATAGCGGATACAGAAGAAAAGCTTGCACAGGCAGAGATAGAGGCAGAAGAACAGTATAGTTCAATGAAGCTTAGAATTCAGTTTATGTATGAACATAATGATGAAACATATTTTGCATTGCTTATGAATTCCCAGAGTATGGGTGATATGCTTAATAAGGCGGAATATATTACAAAAATCTCACAGTATGACAGGGAAATGCTTGAAAAATATAATGCTACTGTTACTTATATAACTGTCGCCAAAGCACAGTTAGAAACGGACAGGGAGACACTTGTAACCAAGCAGGAGGAGCTTGAAGATAAGAGAGCTTCACTTTCACTGCTTGAGTCAACCAAGAAGAGTGAAATGGCTTCATTACAGAAGAATAAGCAGCAGCAGGAGAATTATAAAGCTAAGATAGAAGCTGATATAAAGGCTCAGGACGAATATATTGCCAAGATAGAGGCAGAGATTAAGGCCAAGGAGAATAGTGGAAGTGCCAATGTTGTAAAATATGATGGTGGAAAGTTCAAGTGGCCTACAGAGTCAACAAGGATAACCTCACCTTATGGTGATACAGAGGGCAGAAGCTCTCCGCATAAGGGAATTGATATCGGTGCACTTAACAGAGGCGTTGCGGGTGATGCTATATATGCGGCGTATGATGGTGATGTGGTAATTGCGACATTTAGTTCATCAGCGGGTAATTATATTATGATTAATCATGGTGGTGGATTGTATACAAGATATCTGCATGCTTCAAAGCTTCTTGTCAGTGCAGGAACACATGTAACTAAGGGACAGAAGATAGCACTTATGGGAACAACTGGTGATTCTGACGGAGTTCATCTACATTTTGATGTAAGATATAACGGAAGTTATGTTTCACCTTGGAACTACTTAAGCAAATAAATATTAATAAATGCAGAGGCATATAGGTATGGACAATCAAAATAACAACATTTATTCAAATGATAATGTCAATAGTGATGATTTTAATGCTGGTGATAACATTAATGTAATTAATAATGTTAATGCAGATAATGACAATAATGCCGGAAACAGAATTAATAATAGTGCTTCGGATAATCGTGGAAATATTGGTGATTTGTATGGAATGAATGATTTAAGAAGAAATGCACAGCCGCCAAGAAAGAAGAAATCACAAGGCTTTGCAAGTGGAATGATTATCGGTGCTGTATCAGCATTTATGGCTGTTATACTTCTAATATTAAGTGTGGCAGCAGTGTGTATAGCTAAAGGCTACATTCATATAGGTGTTAATGGAGATGTATATATACAATCTGATGCAGTCACAGATTCAGACGGAATTGGAAGTGAGGTAGAAGGCAAGCTTAATGCAATTGATTCTGTGCTTGAATCCTTTTATTTTGGTGATGTAGATGATGAAACCGCCAAAGATAACATTTACAAGGCGTACCTTAGTTCATATGGTGACAAGTATACTATGTATTATACAGCGGATGAATATAAAGCCTTAAAGGAGTCAACAAATGGCAAGTTCTATGGCATAGGAGCAGTCTGCCAGCTTAGCGGTGAAGGTGGTGTTCTTCTTGTAGATGTATATGATAATGGGGCAGGTTATCAGGCTGGACTCAGGAGTGGCGACAGGGTTGTAAATGTTGATGGCAGGGACATAACAGATATGGAGCTTTCATCAGCCGTTGCACTTATTAAAGGCGACAAGGGTACATCTGTCACGCTTGAGGTCATTCGTGGAACTGAGCGACTGACATTTTCCGTGGTAAGAGATGCTGTTGAAGCAAAGACAGTGTCATATACACTTCTTGATAATAATATTGGTTATCTTTCGATATCACAGTTTGAGGAGGTAACAACAAAGCAGTTCAAGGCGGCTGTTGAAGATTTGCAGTCACAGGGGATGAAAGGACTTGTAATTGATATAAGAAACAATCCAGGTGGATTGCTTGATACAGTTGTAGGTATGCTTAAATATATGCTTCCTGACGGACTTATTGTGTATACAGAGGATAAGCAGGGCAATAGAAAAGAGTATAAAGGTCAGGATAATGATGAGTTCAATCTGCCACTTGCAGTCCTTGTAAATGGCAATAGTGCCAGTGCCTCAGAGATATTTGCAGGTGCTATACAGGATTATGGCAAAGGAACGATAATCGGGACCCAGACATATGGTAAAGGAATTGTGCAGACAGTTAAACCACTTACAGATGGAAGTGCAATAAAGTTCACGATTGCCAAGTATTTCACACCAAAGGGTCAGGATATACACGGAAAAGGTGTTACTCCAGATATGGTAGTGGAATATGATACTGATGCAGATGTTGATACCCAGCTTGATGCGGCAATTAAGAATGTGGAAGCACAGATTAATTAAATATATGCAAATGGAAAATATATAAATTACAGTAAGCCTGATGGCTGATATGCAGATTGGCAGTTTGTTGAAATTTGTTGTGTATCAGTAGTCAGGTAATTTTTATCACAAAATAAAACAAATGTTCTATCTTTGATAGACAAAGGCATTTATTTGTAGTAAAATCAATATATAAGGTAAATACTATTAAATAATATTGTTGTTGACTATTTTACTATAGATTAACGAAGGGAGAATTGTTATGGAATTCAAGTTACACGCTCCTTATAACCCGACAGGAGATCAGCCCTATGCAATAGAGAAGCTTGTGCAGGGATTTGAAGAGGGTAATCAGTTCGAGACACTTGTCGGTGTTACAGGCTCTGGTAAGACATTTACTATGGCGAACATAATACAGCATGTGCAGAAGCCAACACTTATTATCAGTCATAATAAGACATTGGCGGCACAGTTATATAGCGAGATGAAAGAGTTCTTTCCTGAGAATGCAGTAGAGTATTTTGTTTCTTATTATGATTATTATCAGCCAGAAGCTTATGTGCCACAGAGCGATACTTATATAGCCAAGGATTCTTCTATTAATGACGAGATAGATAAGTTAAGACATTCAGCAACAGCGGCATTGTCAGAGAGAGATGATGTTATTATAGTAGCGTCAGTTTCGTGTATATATGGTCTTGGTGCGCCTATTGATTATAAGAATATGGTTATCTCACTTCGTCCAGGTATGGAAAAAGACAGGGATGAAATGATAAGAAAGCTTATAGATATACAGTATATGCGCAATGACCAGGATTTTAAGCGAGGAACATTCAGGGTAAGGGGAGATGTTGTAGAGATATATCCGTCAGCTTCTAGTGGAGATGCTGTGAGGGTTGAGTTCTTTGGAGATGAGATAGACAGGATAAGCGAGATTGATTCTCTTACTGGTGAGGTTAGGTGTAACCTTGACCATGTTGCTATATTTCCTAATTCACATTATGTTGTTGAAAAAGAGAAGATGGAAAAGGCGATTGAGAATATAAAGAAAGAGCTTGCAGAGAGAATAGAGTATTTCAAGAGTGAGGATAAGCTTCTTGAGGCGCAGAGAATAGAAGAACGAACGAACTTTGATATAGAGATGATGCAGGAAACAGGCTTCTGTTCAGGTATTGAGAATTATTCAAGACATTTAGCAGGGCTTCCGGCAGGGTGTCCACCATATACGCTTATGGACTATTTTCCAGATGATTTTATGATTATTGTCGATGAGTCACATATTACTATTCCACAGATAAGGGGAATGTATGCAGGCGATCAGGCAAGAAAGACGACACTTGTAGACTATGGCTTCAGGCTTCCTTCAGCGAAGGATAACAGACCGCTTAATTTTCAGGAGTTTGAGAGCAAGATATCACAGATGCTTTTTGTATCTGCTACGCCTAGCAGGTATGAGGAAGAACACGAACTTATGAGGGCAGAGCAGATTATAAGACCTACAGGACTTCTTGATCCAGAGATAACAGTCAGACCAATAGAGGGTCAGATAGATGATCTTATAAGTGAGATTAATAAGGAAGTTGAGAAGAAGAATAAGATACTTGTGACTACACTTACCAAGCGAATGGCAGAGGATCTCACAGATTATCTAAAGGAAGTCGGAATAAGAGTCAAGTATCTTCATGCGGATATTGATACACTAGAGCGACAGAAGATTATAAGGGATATGCGACTTGACGGATTCGATGTGCTTGTTGGTATTAATCTGCTTAGAGAGGGACTTGATATTCCAGAGATAAGTCTTGTGGCTATTCTTGATGCTGATAAAGAGGGCTTCTTAAGAACAGAGACTTCACTTATCCAGACGATAGGACGAGCAGCAAGAAATGCAGAGGGACACGTTATTATGTATGCAGATACTATAACAGAGTCTATGGAAAAGGCTATATCTGAGACGGAAAGACGTAGAAAGATACAGCAGGAGTACAATGAGGTACACGGAATAACCCCTCAGACTATAAAGAAGGCAGTAAGAGATCTTATAAGTATATCTAAGGCAGCAGAAGCAGATAATTCAAATGGAAGGCTTGATGTAGATTATGAATCTATGAGTATTAAAGATCTTGAAAAGGTTAAGAAACAGATTGAGAAAAATATGCGTAAGGCTGCAGCAGAGCTTGACTTTGAACAGGCGGCTATGCTTCGTGATAAGATGATCGAGATTAATAAGTATATTTATGAGGATAAGAAGTCAGGCAGATAGAATTAATAGCTGTTATACAAGGTTAGGCTATAAGTTCAAAAGCAATATTACGCAGTCAGGAATGACAGGCAGATATTATCATTACAGTATTATATGATGTATGTGTCATAATTATAAAAAGCAGTTGCTGTTTACAGAAAAAGCATTATGTAATTGAGATGATTAAGGATTAAGAAAGAAGAAATAACGGAGAAAATAGAATATGGAAAAAGGCGATTACAGGAATTATATAAGAATAAGAGGTGCAAATGAGCATAATCTTAAAAATATTGATGTAGATATACCAAGGGACAGTCTTGTAGTACTTACAGGTCTGTCAGGTTCTGGTAAGTCAAGTCTTGCCTTTGATACTATATATGCAGAAGGCCAGAGAAGATATATGGAGTCATTATCTTCATATGCAAGGCAATTCTTAGGACAGATGGAAAAGCCGGCGGTAGAGAGTATAGAAGGACTTTCACCAGCTATTTCCATAGACCAGAAGTCAACTAACAGAAATCCACGTTCAACAGTTGGAACTGTTACAGAGATATATGATTATTTCAGATTATTATATGCAAGAATAGGTACACCACATTGTCCAAAGTGTGGCAAAGTAATCAACAAGCAGACTGTAGACCAGATGGTTGATACTATTATGGAGCTTCCAGAAAGAACAAAGATACAGATATTAGCTCCAGTTGTAAGAGGAAGAAAAGGTGAACATAAGAAGCTTTTTGAACAGGCTAAAAAGAGTGGTTATGTAAGAGTTATTGCTGATGGCAATATGTATGAGCTTACAGATGAGATAAATCTTGATAAGAACAAGAAGCATAATATAGAAATTGTTGTTGACCGTCTTGTAGTTAAAGATGGAATTAACAAAAGACTTACAGACTCAATAGAAACAGCACTTAAGCTTGCAGAGGGACTTATGACAGTTGATGTTATAGATGGTGAGCCGATTAACTTTTCACAGAGCTTTTCGTGTCCGGATTGTGGCATAAGCATAGATGAGATAGAGCCAAGAAGCTTTTCATTCAATAATCCATTTGGTGCGTGTCCTGATTGTTACGGACTTGGTTATACAATGAATTTTGATGCAGAGCTTCTTATACCAGATGATTCATTAAGCATCGATGATGGAGCTATAGTTGGTATGGGATGGCAGTCTGTAAAGGATGAGGGCAGTTTTTCAAGGGCTATTATGAGTGCACTTGCAAAGGAATATAACTTCAGTTTATCAACACCATTTAAGGATTATCCAGATGATATTAAGGATATGATTATAAATGGTACTAATGGCAGGAGTGTTAAAGTGCATTACAAAGGCCAGAGAGGCGTTGGAGAATACGATATAGCATTTGAAGGCCTTATCCATAATATGGAGAAAAGATATAGGGAAACTTACTCAGACAGTGCAAAGCAGCAGTATGAGGAATTCATGCGCATAAGACCTTGTAAATCCTGCCACGGACAGAGATTAAAGCCATCATCTCTTGCTGTTACGATAGCAGATAAGAATATATATCAGATTACGGATATGTCTATTGTTAAGTTAAAGAAGTTCTTAGATAAGCTTGAACTTACAGACAGACAGAAGTTTATCGGTGCAGATATACTTAAGGAGATTAAGGCAAGAATACAGTTTCTTATGGATGTAGGACTTGATTATCTTTCATTATCAAGAGCAACAGGTACGCTTTCAGGAGGAGAGGCACAGAGAATAAGACTTGCGACACAGATAGGTTCAGGACTTGTTGGTGTGGCTTATATACTTGATGAGCCAAGTATCGGACTTCATCAGAGAGATAACGACAAGCTGCTTGGGACACTTATACATTTGCGTGATCTTGGTAACTCAGTTATTGTGGTTGAACACGATGAAGATACTATGCGTGCCGCAGATTATATTGTTGATATAGGACCGGGTGCCGGACGTAATGGAGGAGAAGTTGTTGCGACAGGAACAGCAGCTGATATTATGGCATGCAAGGATTCACTTACAGGTGCATATCTTAGCGGAAGAATCAGGATTCCAGTGCCGGCTAAGAGAAGAAAGCCGACAGGCTGGATAACTGTTAAGGGTGCAAGGGAGAATAATCTTAAAAATATTGATGTTGATATACCACTCGGAGTATTTACATGTGTAACAGGTGTATCGGGTTCAGGAAAGAGTTCCCTAGTGAATGAAATTCTGTATAAGCACCTTGCTAAGTCTTTAAACCGTGCAAGATGTATCGCTGGTGACCATGATGATATTACAGGAATCGAGCAGCTTGATAAGGTTATAGATATTGACCAGTCGCCAATAGGAAGAACTCCACGTTCTAATCCTGCGACATATACGGGTGTATTTGATATGATAAGGGATCTTTTTGCTTCAACAACAGATGCTAAGGAAAGAGGTTATAATAAAGGACGTTTCAGCTTTAATGTAAAGGGAGGACGTTGTGAGGCTTGTTCCGGAGATGGTATTATCAAGATAGAAATGCATTTCCTGCCTGATGTATATGTTCCTTGTGAAGTGTGTGACGGAAAGCGTTATAACAGGGAAACACTTGAAGTCAAGTATAAGGGAAAGAGCATATATGATGTGCTTGATATGACAGTTGAGGATGCAGTTGATTTCTTTGAAAATGTGCCATCAGTCAGAAGAAAAATAGAAACTCTTAATGACGTTGGACTTTCATACATTAAGTTAGGACAGCCATCTACAGAGCTTTCAGGTGGAGAGGCGCAGAGAATAAAGCTTGCTACAGAGCTTTCAAAAAGAAGTACAGGAAAGACTATATACATTCTTGATGAGCCTACAACAGGACTTCATTTTGCCGATGTCCACAAGCTTGTTGATATACTTCATAAGCTTGCAGAGGGCGGTAACACTGTTGTTGTTATTGAGCATAATCTTGATGTTATCAAAACAGCCGATTATATTATAGATATGGGACCAGAAGGTGGCGACAGAGGTGGTACAGTTATTGCAAAGGGTACACCAGAAGAGGTTGCCAGGGTTAAGAAGTCTTATACGGGACAGTATGTTAAGAAGTATTTATAAGGATGGTGCAGATGACGGCATTGTGGATGAAAGTTCAATGATAGAAGATGTTTAAAGTCTCTAAATTGGCAAATTTGAAAATTGCAGGTGCTGGTCAGCGTTATAAATTATAAAAATATATCTTTTATAGTTACTTTAAATAATATAAAGTGTAAAAATACGACATTTGATTGCTAGGAGAAGAAAAATGGTATCAGGCATTATATTTGATATGGATGGTATTCTTATAGATTCAGAAAGACAGTCTAATGAGGGCTGGCTATGTGCGGCAGGGCAGTTTGGAGTGGATATGCCCATGTGGCTTATAGACAGCTTTAAGGGTGCTCCGGCAGAGCTTTGCTGCAAGTTCTTTGATGATTATTACAAGGGTGTGATAGATTATTGGGAAGCGAAGGAGCTTAGAACACAGCATGTATACAAGATAAGGGAAACAGAAGGTATTCCTGTTAAAAAGGGCGTAAAGGACATATTTGAATATATAAGAAATAATGGACTAAAGTGTGCAGTTGCTACATCAACAAGGCGTGAAAGTGCTGAGAAAACACTTCATGAAATAGGAGTGTGGGATTATCTTGATGCGGTTGTATATGGAGATGAAGTCGAACGTGGAAAGCCAGAACCGGATATATTTCTTCGTGCTGCTAAGGCAATAGGCGTAAATCCGTCAGAGGCAGTAGTAGTTGAGGACAGCATTAATGGCATTAAGGCTGGATATGCGGCAGATATGAGAGTTGTTCATATTCCTGATACAATAGCAATAGATGATGATATCAGGAAGCTTACATATATGGTATGTGCTGACCTTAATGGACTTATTGATGTTGTGGAAAGTATTAACAAACCAGTTATTAACAGGAAAAATGTTATCAATGCATTTGCAGAGTATGTAAGAAATTATGACCCATCAGATGAAAAAATAAAGCTTAAGATAGATCATACCTACAGAGTAGCAGGACTGTGTCAAAGAATTGCAGAATCATTAGGCTTAAGTGAACCGGATGTAGATATTGCATGGCTTCTTGGAATGTTACACGATATAGGAAGATTTGAGCAGATAAGGTGTTTCGGTACATTTAATGATGCCCAGTCAGTAGACCATGCAGAATTCGGGGCAGATCTGCTGTTTAAGGAAGGTCTTATAAGGAAGTTTGCAGAAGGGTATTATGAAGAATGTGAGCTTGCACAATTGGATAATCAGTCTGATTATTGTCAGGAAGAACGGAAAATTAAAGAATTCTTAGTTAATAATGATGCAACGACTGTCGATGATGAGCAGATAATAAAAAATAATGAGCACCACAATAAAGATACAGGACTTCTTGAAATGGCAATAAGACAGCATAATAAGTATCGTGTAAAAGAAGACCTTACCGAAAGACAGCGTATGTTTTGTGATATACTGCGTGATGCAGATAAGGTTGACATATTTAAGGTAAATGCAGATATTCCTATGGAGATTATATATGATGTAACAACAGAGGAGCTTAATAATGGAATTATAACCAAAGAGGTACTTGAGAGCTTTTATAAGAAGGAAGCAGTACTTAAAAGTGTAAGAAGGAGTGCAGTTGACCATATAGTAGGGCATATATCACTGCTTTTTGAACTTGTATATAAAGAAAGTTATAGACAGGCCAAGGAACAAGGTTATGTATATAAACTGCTAGATTTTAAGTCTGATGTACCTGAGGTTAATGCAGAATTTGACGATATGAGGAAATATGTAGACGAGTTCCTTATGGAAATATAAAGCTGTATAAATCTGAAATTAAGCGGTATAAGCATACAACAGATTAATAATAGGAGGTTGTGTTGTATGGGATTGTAATAAAGATTGAAGAATATGCTTGTCATTATACCGCTTGTTTACTATAATAAATGTATATATGAGTTGTAGATGTGTTATATATACTGATATATACTTTAAAAGCAATGGAAAGAAATATAAAACAATAAGAGCTGTAAAATGATATAAAAAATTGTTATGTAAAATATCTAATTAATATATGTGTGTTATATGTATATATTATATATGCGTATGCTATATATGTATATGTTATATATATGTATATTATGATACCAGGGGCAAAAGGTCTAAACTCACATGAGCTCGCTCATAGGTGGGTGAAAGACCTTGTGACCCACTCCCTGATATGAGTATAAAAGTGGGATGATAATCCCACGATATGCGAATATTGGGGAGAATTGTGGGAGTGCGTAGCATGGAACAATTCGTAGGTATCAAAGTCGGGGGCTTTTGACCCCTACATCATGTTATTTATATATGCAAATTGTGTCTGGATATTTTTTATGATTGGCTGATTAAAGTATAGAAATGCATATAAAATATATCTTCAACGCAAACTTATGATTAGGAAAGGGACAATATGAATCAGGAAAAGGTTATAGTTATTGACTTTGGCGGACAGTACAATCAGTTAGTTGCACGTCGTGTCCGTGAATGTAACGTATATTGTGAGATATATTCTTACAAAACACCTCTTGAGCAGATTAAGGCGATGAACCCTAAAGGAATTATCCTTACAGGTGGTCCGAATAGCTGCTATGAAGAAGGTTCACCTACTTGTACTAAAGAGCTTTTTGAACTTGGTGTTCCAGTGCTTGGATTATGTTATGGTGCTCAGCTTATGCAACACGTTCTTGGCGGCAAGGTTGAGAAAGCTCCAGTAAGAGAGTATGGAAAGACAGAGACATTTGTTGATAAGAGCAGTGCTTTATTTGGAGATGTTTCAGAAAAGACTATCGTGTGGATGAGCCATTTTGACTACATTTCACAGGTTGCTCCAGGATTTAAGATAATTGCACATACAGCAGATTGTCCAGTGGCAGCAGCAGAGTGTTCAGAAAAGAACCTCTATGCAATCCAGTTCCATCCAGAAGTTCTTCATACACAGGAAGGTACAAAGATGCTTCACAACTTTGTGCGTGGAGTATGCGGATGTGCTGGAACCTGGAAAATGGATGCATTTGTAGAGAATACTATTAAGGAAATACGTGAAAAGGTTGGCGATGGTAAAGTATTACTTGCACTTTCTGGTGGAGTTGATTCATCTGTTGTTGCTGCACTTTTGATCAAGGCTATTGGACAGCAGTTAGTATGTGTTCATGTTAATCATGGTCTGCTTCGCAAGGGCGAGCCAGAGCAGGTAATTGAAGTGTTCCGTAATCAGATGAATGCAAATCTGGTTTATGTTGATGCAACAGATCGTTTCCTTGATAAATTAGCAGGAGTTGATGATCCTGAGAAGAAGAGAAAAATTATTGGCGGAGAATTTATTGAAGTATTTGCTGAAGAGGCAAGAAAGCTTGACGGAATTGAATTCTTAGCACAGGGTACAATTTGGCCGGATATTCTTGAGTCAGAAGAAGGCATTAAGGCACACCACAATGCAGGCGGACTTCCGGAAGATATGGATTTTGAGCTTGTAGAGCCAGTCAGAATCCTTTTCAAAGATGAGGTTCGTGTTGTTGGTGACGAACTTGGTCTGCCTCATGATATGGTTTATCGTCAGCCATTCCCAGGACCGGGACTTGGAATCCGAATTATCGGAGAAGTAACAGCTGAGAAAGTAAGAATTGTTCAGGACGCTGATGCAATCTACAGAGAAGAGATTGCAAAAGCTGGACTTGATCGTGATATTAACCAGTACTTTGCAGCACTTACAAATATGCGAAGTGTAGGCGTTATGGGTGATTTCAGAACTTATGATTACGCTGTAGCGCTCCGCGCAGTGAAGACTATCGACTTCATGACAGCCGAATCTGCTGAGATTCCGTATGCAGTACTGAATAAGGTTATGAACCGCATTATTAACGAAGTTAAGGGCGTTAACCGCGTATTCTATGACCTGACCAGCAAGCCGCCGGGTACGATTGAGTTTGAATAGTTGGAGCTAAGCTGTAAAGCCTTTGTTTACAAGGGTTTTACAGCTTTTCCTTTATAGGATTGCA
>ENA-ORMJ01000708-ORMJ01000708.1-human-gut-metagenome-genome-assembly--contig:-NODE-708-length-23928-cov-62.455954_pt1 | contig 23928 bp, 21 predicted proteins | sample MGYA00242100_ERZ508989 | MGnify/ENA primary metagenome ERZ508989 (study PRJEB26280, sample SAMEA2531403) | human gut metagenome | biome: human gut; feature: human-associated habitat; material: faeces...
CTGACTGCCTTTATACCCAGGGCGTTGCCCTGGGCTAAGAGCTTCTGCCCTTTCAGGGCGTTCCAACCGTACAGGTCGAATTGTTTTCAGTTCATCATGAATTTGTTCTGACACTTGCGAAAAATCTATGTTCTATACTTTAGAACATAAGTTCGATACTTTAGAACACAAGTTCTAAACTTTAGAACATAAGTTCCAAACTTTAGAACATAAGTTCCATACTTTAGAACATAGATTTTAATAGGCTGAAAAAACTTTTTCTGTGGTTTTTCGATTTGAGTTGACCACACTTAGTGTTTTTTTAACTACCCAAAAGCTACAGATTATCACAAAACAAAGACGAAAAGTACAAAATTGACTAATACTATTTGGTTATTTACTCAAATTGTCGTACCTTTGCAACGAAAACAAAACAATTAGTATGAGAAAGACCATTTTACATGTCATTATGACAACTGCTATCATATTCTCTGCTTGTACAGGCAGACAAGCCAAAGAGAAAGAGAAGGCTCTCGACACCATTCCCATGATGGTGATGCAGATACAGAAATGCAGTCGTCTATATACAGCCGAGGCACAGGTTCACAGAATCATCACCCACGACGACCAACTCAGACTGAAAGGCTCTATACTGAAAAACGAGTTCGACATCAGTCTGCCTGGAGGAAAGCGCAAGGTTGCCATCCCTATGGACGCCACCCTCAAGGCATATATCGACTTCAAAGGCTTCAACGAAAAGAACGTGAGACGGCAGGGCGAGAAGATAGAAATCATCCTCCCCGATCCTAAGGTGGTGCTGACAAGCAGCAAGATAGACCACGAAGGAATCAAGAAATTCGTATCGCTCACACGCAGCAATTTCAGCGATGAAGAACTCAGCAGCTACGAGCAGGAAGGGCGTAAGGGCATCATCAACGACATTCCACGCATGGATATTCTGGAAACAGCCCGCCAAAGTGCCGCGCACACCTTGGTACCCATGCTCGCCAACTTGGGATTCAAAGCCGAGAACATCAAGATTAGTTTCAGAAAGAAGTTTACCTCATCCGATCTTTCAAGCCTCATCGACGGCACATCGGTTGAGAACAAGTAAGGTACTACAGATATGAGAAAATTTGAAATCATCATCATACTCCTGCTCATCGTCATCATCGGCGGAGGTCTGTACTGGCTCAACAAGGACAACTCCATCTCGATGGAACAAGAAGGCAAGACCATACTCTCGCCTACACAGATAAAGAGTATCGAAGCCATCGGACAGTGGGAATTCCTGTCCATCAGCGATGAGGAACTGATAGACACCGTGAGAAAGGGACTCATCAGCGACGACGAACTGGTAAGAATTTATTATGGCACCATCCGTCTGGGCATTAACATGCGAGAGGTAGGTAATGAATGGCTGAGGAGCGAGGGCGACACCATCATCTGCACCCTGCCTCCCATCAGGTTGCTCGACCGCAACTTCATCGATGAGGCAAAGACACGTTCGTTCTTCGAAGAAGGCAAATGGACAGGTAAAGACCGGCAGGACATGTACAACAGAGCCTATGAAGCTATGAGCAGACGATGCTTTACAAAGGCCAACATCGCCAAGGCTGAGGAAAATGCCAAGGCGCAGTTTGAGGGAATGTTCCAGGCCATGGGTTACAGCAACGTAAGGATAAGAATAGAACATGGGATAATAAAAGAGAAAGACAAATAACAAACAGGTAAAAAATAAGAGAGATTATGGATACACTAAACGACATTTTCGCAACGCTAAGCTCATTCTTGTGGGGTTGGCCCATGATTATTCTGCTCTTGGGCACACACCTCTTTCTTACGATCCGTCTGCATTTCCCGCAGCGTAAGATTTTCAAGGCCATCAAGTTATCCGTCAAGAAAGACAAGAATGCCACGGGTGATGTATCCCAGTTTGGCGCTCTTGCCACTGCACTTGCCGCCACAATAGGTACGGGCAACATCATCGGTGTGGCAACAGCCATCGCCCTGGGTGGTCCGGGTGCTGTGCTGTGGTGCTGGCTGACAGGTGTATTCGGTATATCCACCAAATATGCAGAAGGCTTGTTAGCAGTAAAATATCGTGTGAAGACCCAGCGCGGCCGCATGTTGGGTGGTCCTATGTACGCCTTGGAGAAAGGCCTGGGCTGGAAATGGCTCGCCATCCTCTTCGCACTCTTTGCCGCGATAGCCTCTTTCGGCATCGGCAGCACCGTACAGGCAAACGCCATCTCTACCCTCGTAGAAAACCAGTATGGCATTTCTCCCTACATCACAGGAACCGTTGTTTGCGCCTTGGGAGCAGCCGTCATCATAGGAGGAGTGAAATCAATATCAAGAGTATGTGGAATGCTTGTTCCCTTCATGGCACTTTTCTATGTGTTGGGATGCATCTATATTCTCTTTGTCAACCATGCCTATCTGTGGCCGGCTATCAAGGTTATCTTTGAGTCTGCCTTCACTACCCGCGCGGCAGGAGGCGGTTTCGCTGGCAGCACATTGATGATGGCAGCCCGATATGGTATAGCCCGTGGTCTGTTCTCCAACGAGTCGGGTCTTGGTTCTGCTCCTATCGTAGCCGCAGCTGCACAGACACGCAACCCTGTGCGCCAGGCACTCGTGTCGTCTACCGGAACCTTCTGGGACACCGTCATCATCTGTGCCCTTACCGGACTGGTCATCACCTCAAGCATCATTGCCTATCCCGACATCGACTACCACAACGGAGCAGCCCTCACCAAGGCTGCCTTCAGCAAGATTCCATACATCGGAGCACCCTTGCTCACCTTCGGTTTAGCCACTTTTGCTTTCAGCACCACCTTAGGTTGGAGCTATTATGGCGAGCGCTGCGTGGAGTATCTCAAGGGCAAGCGCTGGATGCTTAGCTACCGTGTGCTCTACATCGTCAGCATCTTTGCGGGCAGTGTCATCGGACTGGAGATGGTATGGAACATCGCCGACTGTATGAACGCCCTGATGGCAATACCTAACCTTGTATCCCTGCTCTGCCTCAGCGGCATCATCGTACACGAAACACGCAAGTATCTGTGGCGCGACCGGTTGGACCGCGACATGGATGAGAACGAGATAGAAGAACTGGAAAAATAATAATTAAAAGCTACAAAAGAAATATGGCTGTCAACTCTCCTTAGGATTGTCGACAGCCATATTTCTTTAAGCGACCGTTCAGTCTATCTGATATTGCAGATGCCGCATCTCATGGCCTCCCCATGCAGAATCATTGGCGTACAGAAATCCCACCTTATTATATAAGGACTCCGCGCGAGGGTTTCCCTTGTCGACAAGCAGTCCTACAGCAGGCAATCCCATCTCACGTGCACGCTCGATGACTGCTTTCAGCAAATATTTGGCAATGCCATGCCCCCGGAACTCTTCCGACACAGCGATGCTGTCGATGTAAAGCTCGCCAGCCTGTGTCTCGTCGGCCATATCCGAATAGTCGATACCAAACTCCCGTTGAGCGGCCTCTATGAAACGACGGCGCAAACGATGCAGCTCACCTCCATCATAAGATACACAGATGCCAGCCAACCGACCATCATCAGTAAAAGCACAAAGCGTATTGCGATAGCTGTACTGACTGTCATCGAGAGCCACCAGTTCCGTCATCACCCGTCGGAAATCCTCTATCGTATGATCTCTACCTGCCAGATTCTGGCAACACTCATGATTCATCGCCTCCATAATGAGTGAGGCAATAGGCGCTGCCAAACTGGCAGTAGCCCCTTCTACTCGTACATTCATTTCTATGTCTTTTATTTTCTAACCACCTCAATATTCGTATCACCAGGGCGATACAGATAGCCCACACATTCGGCAGTACTATTTTAAACATTTTGTTCCTTACGCCAGGCTGCTGGCGTCATGCTCTCAAAGCGCGAGAACACCCTTGAGAAATAAGAGGACGAGGAGAAACCGGAATAGATAGCCACCTCTTCCTGTTTGACATTCGGATTCTCACGCATATAGCTTTTTGCCTCTTCCAGACGCAGCTTCGTAATCCAGGTGCTGAAGTTGGTACCGTGTTTACGGTTGATATAGCGAGACATATATAGCTTGTTGGTACCCATCTCTGCCGCCAAGTCATCTATCGTCAACTGAGGAGCGAGGAACCGCTTTTCGGAAATCCATCTCTTCACTTGCTCACCAAAGAGCTGCTCATAGTTGTCTGTCTTCGAGGATTTCAGTTTTTCTGTATCTGTCTCCATCCTTTCTCTGTCCGTTACCTCAGCGCTGTTCAACTTACCATACATGGAGGCATAGTTGATGAAACTGATGGCTATGTAGAAATTGGCAGAGACGACATAAACCTGGAAAAGATAATTGTAGATAACGCCCCCAAACAACGTGGTGAAACACAGCACACTGATAAGGATGATGAGGATGACACTCTTCTTGATCCAGAACATAAACTGCTGCATATCCTCCGCAAAGTAATTGTCCAGTTTACTCCTCTTCTCATTATATAGGATATAGAAACGTCTCAAGAACAACGCGTATTGCACAAAGAACATGAAGAAGGGGAACCACGAGACCCAAGCACCCGCTTTGCCAAAGACTCCTATGGTGGAAGTTATCATCAGGGCAACAGATGTCAGGAAGACAATCCAGTCCTTACTGAAGTTTCGCCACGACATATACTTCTCGTCCAACAAATAGAAGAAAGTAGAAAAGAAGAAGATGGCTTCCAGACAGAAGAAGATAAAATCAGCGCACTTGATATATGGATTGAGCTCTTTCCAATCGTCAGAGGTGTAAATAGCTAAGTAGACGAAAAGGTTCAATCCCATGATAAAATATGTAGTTGCCAAACATCTCTTCGCCTTGCGATAAGGAAGATATTCGGCAGCAAGAGGCACTTTTCCGAACAACAGGACAATGCCGAGGCCAAAATAAATGGCTCCAACACATTGAATCAACACAATGAAATAATGCTCTAACAACTCTATTATATACAATTCTAATTACGGAATACAAAAGTACAAAAAATAATTATTACCCCCCCGAATTAAGACAAAAAAGCGACATTTTTCACTCTTTTTACACTTTTGCGTCATTTTTTTCCATTTTTGAAATTGTAAAAAGGAAAATATTTCCATTATTAAAAGTATTCACTACAAAGTTTCCACTATCTTTGCAGATGTTTAAAATTGGCGCTCCAACTATTCATCACCAAGAACTGAGCCTCGAAAATAGTATGAGTAAAACTTACACAAATCTAAATTGAAATGAAATGAGAAAAAAACTACAACAACAGCACAACGAAGCAGCACAAAAGAGATTCACCACATTCATTGCTCTCCTTGTCGTGCTTCTATTCGTCATTGGAGGAAGTCTCCAAGTACAAGCCCAGGATACCAATACGAATGGAACCCACATCGCGGGCATCGAATCGCTGAATGGTTGCAGCGAGGATGATGTAATAAATGCTGCAATCAGCGACAACACCTTTCCAGAAGATGACAAGAGCAAAATCTTCTTTCTCTATAATGTCAAGACGGGTCTGCTGCTCAATGCAGGAGGCTATTGGGGAACTCATGTCTCTTTGAAAGAATACGGAATGCCGCTATGGATACATATCGACGAAGACAAGTGGATTCACCTTGGTCAGAAGTTTGACTCGAAGGACACGGATGGAGAAGGAAATTATCTGGAATACGAGACAGGGGGAAGTGAACCTGAAGACAAAGGTGTGTTTATAGACAGAGCATATATTGATAAAAACTCGGAAGAGATCGTCAAGAGAGGCTGGAAACTGGAGGAAGTTTCTGGCAATGGCAAGACCAACACCTACAGGCTATACACGCAGAACACAACATCTATTTTTGGCAAGAAGTATTACCTCATCGCAGCCAAGACACAAGGCGACGTGGACAAGAACTGCTATGCCGTGGAAAAAGGAAGCAAAGAGATAACCGAAGGCAACGACGAATGGAGATTCCTGTCTTACCAGCAGATATTTGAACTCCAGGACAAGAACACCGACAACATCATCTCGTCCATCGACCTGACCTTCCGCCTGCAATGCCCAGGCTTCTCTCGTGAGAATGCGGCTATGAAAAACTGGAAGGCTTATCAATATGGAGGAAGTGGCAAGATCAGATTGGGTTTGGAGCATTATTACAAACCTTACGTTAAAAACAGCAATGGAACAACTGCCGGCAGCAACTGCACGATAAGCGATTCATATACCAATGATTTCGGAAATGGCTTCACTTACACTTTCCCCAAAGGCAGCAATGCTATCACGTTCACGGAAAACCACAATTACGAGCGTCATTGCGGCAAGTATTATTGTGCTGATGCCAAGAATTTCCGAGGCACCATCTATCAGGATGTCAAAGTAAGGCATGGTGGTGCATACGTCATCGAGTGCAAGGGATTCTCCACTACCACTAAGGCGAAACTCTATGCCTGCTTGGTGAATGCCGACAACACTGCGGACACAAAGACGATGCATGCCACCATCCTGGGACAGACTGGTTACATGTCTGCACAGGAAAAGAAAGCGCTACATATCGAAGAGCAGAATATGGACTATGCAGCCAAGGAATTCTACGGCAGTCACAAATACTTCAACAGCGTGCTGGTACAAGTACCTAATAAAGATGGCGGCACTATCCGATTCGGAATCGAAATCGGAACGCAGGAAGACAACAAGCCTGTGGAATCAGAGAATGAGTGGACGGTATTCGATGACTTCCGCCTCCTCTATACAAGCAAGACAACTGATGGCGACTTGGTTCTCGACCAGGACAGGGACAACTTGGATTATCTGGAGAATTGCTCCAACACCTACAAGAGTGTGACGCTCCACCTCAACAAGACCTTTGACAAGGACAAGTGGAATGGTTTTGTATTACCCGTAAGCCTTACCAAGGACCAACTCACGCAGGCATTCGGTCCTAACGTGAAACTGGCAAAACTCAACAAGTTGACCAGCACCGAGATACAGTTTGTCAGCGTAGACATGAGCAAGGTTGGAAACGACGAGATAACCATGCAAGCCTACGTACCTTACATCATCTTCCCTACCAAGCATACCGAACTGGAACAATCACCTGCCTACACAGCCTTGCTGAGTTCCATAGGCAACCACCAGGCAAAGGATGTACGGGTGAGCATCGGCAAGAACCATATCGACATTCCCAATGTCACATTCGCTGTTGACGGAGATAACAAGAACGACCTCACCAAGATGAATACGAAGGACTGGACGACCAACAGCAGTATTGTCGTTGACGGTAAAGGAACTCCATTCGTCACAGGCAACGGCACCATGACAGCCTTCGGAACATTTGCCAGAACCTTCGGAGAAGGCACACAGAATACAACAGAGGGCGATGATAATTACGGCAAATGGAACATCGAAAACAAGTTAAAGATCATAGAGGGTCGCAGCGACCTAAATCGCTGCTACTTCTTCTCCAATGGTAAGATGTATTATTCTGATAAAAGAACAAGAGGCTTGAGAGGCTTCAGCGTATGGTTTGCACCAACTACAGCTTCCGACGGCAACCCTGCCAAACCAGCCAATGTTTTCCTTGATGGTGTATTCTTGGACAAGACCACTGGCATCAGCCCCATCATCTATGGCGAAGAAGAAAGCAGAATTGACAGATTCGCCCATGGCATCTATAGCCAGAATGGTCAACTCATCAGCAACAGCAGTTCCTTGGACGGACTTCCAAGTGGAATCTACATTTTGAACGGCAAGAAAGTTATCAAGAGATAATCGGGAGCTACAAGTCTTGAACAAGAAAGCCAGGACTAACAAAACAATTAGTTAAACACTCAAAATCGACAGACGATGAAAAAAAGATATATGTGTCCTATGACCACAACCATCATGGCTGAGACTTGCAGCATCTGCGCAGGCTCTCCTCCTAAATGGGCGGAATACCCACAAGACCCTGAAGTACCAGGAGAACCATCCAGCTGGGGAGAAATCATCTGGGACAAGGGAGAAGGTACATTCAAGAAAAAAGAAGACCCATTCGACCCAGACAACTGGTAAGGAACACGCCCTGAAGGGGCAGAAGCTCTTAGCCCAGGGCAGCGCCCTGGGTTATATTTTGTGCGCAAACCTGTCGCCCTGTAAGGGCAAAAGCTTTAAAATACCGGACAATATACAAAGCTTTTGCCCTTACAGGGCGCCTTCCTGATTGTCATTGTACCCAGGGCGATGCCCTGGGCTAAGAGCTTCTGCCCCTTCAGGGCGTGCTGCTTGCTGGCGATGCCCTGGGCTAAGAGCTTTTGGGCCTTCAGCCCGTACTTAAACCACTTGCGAAACTTCAGTAAGAACTATAAAACCCGAGAGCATAAGTACGTAATCATACATAAAAAAACTCGCAAGACTCTACTGCATCTTGCGAGTTTTTATGTTTACATGAATCGCAATTCCTTCATCATAGATAGCTTAATCTGCTATAGCTGGATTTGCGCCTGTTCCAGATCTACCGCCTTGGCTGTTAGAGTACCCATTCCCTTCAAGACAATTTGTTTTTAGCGTCATGAGCATCATGTTTTTGATGTCGTTATTAGGTTTATTCGGTAGCAGGCTGGTGGGGTATTTAAAGCTTCTCAGAACTTTCGCGTATCTTGAGAATCATCGGAACCACCTCCTTATATATCTTATTATCTCCATTGATATTTCTCATGAGCAGTTCGCAGGCTTTTGCACCCTGCTCGTGCGCCTTGTCCATAATGGCAGTGAGACGAGGAGTAACAAAGGCAGCAGCATCACCATCGGTGAAACCGATGATGGCCACATCTTCAGGTATGCGAAGTCCTTTGGCCTTGATGGCATCAAAGGCAGCATAGGTGATGATGTCATTAAAGGCAAGAATGGCATCTGGCGGATTGGGGCCCTCAAGCAGTCGGAGAGTATTGTTGCGAGCCACCTCGAAGTCTATCTTGTCGCACACCACAAGGTCTCGGTCTATCGTGATACGGTTTTCACGCAAAGCCTCGAGATAACCATGTTTGCGTCGGCGTACCATATCCAGATTATTTGGTCCTCCAATGAAGGCTATCCTCTTGGAGCCCGTCTCTATCATGTGCTGAGTGGCTTCCTGTGCTGCAACATCTCCATTAGCCACCACCTGTGAGAACTTGTCTTCGAGACAGCATCGGGCAAAGAATACGAGCGGAATGCTCATGTCATGGAGTTGTTCGAAATGGGAATAATCCACAGTATCCTGTGCCAGACAGGCGATGATGCCTTCCACATGCATATTAAGGAAGTTGTCGAGGGCACGCTCTTCGCGGATATGGTCCTCATGACTGTTGGCACTGATAACAGAGTAGCCCTGTTTGGAGGCATAATCTTCTATACCATCAAGCACAGCTGCATAGTAATGGGTTACCAAGTTGGGAACGATAACTCCAATGACCCTTGGCGCTTCCTTGCGAAGGCTTTGCGCAAAGGGATTGGGACGGTAGTTCAACTGCTTGGCAAGCTCTTTCACTTTTCGTGTCATCTCCTCTCCCACCTCATGGCTGTTTCGCAAAGCTCTTGATACGGTAGCTATGCTCACGCCCAGATGGTCGGCGAGATCTTTGAGTGATGTTCTGCGTGGCTTCATGTGTGGTAAATAAGTTTAAGCTATATATTAATTTCAACATGGCATCTTGCTGCCTTTTTTGTACAGAGATAAAGCAAGCAAGCGCAATGAAAGTTTGCTTTCAAATTGCCGAGTGCCGCCAATCTTCTGCAAAGATTGTGCAAACAAGCGCAATGAAAACTTGCTTTCAAATTGCCGAGTGCCGCCAATCTTCTGCAAAGATACATCATTTTTTCGTGAATCGAAAACGTTTACGTGCATTTTTTTATGAAAAACATATTAAGGTTTCATTTTTTCTTGTAATTTTGCACTCAGAAAAGTAATGAATAGTTGATAATAAGTTAGTTAGAAAATTGGAGCTTAGTGATGTCGTGAGACATTTCTAAGCTTTTTTTGTGCGCTTACTTAAAGGCACTGCGCCTGTCGTGCCAATATATCACTCAACTTTCGCAGGGTGTGGAAATTTATTGAAGTTAGATATAATATTCTGCCGAGTCGATGAGTCCTGCTCTCAAGGCATACTTGGTCGCTTCATGAGCATTGTTGACATCGAGCTTTCTGAAGATGTTCTTGCGATGAGTGTTGACTGTATGAAAGCTGGAGAAACGTTTTTCGGCTATTTCCTTGGTCGTCATACCGAGAGCGATGTCTATCAGAATCTCTGTCTCTGTCTTGGTGAGTTTGACTTTTTCCTCAGTCTTGGCAGGTGGCGGTGCAAGAAGCACCTCCGTCATGTGCTGGCAGATAAAGCGATTGCCCTGCACACAATACAGAATGGCAGCCTTGATTTCCGACAGCTGACTATCTTTGGTCAAGATACTGAACTGCGTACTGCTTGCTATGAGCACACGTACAAAGTCTACACTCAGGTCTTCGCTGAAGAGCAACCACCGGGTGTGGGTGAACCGCTGGTGCAGGATGAGCAGCTCATCGGCATCGTTGATATCGAAGAGCGTATAGTCAAGCACTACCACCGCATCGTCGTCATCCTTCAGGGCAAGCATCAATTCTGCCTTGTCCTCTACGTACTTCCACTCAATTCCAGGCATTTCCTCCTTATCGCCAACATTCATCTGCTGAATGATGTGAACCAGTCCCATACGGGTAATGTCCTGTCTGTCTGCCAGAAATATTCTCATCGCATGCTTGTTTTTATGTTGATATTTTCTGCCTATACTCTTTCACACATTCTCCCATTTAGAATGTCATCGAGAATCCGAAACGTATGCCCCACTTGCTGATGTCCTCATTATTCAGATAGGTGAGTCGGCGCACATACTCTACAGCAAAGAACTTGAATATGTTGTGTACACCAGCCACACACTCCCAGTAGGGTGTATTGTTCATCACGTGCGATTTGCTTGGGAACTTAAACAGCTCCGTATCCCCTTGGTTTTTCTCCAAATAAGGATTGTTCTTATCGGTGAGGTTTCCCCATACGCCTTTCACGGCAAAATATTCACGCCACTTCAGCTTCTTGATGAGCGGAATACGGTTGAGCAACTTGCCGTTCATATCCCACGACAGAGACGCAAACACCTGACGGTCGTTGAGAAACTCCCAGTCTCTCATCAGGCTCACACTCGATTCAGACTCAAAGTACGAGAGGTTGACAGGCGGCAGGATGAGCATCGGGAATGGCACCTTGTTCCATTGAGCCTGTCCCACAGCATGGAAGTCGAGATAACCGAAACTGCCAAGCCACTGACGCTTATAGATACTCACTTTCGTGATGTTGCTGTGATACTGTCCGCCCATAAAGCCTTTAAAGCCCATGGTATGCGAGATTCCTATCTCTGGACTGTCGAGGTTGATAGGCAGTCGTTGCTGCTTGGTGTTGACATAGGTGACTCCAGGATTGTAATTGATGCCCACATTGATGTCGGTCATTCTGATTTTCTTCACCTCGTTTCCATCCAATGTGAAGTAGTGCAGATTGCCTGCAGTACGGTTGCTCTGCCAGCGTATACCGGTATTAAAACGCAGTCCCCAATCGGTCTCGTAGGTAAAGGCGAGCCGCTGTCGATGATAGAGGAACATCTCGTCCTGCGTTGCCGCACGGAAGGTCATGAAGATATTGTCCTTGTTGTGCTGCAGGTTGTCATCGGAAGGCGACATGATGTCACGGGACACCTCAAAGGTAACATTCCGCATCGGGAACTCGAAGGGACTGTTTTTCTTCTTGTTGAGCGAGTAGGTCAACACATGTCCTGTATACCATTCGTTACTCTTCGTACCATAGGCCGCATAACCGTTCCAGAAGAAATGGGGATTGAGCGCAGCCATGGTACGACCAGCCAGACGAAGACGTATGCCGTCTACATAGTTTTTCGACAGATAGGTGTTGACAGGACCGAGGTCGAACTTACTTTTCTTTCCGCCCGGACCACTTCCTATCTCCACATAGTTCTCCATGAGAGCCTTTACACCCAGGATGATCCACTTGAAACCTTTGGAATTCTCCATGCGGTGGATGAAACTGTCCATCGACGATTCACTCTTGGTCAGGTCCACCTGCCGGTACTTGTTCCAGTAAGCCTCATCGCGGTTCATGGCATCTATGTCATGCCGCACTTTAGCCTTGCCCTTGAAAAGAACCTTGGGCAGTTCGTCGAAGGAATAGTCGGTAAGTCGGGTGTTGCGCACCACGAGCAAGTCTTGCAGCACCTTGTTGGTATGTATTTCCGCCACCATATCATCCTTGGAAAGCACCCATTCACCATTGTCCAAACGTATGAATTCCTGCTCTATCTTCATATCCTTCACCCAGTTCACGTCGCTGTTGTGAGGCATATAGAGATTACATTTCTTGACATGCAGCGTACTGTCGGCTGTCACATACAGTTCGCCACGGAAACCGAAGTCCTGCGAGTTGGCAGGAATAAACTGCAGATGATAGCAGAGGTCGCGCTCCACATAGACCGTGTCCTCTATATAATAATGATAAAAGGAAATAGCCGTTCTGCCGATGGGCGACGGGAAGGGATACTGCAACAGGCGCACATAGTCATCATAGATATCCACATCGGTAAACACGTCTTTCATCGTGGTACTCAGAATCTCACCCGTCTGTATCACCTGACCAATACCATTAGTCTGCTGTCCCTTGATGATATCTTTCTCGCTCTTGGGATCTTTGCGATAGATATGCTGCGATACCGTCTCGTCGACACTCACAGGGAGAGTGAGTTTACCATTATAGGGCGATTTCTCCACCTGGTCGAGTAGATATTGTCGTTTACTGAAAAACTTGCCTTCAAGCTGTTCTTTCGAAAGGTCGTTCAGGGCAAGGGTTATCTTCTGATATTTGTCATACTGATAGTATGGATGGTTGGCCAGATCGGTTTTCTTCTTGGCTGCGATAACGCGGCGCATCAGCTCCACAGCAGGATTGTCCTTGCGCTTGTACTTACCCCGTTTCGACTTCACCACCACTTCATTGAGCCTACGGCTGTCATCCTTTAGTTTTATCTCAAGGAAGTTGGTGTTGGCGTCCACCTTCACCGTCTGCGTCTTGTAACTCAAGGCACTCACGGTAAGCATCCAACCTTCATGCTTTTCTATGGAGAAGCGGCCTTCGCCATCGCTCGACACAGCGATTCTGTGTCCTCGGTACTGCACGCTGGCATAAGGTACAGCAAATCCGTCAACGTCGATGACGCGACCAGATATTTTCTGTTGTGCCATCATCTGCTGCGTCAAAGCAACAAGCAGCACAACCATCATATATATGCGGAGTTTAATCTTCATGTCCTAAATACCTTTTTGTTTTTTATAACTCTTCTCTTTCTTGTAATTCTTTCTGTCTTTATCAGGGCACACTCTCCCCTTAACTGATTTTGATTGCAAAGTTATAAATATTATCTGAAAAGAGAGGAAAACTTTTTAATTAATTTAGTTTTTTACCTTATTTTTGGCATATTTGTCGAATATTGGAAAAAACTATTTGGTTATTTAAGGTTTTTGGCGTAATTTTGCAAACTGAACGTTTTCGTTAAGCCAAATGGGCAGAGAAAGCTTGCTTTCACTCTGCCATGGCGAGAAAAGGTGCGCGCAAGCGAACTGCAAAACTTGAGGTATATATAATAAGGTGTAAGGGCAAAAGAGAAAAGACTAAAAGTAATAGCAAAAAACAGAAACCAAGATATGAACGATAAAGGCAACCTGACAGACAAACGTCCACCCCTGCTGCCAACGATTATAGGAACAGGCTTAGGCAGCGGTTTCTGGCCTTGGGGTCCAGGAACTGCCGGCTCAGTATTGGGCACACTGATATGGGCCGTGATAGCATTATTTGCAGGATTGGACGGAACAACATTGCAGACCACCATGTTGCTGCTGACCGTAGTATTCACCATATTGGGCACATGGGCCACCGCACAACTCCAGCCCTACTGGGGCGAAGATCCAAGCCGCGTGGTTATCGATGAGATTGTGGGAGTATGGATTCCACTGTCGCTCATCATACCTTTCGAAGAGGCCGGTCACAAAGCCGACTCACTCTGGTGGGCTGTGATTGCATTGGTGCTTTTCCGCTTCTATGATATGGTAAAGCCTCTTGGCATCAAGCGCCTTGACCGCATGAGAGGTGCTTTCTACGTGATGGCCGATGACATCCTTGGAGGTGTATATGCGGCAATCACGATGGTTATTATCAAAATAGCATTGGCATGGGTAAGATAAAACATGAACTATATACTTTCGGTAAGGCAGAGGTTACGGCTTCGATGGGCTCCGCGGTAGACTTCGGTCTGGCATTCATGCTGTCCGACATCGTAGGAATCTATTATGGTCTGGCAAATGCCTTGGGCGTGATGGCAGGTGGCGTGACCAACTGTTGTCTGAACTACCGTTACGTTTTCGGCGATTCCAATCGCAGGAAAAAAAGTGTGGCATGGCGATATTTCATCGTATGGGCCATCAGTTGGTTACTCAATTCGGGAGGCACCATCGCACTTACCGAGTTTATCAACAGTCACGAGCGCCTCGATATTCACTATCTCATACCCAAGAGTGTGGTGAGCATCCTCGTTGCCCTGTTGGTCAACTATCCTGCCCAGCGCAAGTTTGTATTCAAGCCTGCCAAACAGAAGTCTGCCGAAGAAAATTAAGACATTGAGCTTTCACAAGTTCAGAAGTCAAAGAAGTTGACCAAAACATTCAGAATCAATAACAATTCAAAAAATATGAACTACAGAGATTTCTTACAGAAAGTCATCTATGTGATCATCAATCCTATCATCAAGGCGATGATCCGTTTGCACATCACCCCCAACATTGTTACCTTCATCGGTTTCATAGGCAATATCGTGGCAGCTGGTTTCTTCATTGAGGCAGCTCTCACACAGAGTCTGGAACTCTTGGGATGGGGAGGACTCATCATCCTTGCTGCAGGACTCTTCGACATGATGGACGGCCGTCTGGCACGAATGAGTGGAAAAAGCAGCCTTTTTGGAGCATTATGGGACTCGACACTCGACCGCTATAGCGAACTGGTAAGCCTCTTCGGCATCTGCCTTTACTTCTTGCGCATGCAAGACGAGATGGGCTTTTGGATGGGCATCGTCACCTTTGCAGCCATGATAGGCTCAGTAATGGTGAGCTACGTACGTGCCCGAGCCGAGGGACTGGACATCGAGTGCAAGGTTGGACTGATGCAACGCCCCGAACGAGTTGTAGTGACAGCTGTCACAGCCATGCTCACTGGTTGCATGGCAGATATATGGTGGCTTGCCGGCGGTATGATTCTCATAGCCGTACTCGCCAACATCACAGCTTTCTGGCGCATAGCACATTGCTACATCGTGATGAATAAAAAGGAGGCAGAATGACAAGTTTGTATCTCATCGCAGTCTTCGCCCTGCTCATAGCATGGCAGAAGACCCGCAAGTTTGCACTTTATTTCCTGCCATGGCTCATCTTTGCCGTGACATACGACTCCATGCGCTTCTACCCTAATTATATGGTAGGTAGCATCGATGTACGTGGACTTTACGAAGCCGAGAAGTCTCTTTTCGGCATAGCAGCACAGACTCCAACAGAGTTTCAGGCCATTGCCGACCATTCGCAGATGATGATTCCAGGCGAATACTTCAGTGTGCACCATGCAGCCCTGCCCGACCTTATGGCAGGATTCTTCTACCTCTGCTGGGTTCCTGTTCCAGTAGGTTTTGCGATCTATCTGTTCTTGAAGAAAGAATATCGTTGGTTTGTGCGTTTCTCATGGACATTCCTTGCGGTCAACCTCATAGGCTTTGTAGGCTATTACATCCATCCAGCCTCACCACCCTGGTATGTGATGGAGTATGGGTTCTCCCCCATCTTGGGAACACCGGGCAATGTGGCAGGTCTGGCACGCTTTGACGAGTTGGTGGGCTATCCTGTCTTCCACTCCATCTATTGTCACAATGCCAATGTCTTTGCTGCCGTACCCAGTCTGCATGCAGCCTATATGTTGATCACCACCTTCTATGCAGCCAAGAGTCACCAGCATTGGTTTACCACTGCAGCCTTCGCCATCATCTGTATGGGCATTTGGTGGACAGCAGTCTACTCGGGTCATCACTACATCATCGATGTACTGCTTGGCATCATGACCGCAATCATTGGCATCCTGCTCATGGAGAAAGTAGTTTTCAGACGTTTTGCTTCATGTGGTAGATAGTGATATTATTGTAGGTAAATAACTCAACTTTCGCAAATAGGGAAGTTAAAGGAGATTTTTCAGGAGTTAAAGAAGTTAAGACAAATGCTTTTGTAGACTTAACATTGAACATTCAACATTGAATATTCCCTCAAGACTATTGTCTTAACTCCTCAGCGAACGAAGGGAGCGAAAACTCCTTAACTCCTTTAACTCCCCAATATTAAACATTAAACACATAACATGGGGCGGGCAAGATGCCACGCCCTCTCCTGTGCGTTCCTGCCCATAAGCAACAACAGCAAGCCTGCACTGGGAGGAAGCATGTCGTTTCTTTCCTAAGAAAGAAACAATTGCCGGTCAAAAGACTATAGATAGACAATTAACCTTATTCTAATTCGTCGAGCTCACGTTATTCTCATTTAATATTAATGCAGTCTTTGGCAAAACGAGTAAAAAAAATAATGGAAGCTAAAGGAATGCCAATGCCTCACAGAATCAACACCCTTTAAACTTCCTAACTGATATATCTAAAAACGAGAAAAACTTTTTATTCTGCTACAGGGCGGACAGAAAATCCACAGTCGAAAATAAAACCAAACGAACCCATTTCTTCTTTGTTCTTATCAAAAGCAAAATAAGAAGCACCTGAGCCGGAGAACATTGTAACTGTTATATACTTACCAATTGCACCAACACCCCACACAGCATTGTAGGATATGTGATAATATCCACATGCAGGAAAGAAAATTTGAGCTGTAGGATTTTCTTGCTGGTTATTGAAAATCCATCCATTGCTAAACGATCCGACAGCAGTCTGCTCCGTAAAACCACTGAACGCTTTGCTGGCAGGGATGTGATAACCAACAGGGTATGGGTCGTAAACCGTTTTCTCTACCGTATTATCATTTAATCCAGTAAGTTAATTGTCTATTGACCAGAGATTAAAATAATCTATATACGAAGCCAGCGTTGTTGGATATTTAATAGTAAAACCACAAGAAGAAACTTTGTCTACCACCGAATGTTTTGGCCCTTCGGCAGGCGTACCATATAGAAGCATAGCGTCCTTGCGTCCCCATTGATAGAAGGGAGCATATCCCTCACGTTCGTCTCCATTATTTTGGGTAATGGTGAATATACCAAACTGCTTTACACCATTATTACCAACAGTCTGCTCCACCTTCACCCTTATCTTACGAGGCTGGTCATAGGTAGTTCCGTTCCACTTGGTACATTTCCATCCGAGAGTTTTCTTCGTGAAACGATATACCTTGTTATTATTATTTGTGCATGCTATGGTCTACAGCACGTCCTTCGGTGCGAACCAAAGATGCCAGGACCACAAGACATCAGTTCCCATAACGACTGCAATCACAGCATTACCATTCTTGATTTTCGACTGAGGAACTTCAAAGTTTACAAAAGCATCTGTGCCTATACCTGTCACTGTCAGGTTAGTTACCAAGCCTTTTTCGTCTGCCCATACCAATTTGGCACCAGTAGGTACATGGCTCTTGGTTATCCATGGATCATCAATATCAATATCCGCATGGTCTTTAAAATTCTGCAGACAGTTAGGGTTGCTTATCGATGTCTTGTAGGCAGAAGTATTGGCTTTTCCACCCTTAATCGCGTTACCATAGACCAGCGGGATTCTGTAATATCCAGGAGCCGAGACAACATAGCAGTTTGCGGTGTTTTCTACAGCAGCTGCACCAGTACTGTTGGAAAGGTTGTAAGGTTCCGTCAATGTTCCCAAGGAGGCTGCGTCCTGCATGGATGCATTGCGCTGGGCAGCAAAATCGACCACATCACTTTAAGTGTGGCATTGCCAGATTTATCAACCGTACCTCCCTCGCCGTTCATCATATCCATAGACAGAAGCCAGTCTGGTTTTTTATCTATAGAGAAGTTATCATCATCCACAGGAGCGTATCCCACGATTTTCCAAGCAACAGGTTGCTGGGTACCAGTGGCAGGATCTACACGATAGCTCTTTATCTTATAGTTATTTGCCTTAATGCCAGTGTAGCTTACTACAGCAGGATCGGTCAAGTCAAGGGGATATTCCCAAGAAGAGTTCTTATTAGATATAGAGTAAGTCACTGTGGTGCCTGGCTTCCACTCTCCCTTGAGATTGGCTGCAACAGAGGTTCCATCGGTAAAGGAAACTCTGACACTTACTCCCGAAAGATTTTGTGGAAGCATATAGAACGTATAATTATCTCCTTCTTTGCCTGTTAGTATGGTGTTGGCAACCTGAGAAGTGCTGATATTAATTCCGTCAAGGGTGAAGGTGGCAGGGGTGTTCACATTACTCCATGCTGCATCTGCGCAGTTCGCATCAGTAGCGAAGGTATAACGTCCCTTGCTTTTGGCATTGATGATCTCCACCTTGTTTATTGTTTTTTTTCACGACAGATTCTGTCCCACCTTGAAACGGATGGCTGTCAGGGCATGATAGAACATAAGTTTACTCTCGGGAGCTACACCCTCGGGATATAGTGCACTACACCAGAGCAGGCGGTCATAAGGTCTCTCTGTTTCTCTACATCTTGCTCTACCTCAAAATCAACATAGGGTGTTCCTGCATAGTTTTCTGCCGACAGGGTGAGCTTAGCATCTCCGTTCTTGACCTGTGGCGAGACACCATAGAAACGAGCATAAGGATAAGCACACAACCAGTGCACCTCTTCTTAAAGCACACCATCCTTATTGGTCGTTCTATTGTAGAACCATGGTGCTGCTGTAATGCCAGTCTCAGAGGTTCCTCGATATCCTATGGAAGAAAAATCCTCCGTTATGGCAGTTGAAATATTGGCACGAGTGCTGACCGTAGATGTGCTACCAGAAACATCTATTCCCGCAGTTGTATTCTCCATTAGGCAGAGTTCACCCGCATCTATTCCTACACCATAAACAGAAAATTGCTGACTGCCCAAGTATTCTTGCGAAAGTCGCTGAAGCGACAGTCCCTCACAGAAGGCAGCACGTGTAAGCACACCTGTAGCTGTTTGTGCAGCTACCATTTTCTTCTACGCTGCATCCTGTGCATAACCAACCTCGAAACTAACGGTTGCATCATTGCTTTTGTCACTACCGTTGCCGAAATCATCCTCGGCGCACGATACAAATGCAAGGCTTACCATACTGGCTACAGCTATCATAGCCTTGCAAACATTACCATTAAAAATACTTCGTTTTGTTTTCATTTTATTATGTTTATTAATTTTATCTTCTACTGATCCAAACTTTTTTCGGGAGCAGAAAATTTATCTTCTTCAGTTTTCGAGTTATCAACATTCAAATTCAGCGAGAGAAACCATAACAAGACAACTCTATTGCCCTTGTGAATATAGCACACAGACTGGGGTAACTGAATGTACGCTTCATAAAGTACAAACAGAACCCCAGATTTCTAAACGGCTAATAAAAGATGTAATATTTTCATACAGCTCATTTTTCTTTACTAAATAAATTTGCCCCCAAAATTAAATATAAAGTTCATAAAAGTCTAACATGTTGGTTTCGAATGATGAGTGAAGAGGGTTGAACTAACAACACTCGACACTCATACTCGAAAACAAAACGAAAGTGATTTTCTGTTAGTTTCGCAAAGAAAGCGGCTAAGGTGTAACAATAATGAAGAGAGAGATTCTCATACCATCTTACTTTGCAAAAAAATCACATTCTATCCAACACCTTACTTATATATTATCTTGAACTGTTTTTTTACTATTAAAAATCATACTGTATGTTTATAATCAATTTAAGGGAAAAGGAAGTCAAAGGTGTGCCAAGGCCTCACGGTATCAACCCCCTTTGAACTTCCAACTTGATTCATAAACTTCACCTTTTACTTAATCAACATGCAGGGGCCTTACTGAATAGAGGTGATTTCTTGCGCGAGACACCTTGCGCTTCACTCCCGTAGATGATATTTCCATTACAGCACCTTGATTGTTTTCACCTGGTGCAGCTAACCAATAATACACATTTTCAGCATTGTTGGCATTTGTTAGCCCATTATCATCAACATAACTTGCTTTATTAAAATATAAATAATCTTTATTATTAGCTTTGAAGTACAATCCATTATCCCAATAAGACTTTGAAAAGCTCATTTTTTCCATTGTGTTGCTTTTGGGCATTGCGAATCCGTAAGGACAAGGATCATAGATGGTCTTTGCAACAGTTTTCACTCCATAACCATACTTATCTTCCTCAATGCTCCAAAGATTATAGTAGACATCATACTTAGCATTCTTATAGACAGTTAGGGGTCGCTGAATAGCCAGACCTAAATCAGCGGTTTCGTCAGTAAAACTGTTGCTCACATTTCCTCTAAACGGAGTCATACGTCCGAATTGATAGAGCGTACCATAGCCTATTTTATATTTGAAACCTGGTTTCTGGGTAATAGTTATTTCTTTAGTCAAGGGCTTAGAGTTGTTACCAACTTTCTGTTGCAACTTGACATGAACAAAGCGAGGAACAGTGTAGGAAGTTCCTTGCCAATTTGTATATACCCAACCGAGCGGCTCATTCATAAAGTAAAGTTTTTCTCTTGTTGTCTCATCGTTACCACAGTACACTCTACCATACGAATCTTCCGTTGTAACCCATAGGTGATATGTCCAAACAACATCCTTTCCTTGATATACGGCAATTAGAGCATTACCACAATAGAGTGGCTCTCTAACTTCAAAAGTTAGATAATCTCCATCTATTGTAGGATTTACAATATTAGTAGTTGAAATACGCCACAAAAATACTGCCCTATCAACACAAGAGGTATTATTACCATCTGCATTTTGCAAATGCTTGTTAATCCACGGATTGGTAATTTTCCGATTTTTATGATCTACAAAATCATGCAGTGTATTTGGCTTAATGTATGTACTTTCATAAGCTCTCAGATTATAAGCTCCAGAATTCAATCCATTACCATAGACAAGTGGTATTTTGTAAAAACCTTTGGCACGAATGATATAACAATTTGCTGTACTTTCTTTTCCATCACTTCGTTTTGCAAGATTAAATGGATATGCTTTAGAACCTTTTGCAGGTTCATCGTTCAATTGTTTGTTGCGTCTTGCCTTCAAATCTATTATACCGTCTGTTTTTAATTCAGCATATGCAGCATACTTTCCATCTGCAGTAGCAGTTCCTAAGCCATCTTTAATTACATTACCACTTGCATCTTTCAGGTTCAACAGCCAATCTGGCTTTCGATCCATACCATAATTAACGCCATCAGTACTATAACCTACCACTTCCCATGCAACAGGCTGAATTTCTCCAGTTTTAGCATCCTTGCGATAACTCTGCACATTAAATTCACTTGTCTTGTTTTGATTATAAGCAGCATCATCTGGATCAGTTACTTCAAAGGTATAGACCCAGTCAGAATTTTTCTCCGACAGAGAATAAGTAACCGTTGTACCAGCTTTCCAGGTTCCTGTAAGATTGGCACTGAGAGAAGTGCCGTCAGCAAAATAAATTTTAGCAGACACTCCTTCCAGTTCCTGTGGCAACATATAGAAGGTACAATTGTCATTATCCTTACCTATAAGCATGTCACCCACATTTCCCGCAGTACTCACATTCAAGCCATCAAGGGTAAAGGTGGTCGGTGCAGAAATATCGCTCCAACTTCCGTTTTCATTTGCTTTTGTTGACAGAGTGAATTTACCTTTGCTCTTAGCACCAATAAGCTCTATCTTATTGATAGTTTTACTATAAGAAAGATTCTTGCCCACCTTGAAACGTACAGCTGTAAGAGCATGATAAAAATTAAGATCTACTCTTGAAAGGGTTCCAGATGCGTCATGACGCACCGCACCAGAACAAGCAGTCATCAGATCCTTCTGTGCAGTCACGTTTTTGGCCACCTCGTAATTGAGATATGGCATACCTTGGTAATTCTCGGGAAATATAGTGAGATTAGAATTAGCAGAAGTTACCTGTGGTGAGATACCATAGAAAAGGCCATAAGGGCGTGCCTTTGTCCAACTAATTTTGGTTGCCAACTCTCCTGTAGAAGTAGTCTCCTCATTATAAAACCATAGCGTGTTTATGGCATCTTCAGACGCACCACTATAGCCAAACGTTGAAAAATTAGCAGTAATGGCTGTTGCTATATTGGCGCGAGTCGGCAATACAGACGAAGTCTCATCTTGAATACCAGTAGCAGTTGTCTCAACCATACAAAGTTCTCCCATATCAGCATGACAACTATCACCAACAGAGATAATCTGCGTTACAGATGATGCCTCAGGTTGCCCCTCAGGCTGCACAAACTGCCCATCAAAAAAAGCACGACTTGAAGGTACGCCATTATTGAAGGCATAAGTAGCCTCCTGTGCATTCTTCACATTGAATGCCAACACATCACTCTTTACATTACCATAGGCACTATCATCCTCTGTACAGGAGGTGAAAGCAAGTCCAGTCAAACCCACTATGGCTATATAAGCCTTGTAAGTATGCAAATTGGAGATTTTTTCAAAAAAATGTTTCATAGTTTTTAATTTTTTTATTACTCGTCCCAAGTTGTCCAAGGATCGAAAGAACTGGTTTCTTTAGATTCAAGTTCGATTTCACCACCATCTTCCCCTGTCGGAGGCACTACTCCAGGTTTAAAACCTAATTGACTATCAACAAGAAGCTGACTTTCAACTTCTACCTTTACGACATTAATCGTTGGTTTTACATAGTTTTTTTTCATAATTACTTTCTTTTATTATATTCTATTCTAATTTGTTAGTTTTTACTTAAATCATCTTATACATTTATATGATAGCACTCTACACTTTTGCAATAAATCCCAGAGAAAAATACACAAAAAAGGGGCTGCTGAATGCACTTTTTAAAAAAAAGCGCAAACAGCAACCCCAAAGGTATTTTAAAGGTTTAAAACTTAATATACAGAATTTACCCCCCCCGAATAAGGAGAGCGCAAGTTGTCTTCACAAGTCAGAGAAACTGCCTTATGAAACTTTGCCAACAAAAGGGCAGAGTTATTCTTAACAACAATATGGTTTTCAGATGTAATTCTAAACATTGCTTTTATTTTTTTCTCGAGCATCTCAACTTTAAAAATTAAGCTGCCTCAAGTTTTAACAGATTATTACCTGTCTAATCTTTTACTTTTTAGACCTTGTGGCGCAGTTTGCTGATTATAGTTAAAAGCAGACAACCACATAGGAAATATGAAAGTAGATTCATTTCTTGTTATACTGTTTTTTTTTAAAAGTTTAAAAAGTTAATATTCGAATTGTAAATTGTTCAATTTCTGGTGCAAATATAGAAATAACATTTAATAACCAGCACTTTTATTGCGTTTATTTTATTTTTATTAACACTATGAATTTGATTTTTTGTTTTTTTTACAAATATCTAACTCGTTAACTCATTGAATTAATACATAATATTGATCAAACAATTTTCCCAGAAAGACACCCATAATGACAAACCGCCTTTTTAGTCAACAAGTCCTTTTTATTTCCTCAATCTTTCATGAATATTTAAGGGAGAGTGTGTCAAAACTCAACTAATGCGGGCTGAAAGCCCAACAATCACATAGCCCAGGGCAGCGCCCTGGGTATTGAGTTATATATTGAACAGTACGCCCTGTAAGGTAGGGTGTTCAAAATCCGTTTAAAATTTGGCACGTTTTTTAGTCGAATAATC
>ENA-ORMJ01000711-ORMJ01000711.1-human-gut-metagenome-genome-assembly--contig:-NODE-711-length-23912-cov-9.183426_pt1 | contig 23912 bp, 19 predicted proteins | sample MGYA00242100_ERZ508989 | MGnify/ENA primary metagenome ERZ508989 (study PRJEB26280, sample SAMEA2531403) | human gut metagenome | biome: human gut; feature: human-associated habitat; material: faeces...
CAGCGTACGGAATCCAATCGGACGGCGGACGGAATCTGATCGGGTGGCGGACGGAGCACGATAGTAAAAGTTGTGCTAATTAGGGAATTTCCCATTGCCGATTAGGGAAAATCCTTTTGGCTTGCAGTAACAAAAGCATAACTTTGCAAGCGAAAGGAAACCTCAAGGGGCAGTCAAGGGATGCAGTCAAGGGGGTGCAGTTGTCTCAACTGCACCAACAGAGCAAGAAGTGCACCAACAGAGCTGTAGTTGCACCAAAATAGCACATTCTACTTGGTTGGTGCACTTGAGACAAGTGCACCCCCTGAGGATGACAAGTGCACCCCCTGAGAGGCACCCCTTAAGATAAGTATAACTTTAAAAAACAGAGATATTATGAAACGGTTATTCGCAACAATAGTAATGGTGCTTGGCTTCGCGGTAGCAGCCAGCGCAATGAGTTACAGTCAGGCACGCGAACAGGCGTTGTTCCTCACCGATAAGATGGCTTACGAGCTGAACCTCACCGACGACCAGTATGAGGCGGCTTACGAGATAAACCTCGACTATCTGCTCAGTGTCAACTCCGACGACGAGCTGTACGGCGACTACTGGCGTTGGCGTAACATCGACTTCAGCTATGTGCTCCTCGACTGGCAGTACCGTATGTTCTGCGAGGCAGCCTACTTCTATCGTCCGCTCTACTTCAGTGCAGGCGTTTGGCACTTCGCTATATACGCTCGCTATCCGCACCGCGACTACTTCTACTTCCATCGTCCGACGGTGTACGTGAGCTATCGTGGCGGCCACTCGTGGCGTCAGAACAACGGCAGCTCGTGGTACAGCGGCAGAACATTCGGTTCGCGCCGTGGTGGCGATGCCCACTTCGGTATGCGCGACGGCTTCAAGCGCGGCGACTACGGACGCGGCAACCGCCAGTCGTTCGGCTCGCGTGGCAGCCGCCAGGTGGAGAGCAGAGGTAACAGTGGGTTCGGCTCGCGCCGCGACAACAGCGGAAGCGGTTTCGGCTCGCGCAGTTCGTCGGGCTTTGGTTCAAGCCGCAGCTCATCGGGCTTTGGCTCAAGCCGCAGCTCGTCGGGCTTCGGTTCAAGCCGTGGCTCTGGCTTTGGCAGTCGTGAGAGTAGCACGCGCACAACGGTGCGTCAGCCAGAGGGCAATAGAGGCTTTTCAGGCAGCAGCTTCGGCTCGCGTCGCGACAACTCGTCGGGCTCGTCAGCCCCACGCTCAACGTTCAAGCCGTCGGGCTCGTCAAGAAGCGGCGGTTTTGGCTCGCGCAGATAACTTTTAGGGGGTGCACTTGTCTCAAGTGCACCAACAAAGCGGAATGGTTATTTGCCAAATTATAAAGTTAGATAAGTTGGTGCACCTTCTGCTTGGTTGGTGCAGTTGAGACAACTGCACCCCCTTGACTACTTCCTCATGCTCTGCTCCTTGCGGTATTGCGTTGGTGACATACCGAGGTGGCTCTTTGTGAACTTGCCGAAGAACGAGAGGTTGGGGAAGCCCAACAGCTCCGATATCTCTTTTATGGAGAGGTTAGAACGGCGCAGATACTTCTCTATCGCCTTCACCGTGTAGCTGTGTATCCAGTCGAGCGCCGTGCGCCCCGTCACCTGTTTCGTGATGTTCGAGAGATACTTCGGCGTGATGCACAGCTCCTGCGCATATTTCTTCACGGGCTGCATCCTGCCGTTGTTCGCCGACAGCATCTCGATGAAGCGCTGGAAGAGCAAGTTGGCCTGCTTGAGATTGCCCCCGTCGATGCTATACTCCACGTAGGGCGTGATGATGGCGAACAGCTCGTAGATGGAACTTTGCAGCAAGCAGTGCATAATCTCCTTATGATAGAAACCATGCGGATTCTTTATCTTGTGTGCAATGATGGCGTAGTACTTCAAGAACATCTGTTGGCGTTCCTCGTTGAGGTGGATCACGGGGTTGTGCGATACGTAACCGAGCAGATTAAGATAGTCGCGGTTCACCTGCACACTGGCTTGGGCTGCCTTGCTCGACACGCCGACACTTTTCGAGTCGTAGTCGGGCGATACCATCACGTTTTCCCATGTGCTGCTGGGCAGACAGATAATCACGTCGCCCGCCTTTGCGGTATATGCGTTGGAGTTGGTTTCAAATTGTATACGTCCCTTTGTGCAGTAGACCATCATAATCATATCAAACTTGAACGTGCCGTCTACCTGTAGCACCTTGTCGATGCCGTCGAGCACAACCATGTCGCCATCTATGTAGTCGGCATTGCCGTAATGAGCGATGAGCCCCATGTCAATCTTCAGTTCTGTCATTTCGTTAGCCATTATGTTTCGTAATTAAGATTCGTATGCAAAGTTATTTTGTCATCCGCAAAGGTAGTCATTATTTCCATACCGATATTATTCCGTTTTGCCGATTTTGTATTCTTTAAGTCAGATTTTATAAAATTACTGAACTTTCGCAAGTTCAGAGAATTCAGTAGTTAAGTAGTTAAGTAGTTAAGAAGTTAAGCCAAATGCTTTTAATGCTGTAAATCAAGCAAAAAACACTAATGGCTTCGCTCCTTAGCGACCGAAGGGCGCGAAAACTCCTTAACTTCTTAACTACTTATTAGTAGAAAAAGATGTAAACCGGTCATTAGATGACAGAAAAGTTGTAACTTTGCACGAACATTAGGCAATTAGTAAGCAAATACATATAAATAAAAACAAAAATAAGAGAAAATGAATGTAGCTATTGTTGGTGCGAGTGGCGCCGTAGGACAGGAGTTTCTGCGCATCCTCGCCGAGAGAGAGTTCCCCATTGACAATTTAGTGTTGTTTGGTTCTGAGCGTTCGGCTGGAAAGAAATACACGTTCAAAGGTAAGGAGTATGAGGTGAAGCTCTTGCAGCACAACGACGATTTCAAGGACATCGACGTTGCGTTCACATCGGCTGGTGGTGGCACCTCTAAGGAGTATGCCGAGACTATCACTAAGTACGGCGCAGTGATGATCGACAACTCGTCAGCGTTCCGCATGTGCGACGATGTACCATTGGTAGTGCCGGAGTGCAATGCCGAGGATGCTCTGAAGCGTCCGCGCGGTATCATCGCCAACCCTAACTGCACCACTATTATGATGGTGGTAGTGCTGAAGCCGCTGGAGCAGCTCAGCCACATCAAGCGCATACACATCGCCAGCTACCAAAGCGCATCGGGCGCAGGCGCAGCTGCCATGGCAGAGCTGCAGGAGCAGTATCGCGAGCTGGTGAACAACGAGCCGGTGAAGGTGGAGAAATTCCCGCACCAGTTGGCGTATAACGTCATCCCGCAGATTGATGTCTTCACCGACAATGGATACACCAAGGAGGAGATGAAGATGTTCAACGAGACACGCAAGATCATGCACAGCGACGTGCGCTGCTCGGCAATGTGCGTGCGCGTCAGCTCGCTCCGCTCTCACTCCGAGTCGGTATGGATTGAGACCGAACGCCCCATCAGCGTCGAGGAGGCTCAGAAGGCAATCGCTGCGGCTCCTGGATGCACACTGAAGGATGACCCGCAGAACCTCGTCTACCCGATGCCGTTAGAGACAGCCGGCAAGGACGACGTGTTCGTAGGACGCGTGCGCAAGGATCTCGCCGACGACTGCGGACTCACGTTCTGGCTCTCGGGCGACCAGATTCGCAAGGGTGCTGCGCTCAACGCGGTGCAGATCGCTGAGTACCTGTATAAGGTGGGCGACCTGAAGTAAGCGGTTCTCCCACAGATTTATTCTGCTGAGATATCCTCCCACAGATTCCACGGATTTTCACAGATGTGACTTATACAAAGAACTCCCACAGAATTCACGGAATTCACAGAAGCTTCTTAGGAGGGTATGGCATTCTTGCCATACCCACGCCTTCGTCATAATCCTCCCACAGATTCCACTGATTTTCACAGATGGGACTTATACAAAGAACTCCCACAGAATTCACAGAATTCACAGATGGAACTTATACAAAGAACTCCCACAGAATTCACAGAATTCACAGAATTTTAGGTGCATTTATTGCAGTGTGAGTATGGCAGGAATGCCATACCATCCTATACATCTGTGTAAATCCGTGAAATCTGTGGGAGTTTTTCTCTATAAATACTTCCGTGAATTCCGTGAAATCTGTGGGAGTTTTCAGTTCCCTCTATTCTGTGGGAGCGTTAGAATTTGAGTTTCACGCTTGCGCCAGCCATTACCCAGATGCCCGGCTGCTTCACGTTGCCCAGGTCGTAGTAGTGGTGGTTTGTGATATTGTCAGCCTTTACATATATATTGTATGTAGGTGCAGACCACTGCAATCGCACATCCACCTTAGTGTACGGATGATAACCGTTCATGCGCTCCTGCCAACGCAGCGCCCACGATGCCGTGAGCTGTCGCCAGATGCGATGGTCCAACTGCAGCGTAGCCTTGTGGCGCAGATACTCTAAGGCGTAGAGCGAACCGAAGACATCACCGTCGGTAGAGTGCTTCTGATGGATGAACGCATAGCCAGCCTTTATGCGCGTGATGAAGAACTTCGGCAGCAACTCCTGCAGGTGCAGCGCAGCATCAACGGAGTAACCCATGTTGTCGAGCTTACCGATGTTCATAGCCTGATACTTCTTGCTCTCAGCCGTAGGGTACACCCAGTCGATGATGTCCGTACCCTTCGAGTAGAACCCACTCAGCACTGCCTCGAAGCCGTGCGTGCGGTAGCGCGTGCCCACCTTGAACGCCTCGTTCTTCTCCGGTCGCAGCGCAATGTCTCCCTGCTGCACCGAGTTGCTGGTATAAAGGTCGGTGTACGTAGGCACGCGCAATGCGCGGTTCCACGAAGCATACACCTTCCACTCGTCGTTCGGGCGGTAGCTCACGTCCACACCAGGGTAGAGGCGGAACTTGCCGTCGAGTGCCGTGTTGCGGTTGGCGAGCAAACCAGCCGACAGCGTGAAGCCGCCCACGATGACGTTATGCTCGAGGAAGAGACTCGTGTTGGTGCGCTCGCCGAGTCGGTTGTACTTGCGGTCGGTACCACCGATAGCCACCCATTTGTTCTCCGGCTGCACATCGCCGTACGCCGTGCTGAGGATATGCTCGCGGCGCACGTCCACGCCAGCCGCCGTCTTGCCGAGCAGCCACGAGGCATGAGCGTTGAGCGAGCCGCCGTAGGTGTCGAGACGGTGATAATTCTCGCCGGCAGCAGCACCCTCCTTGCCCTTTATCAGCTGGTAGTGGTCTACATCCTTATGCCAGTAGACCATCGGCGTGATGACGAAACGCTCGTCAGCCCACGGCTTTATCTCCGCCTGTGCCGACGCAAGGAAACGGCGTGTAGCCTCAAACTGATTCTTGAACTTCGCACTGTAGAACGTAGACGCACCGAAGTCCTGCGACGAGAAGCCGCCCTGCCACTGCAGGTCTACGTAGCGCGACTTCCAGCTGCCCGTGTAGTAGGCGCGACGACGACGGAAGTCGCTGTTCTCCGTACCTCCGTCGCTCTGCGTGTAGCCACCGCTCAGCTTCTGACGCACCGCACCCGTAGCAAGATTAACGCTTGCGTCGCCGCCGAACGTGCCGAACGAGCCGCCCTCGGCAGCCACCGTCACGTTGCTCTCGGCATCGGCACGCGTCACGATGTTGATGGCACCGCTGAACGCCGACGAACCGAACACACGTGCCGAAGCACCCTCGAGAACCTCGATGCGCTCAATGTCGGAAAGCGAAACTGGAAAATCGGCAGCGTTGTGACCCGTCTGTGCACTCGAAATATTCATGCCATTCAATAGAATGGTGATCTGGTCGAACGTGCCGCCGTTGATGGAGATGTCCGTCTGTACACCAAAGCCCCCGCGCTGACGGACATCCACGCCCGGGACTAACTTTAAAATGTCGTTGACACTCGCTGCTTCCGCACGCTGAATGTCGTCGCGCGAAATGACAGCCACAATCTTTGCCGACTGCAATGCAGTGAGCGGAGCACGCGAACCCGTTACGAGCACCTCGTCGAGCTTCACCTCCTCACGGCTCAGCGAGTCGAGAGCCAGAGCCGACGCTACCGGCTTCGTGCTGATGCCCTCTGCCTTGGCGTTGGTGAGCGTAGCCACACTGAGCGTGCAGATGAGCACCTCGCGACCCAGGCAGCTGAAAAGAGCGTAGCTGCGGCGCGTGAAGTGCTTGAAATGCAATGCCACAGGGCGTGCGTTGAAATTGTTTTTGAACATAAAAAATATAAATTGTTAATGATGATAGGGGCGTTTTGAGCGTGCAAAGTTAGTATAAACTCGGCAAATTACAAAATAAGCAGGCACGTTTTTCACCTACTCGTACACGCCGTACACCATGTAGCTGCCGTCGCCACGCAGCGTGATGCTCTCGCCCGTCGCCTCGTTGAGCGTGCCTTGCCACATCGCTGCGAACGCATACGGCTGCCAGCGCAGACCGTCGCCCTCAAGGTGCGAGCACGTGAGGTTGAAGATGCTCACTTGCTGTCCGGCAAAGGTGGCGAGCTCCGTTGTGCCGGAAGCCGAAAGGAACACGCCGTGGTCGGTAGCCATCAACGCCGCGATGTGCATCTCGCGACGATAGAAGTCGAGCAGCGATATGTTGCCTAATGTGTGGTCCTCGCGCTTGCCCGTCGCTCCGACGTAAGCAATGCGGCGACATCCACGCTCCACGCAGAAGCGCGTTGCCTTCGTAAGGTCGTTGTAGTCCTGCTCCTCCACCTTATATATAATGTCGCGGTGCGCTGTCAGGAACTTCTGCGACATCGAGTCGCAGTCGCCGATAATCGCCGTTGGCATGTATCCGCGTCGTATTAGTTCTTCGCCAGCCGAGTCGCACGCCACAAGCATCCGTGCCTGTTCGACGAGCGTAAGCGGCACAGCATGAGTGGGGAAGTCGCCACCGGCTACGACGACCGCATCGAAGCCGTCCGGCTGTAGCGATGCAAAGCTTTTGGGAGTGTGTGGTTGGTTGCACATGGTTGTTATGTTTTTATCCGACAGAGTTGGTCTGCTGGATGAGTGTTGTGTTTCAGCGGACAAAAGTACGAAATAAATGGGAGTTTTAGTGTGGTGTCGCTTTTTTTATATATTTTTGCAGCAAACAAATCAAACTATTAATCTGTTATGGCAGAAACCTCGAATGCTCAGCACGTGCTGAAATCGCAAGCCAATTGGGATGCGCTTTATTTCTATCAGAAGTCGGATGTGATATATCAGCTTGCGTTCTCCTTCTGTGAGCGCTTTATACATTTATACAAAGATCGCACGCGCGACCAAGTGATACAGGCAGCACGTTCGTGTAAGCAAAATATCGTGGAAGGCTTGGCGGACGGTGTCGCCTCCACGGAGATGCAACTGAAGCTACTCAACGTGGCTCGCGCTTCGCTGAAGGAGTTGCGCGAGGACTTTGAGGATTACATCAAGTCGCGTCACCTACAGTTCTTCATTAGCGGTGAACCGCGCTACGCTGATATGCTCAACTATTGTCGCTATCATAATCGCCTGTCCGATTATGAGCCGTTCTTCGCGCAGTGGACTGACGAGCAGATGTGCAACTATGCCATCACGCTCTGTCACTTTATCGACCGGATGATGATGTCGTTCTTGAAGAAACTGGAGCAGGAGTTTATCACTGAGGGCGGCATAAAGGAGCGTATGCACCGCGCTCGCACTGGATATCGCCAGCAGCAGGATGAGCGTTTGAAGCAGCTGGAGGCAGAGCTGCCACGTCTGAAGCAAGCCCTCGCTGAGGCACAGGCGGAAGCTGCGAAGTGGAAGGCTGCCTTTGAGGATCTAAAGCAAAGAGCGCTAAAGATGTATTATGAAAAGGAAGAGGAGATAAAGAGACTGAAGGAATTGCTGGGGGAGGAGAATCTATAGCTTTTATAGACGTTTTAGGTATTCTATAAACTCTAGACATTCTAGATGTTCTAGAGTTTCTAGATGTTCTAGATTCTCTATACCTGCACCTTTTTCGCAAGCCCCTTCCACTTCCAATATCCCATGACCGCTATCACCACATACAGCCCGTAGAGCCCAGCCTTGAACGGTATGCCCTTGACCACGTACAGATAGCAGCAGACAACGTCGACGGCTATCCAGAAGAGCCACTGCTCAACATACTTGCGCGCCAAAGCCCACAAACCGACGAAGCTCAGAGCGTTGGTGAAAGCATCGAGCAAGGGAACCGTACTGTTGGTGTAAGCCACCAAGACATAATATGTGGCAGCCCAGGCAAGGAAGAAAAAACCGAGCGTGCGCAAGATGAGGCGGCGAGGAAAAAACGTTATAGGAAGCTCTTCGGAAGAACTGCTAACCGCGCTTGCAGCTTCTATCTTATCATAGCTAACTGCGCTTGCGCCTTCTTTCTTATCAGAGCCTTTGCGTTTAATCATTGCCTTCCATTTCGCTCCGAACTTCCACACGGCATAGCCGTATATTGCGGCAAGCGTGTAGTAGACAGCCATGCCGGCATCACCATAGAGACCGTGGCTCCAGTAGAGGTAAATGTCCATGGCTGGCATCACGATGCCTACAATCCATAGTGCGATGCTCGCACGGTATTCGAGAACGAGATAGATGAGCCCGAGGATTGTTGTGACGATGTCGAGCCAATGAGTGGAGAGAAAATCTGTCATTTTATCAAAAAAAACAGCCCCTCCCCGATGGGGGAGGGACGAGGTTTTAGAACTTCAGTGTTACGGTTCCCATGCAGTTGAAACCAGCCATTGGAATGTAAGCCACGGTAGAGTTGCGCTTACCCTGGTTGTACCAATCGTAGTAGACGTAGCCAGAAGCTGCATAGTGACGGTTGAAGATATTGTTGAAGTCGGCACCGAGCACAATCTGCTTCAAGCCAAGCATACGCTTCGCGAAGTTGAATGTGTACGAAGCGTTCACGTTAGTCTGCGAGTAGCAGGGCAGTGAGCGATCAGAACTCTCGGTGTTGTCGAGATACTGCTTGCTGACGAAGTTGGTGTGCCATGTGGCGCGGAAACCAGCGAAGTGAACATCTACGAAGCCGTTGAGGATAGCCGACGGCGAGAAAGCAATGGTAGAGCTCTTGTATGTGTTCCATACGGCAGCACCATCCCAGCTCTCGACACACTCCTTGAAGTTATGCAGACGGTTGCGGCTCAGCGCGGCGTTACCCTCTACAGAGAGCCATGAGAGTGGGCTCCAGCCTGCAGACAGCTCGGCACCGAGACGATAAGAGTCCTTGATGTTGCGTGTCAGTGCCTCGCCGATGTCGCTCTTCTCACCAGTCATTACGAACTGGTTGACGTACTTCATGTAGTAGAAGTTGACACCTGCGAACCAGTTCTCGCCCTGATACTGATAACCCCACTCGATGTCGAGCAGACGCTCAGGCGACGGATTGCCGTAGCCGATGTTGTCGGTGAAGTTGTTGCGCTCCGGTTCGCGGTTGGCGTAGGCGATAGAAGCGTAAACCTTATGTCCGTTAGCATCGTAGCTGATGCCAACCTTCGGGTTGACGAAGAAGTAGTTCTCGTTGATGTTGATGCTCTGGTTCTTGTAGTTGCCGTCAGCATCCTTCTCAAAGCGGTCGTTGATGCCGTCGGTCTGATAGTTGACATAGCGCATCTGCATATCGAGGAACCAGTTCCATCCCTTGCCGAACTTGCGGTTAGCCTTGAAGAACCAGCTCCAGTCGTTCTTATCTGCGTCAGAGTCGTAGTACTTGTAGCGACCGTTAGTGAAGTACTTTTCCTCGAGAGTCTTGTCAGCGATGTATGTCACCTTGCCCCAGTGGGTGCAGCGGAAGAGCTGCATACTAAGACCGCCCGTAACATCCCACAGAGCATCCTTATAGTTCACGTTGTAGAGAGCGCCATAGTTGTTCTGTGTGAGTCCTTTCTTGCGTATAGCATCCGACTTAACCAGTTTCAGTTCGCCGTCCTTTACGTACATCTCGTTGATGCCAAACTTAGAAGCCAACTTTGTGTTCTGCTTGAACTCGTTATAGTAGCCATAGCCGTATGTGTAGTGAGCCGTTACGGAGTGGCTCCAACGGTCGGTAGGCTGCCATGTGAAGTTGAGGATGTTGTGGCTCTGCTCGAAGTTGTCAGTGGTCTGATCCCAGTATGAGCCGTCGCGCATCTTGTAACGCTCTGTTGTAAGTGGCTGACTTGGGTCGGGTGCCCAGTTGTCATCCATCGGGATGTTGAGCGACTCGTAGAGCGGGTTGAACTTGCCCAATCCATGCTTCCACATATCCTTATAGCTCTTGATGCCCCACGCCTTGAGGTCGGTATTGCCGTCGTGGTTACATGCCGGTACGCCGCTCCATGCCTGACCGGTGTGCTCGAAGTTGCCGATGTTCTTATACGAAATCTTGAAGCGGTCGCCGAACCATGTCAGTCCGCCGTAGTACGAACCCGAGCGTCCGCTCGTGCCGTGGATGTATCCGTCGGTATTGGTCTCGTGGTAAGCACCGTCGAGTACGAGGTGATCCCAGAGCAGACCCGTTGAGAACTTGCCGCCAAAGCGGTATGTGTTGAACGAACCGTAAGAGCCCGTAACCTCTACGGTTGGCTTCAGCGACGGTGCAGCTGTAGCAAGCGACACCGCACCACCGAAGGCTCCGTCGCCGTTGGTTGATGAACCGATGCCACGCTGAATTTGTGCGCTACCCATGAGGGCTGCATAGCTGTTCATGTTTGCCCAGAACACGCACTGGTCCTCAGGCGAGTTGAGAGGCACGCCGTCTACCGTTACGTTAATGCGGCTACCGGCAGCACCACGCATACGCATATAAACAGTACCAGTACCCACGCCGTTCTCGCTCCATGCAAGCACGCCCGGTGTGCGAGCGAAGAGCATAGGCAACTCTCTACCAGAGGTAGCGAAGCGCTCAAGCTCAGGCTTATTGATGTTTTCTACTGCAAATGGTGAACTCTTCGGGGCTCTTACAGCCTTTACTACCACCTCGTTGAGGTTGTTAACACGGGTAGTGTCGAGCTTGTTCTGCTCGCCAGCAGCTTGCGAAGGGCAAGTGCACGCAGCAGCCAAGGCTACTCCAATGAATTTCTTCATCCTTTTGAAAATTGATGTTGTTATCCAATAATAAAACTATAAGGGCTTTTGAAATAAAGAAAACCGTTCGTATCTGTACCTTATCGCTACGCCGGTATTATCCGGATCAGCTCTGAGGGTATGTTCTCAGACGGTAAATATTCCGCCACCCCTTAGTCTACACTATATAAACTGGGTGCAAAGTTAACTAAATTTTGCATATTCAAACAATTTGTTTGTATAATAAACCCTAAAAAATGTGCGTAGCGGGCGGAATATGAAAAATTTGTAGTAAGTTTGCAACACTGAAAAGGCGAGCCAATAAAGGGTTGATGCGCCTTTCGATATTCACACATTATATATAATATAGAACGAAAATGGGGCGTTTGAAACTCATTTTGGCTTTGATAAGCCATTATAAATATGCCATAACCATAATCATCGGCGTGCTCACCGTGGGCTTTGTTGATGAGAATAGCTTCCTGCATCGTTTCCAACTCGAGATGCAAATCAGCGACCTTGAGGAGGAAATAGCGAAGTATAATGCGCAGAACGAAAGCGACCTGAAGAAGCTGAAGGAGATGCGACAGGGTCCACAAGCGTTTCAGAAGATAGCACGCGAACGCTACTTTATGAAGGCTGACGACGAGGATATCTATGTGCTTAGCGACGACCCCCAACCTGAAAAAGCAAAAGAGTAAACTACAATGAAACAACTAAATACTATACAAAGCGCGCTATTCCTCATCGGAGGCGTATTAATGGTGATAGGAGCTGGCTGCTTCGTCTTTATGTTCGCACAGCAGATTGTATGCTGGATATTCCTTGTCGGAGCATTACTGTTTGCAGCGATGCAGGTGAACCAGGCATACGAAGGACATAACCCCACCATCAAGCGACTCAAGAAGATAATGACCTTCGCTGACATCTTCTTCGTATTGGCAGGTCTGCTCATGGTAGATAGTGCTAACATGTGGCTCAAGGACTACTTCGCCGACACCATCACTTACTTCAACGTAGTTTACAACAAATGGGTGTTGCTATTGCTCGCTGCCGCCATACTCGAGATGTACTCTATGCACCGCATAGCATCGGAGTTGAAGAAAGACGCAGTGGAGGACGAAGCCGACAGTGAAGAGCAGGACGATGCTCCAGCCACAGACAGACAATAAGAAAACAATAAGAACCCAATAAAAACTCAAGATAATGAAGAAGCTACTTTACGCTTTACTCTGTATAATAGCATTGGCATCATGCTCCAGCTCGTACAACATACAAGGCTCCTCGAACGTGTCCACACTCGATGGTCGTATGCTCTACCTGAAGGTGCTAAGCAATAACGACTTCAAGAAGATTGACTCCTGCGATGTCGTACACGGACAGTTTCAGTTCAGCGGAACGTTCGACACCGTGCGCCTCGCCAATATCTTCATGGACGACGAGAGCATACTGCCACTCGTAATCGAAAGTGGCGACATCACTATAAAGCTCGACAACACACAGCAGAATGTGAGTGGCACACCGCTCAACGACGAGCTCTTTAAGTTCTTCAACAAGTACAACCAGCTGAAAAATCAGGAAGCCGAACTGCTGCACACTCACGACCGCGCCATTATGGACGGTAGCGATATGGAGGCAGTGACACGCCACATCAACGCCGAGGCAGTGCGACTCATGGCAGAAGAGGACAAGCTCGTCACAACATTCGTCACCGAGAACTTCGACAATGTGCTTGGTCCGGGCGTGTTCTTCATGATGACCATCGGCTATCGCTATCCCGAACTCACACCGTGGATAGAGGATATCATGAGCAAAGCCACCGACAAGTTCAAGAACGACCCATACGTGAAGGACTACTATCAGAAGGCTCTGGAGAACCAAGCCATTATGAACGGCATGAAAGAAGTGAACAATGCGCCTGCCGGTGCTGCTACCGTTCCTTCGATGCCCGACGGACCGACGCCGAACGAGCTGGCACAGCCCGCTGCCAGCGAATAGCATACGCTAACAACGATCAGTAACTATATCTAAGAAATATGAAAACATTAGTATTTGGTGGTAAGCTTGTCAACGAGGGAGCTACGCGCGTAGCCTCCGTCGTTGTCGACGGCGACACCATTACAGACATTATAGAAGGTACAGAAACACCTCGTGGCGACTACGACAGCATCGTAGATGCCACGGGGTGTTTTGTTATGCCTGGAGTAATCGACTGTCATGTACACTTCCGCGACCCCGGACTGACCGAGAAGGCGGACATGGAGACCGAGAGTCGTGCTGCGGCTTACGGCGGTGTCACCACCTATTTCGATATGCCGAACACCAAGCCACAGACCACAACCGAGGAAGCACTCAACGCTAAGTTTGAGGACGCTGCCACAAAGTCGCACGTCAACTACAGCTTCTTCATCGGAGCTACAAACGACAACATCGACTGCGTCACCGGTATCGACCCACACCGCGTGCCGGGCATAAAGCTCTTCATGGGTTCGTCTACGGGCAACATGCTCGTCGACAGACAGGACGTGCTGTACGAGCTGTTCAGCAAGGCGACACTGCCATTGATGGCTCACTGCGAGGATACCGACATCATCAACCGCAATATGAAGCACGCACAGGAGCTGTACGGCGACGACCCCGCCGTTGAGCACCACCCTGAGATACGCTCCGAGGCAGCGTGCTACGAGTCGACAAAGCGCGCCGTAGACCTCGCTGAACAGACTGGTGCGCGTCTGCATGTGGCACACATGACCACAGCACGCGAGCTTGAGCTGTTCGGCTCTTCGCCACGCATCACGGCTGAGGCAGTCGTAACTCACCTCGTATTTACAAAGGACGACTACGCTCGCCTCGGCACACGCATAAAGTGCAACCCTGCCATCAAGACCGCTGCCGACCGCGACGCACTGCGCCACGCTCTCACCGACGGACGCATAACAACCGTCGGCACCGACCACGCACCTCATCTGCTGAAGGACAAGGAGGGCGGATGTGCACGCGCTGCTTCGGGTATGCCTATGGTGCAGTTCTCGCTTGTCACAATGCTCGAACTTGTGGACGAAGGTGTGCTCAGCATCGAACGCCTCGTCACACTGATGGCGCACAACCCAGCTACGCTCTTCGAGGTGTCGAAGCGCGGCTTTGTGCGCAAGGGCTACAAGGCAGACCTCGTCATCGTGAAGCCCGACGCTCCGTGGACCGTAACGCCGGAGACGATACAGAGCAAGTGCGGCTGGAGTCCAATGGAGGGTCATACCTATCAGTGGCAGGTGCGCACCACGATGTGCAACGGACAGATTATATATAACAACTGGGCGTTCGATGCGTCGAGCCGTGGCGAGGCGGTGCGCTTTAGAGAGTAGACCGATGATGCTGCAATACACCGATTATAACATTTCTACCCTGCGTCCGTACATCAACTGGCTCTACTTCTACTTCGCTTGGGGGCTCTCGGGCAAGCCGCAGGAGGCTAAAGACCGAATGCGGGCGGAGGCAGAACAGATGCTCGACAGCTTGGAGACGCGCTACCAGACACACGCTGCCGTAGGCCTGTTCGAGGCTAACAGCGACGGCGACGACATACTCATCGGCGATGTGCGGCTGCCTATGCTGCGCCAGCAACATCCCACACGTGAGGGCGAGCCGAACCTATCGCTTGCCGACTTCATCCGTCCGCTATCTACGGGCATCAAAGACCGCATCGGAGTGTTCGCCACTACGGTCGACCTGGCGTTGGAGCACGACTTTCTTACCGACGACTATCAGCGTATGCTGGCGCAGACGCTTGCCGACCGACTCGCTGAGGCTACGGCGGAGGTGCTTCACATGGAGGTACGTCGCTCGCTATGGGGATATGCACCCGACGAAAATCTGTCTGTAGCCGAACTCCTGCGCGAGGATTTTCAAGGCATACGTCCGGCTGTGGGCTATCCGTCGATGCCCGACACGAGTGTCAACTTCATCATCGACCGGCTCATCAACCTCAAGCAGATTGGCATCCGGCTCACCGAGAGTGGTGCCATGAAGCCTCACGCATCGGTGTCTGGACTGATGTTCGCCCACCCGAAGGCGCATTACTTCGAGTTGGGGCGCATCGGCGAAGACCAGTTGCGCGACTATGCGCACCGTCGCGGACTGCCCGTGGAGCTCATACGCAGGTTTTTGAAATAGATGAAAACTCTGTAACAACACTATCGCAAGTTTATAAGAAACGTTTTCGTTAAGCCAAATGAGCAGAACCGAGCTTGCTCGAGTTATGCCATGGCGAGAAAACGTGCCATAAAATGGAACATAATGATTGCAAGGATATCAATACTCATACTGCTGCTCACGCTGCTGCCCGACCTGTACATATACCGACGCTATCTGCGCTGGCGCTTCGACATGACGCTATGGATGCGTCTGTTGTGGTGGGTGCCGGGAGCCGCCATGATAGCCTGTACCGCAGCCTATTCGATGATGCGCAACTTTGCGCCCGATAACCTCACGCTCTTCAACGTGTATCTGTTCATGCTCGGGTTGCTCATCGTGCCGAAGGTGGTCTTCACCTTGTCGTCGCTCGCCGGACTGGCTGTTAAGCGACTGCTGAAGTTGCGCACCAACTGGGGCAACCACACCGGACTGGTGCTTGTGCTCGGATGGTTCTATGTGCTGTTCATGGGTACGATGGTGGGTCCCGACCAGCTGCACGTGAAGCGCGTTACGCTCGAGTTCGACAGTCTGCCGAAAGCCTTCGACGGCTATCGCATCGTGCAGCTCTCGGATATGCACCTCGGCTCGATGAAGCAGGAGTTTGCTCAGCGCATGGTGGCACAGGTGAACGAGCTACATCCCGATGCTATCCTCTTCACTGGCGACTTACAGAATATGCGCCCACAGGAGTTGGTGCGTCATGCGCCCACGTTGGTTCATCTGCATCCGGTCGACGGCATATTCTCCGTGCTTGGCAATCACGATTACGCCGACTATGTGAAGACTGCCACGGTGGAGCAGAAGCGCAGTATGGAGCGTATGACACGTTCGTTCGAGGCTTCGCTCAACTGGGACTTGCTGCTCAACGAGCGTCGCATCTTGCGCCGCGGAGCCGACTCAATAGTGATAGCCGGAACGGAGAACGACGGTCGTCCGCCGTTCCCCTGCAAAGCCGACTATCGCAAGGCACTGCACGGCATATCGCCCGAATCGTTCGTCATTATGATGCAGCACGATCCGTCGGCATGGCGCCGCCACATACTGCCACAATGCACAGCGCAGCTAACGCTGAGCGGACACACCCACGGCGGACAGTTGTCGCTCTTCGGCTGGCGACCCACAAGTCTTGTCAACAGCGAGGATGCCGGACTGTATAGCGAGGGCAAACGCTTCCTCTTTGTATCTACGGGCGTGGGAGGTTTCCTGCCGTTCCGCTTCCACATGAAACCGGAGATTGTGGAAATCACGTTAAAAGTAAAAAGATAAAAAGCAATGAAATATCTGTATCGTATATATCAGCTCTTGATAGCTCTCCCCTTGATAGCTATCTACACCCTCATCACCAGCTTGATGGTTACAATCGGTTGCACCTTAGGCAACGGCCACTTCTGGGGATACTACCCCGGCAAGTGGTGGGCGCAGTTCATCATACGCATACTCCTGCTGCCGGTGAAGGTGGAGGGACGCGAGAATCTTGTGAAGGGACAGTCGTATGTGTTCGTTGCCAATCACCAGGGAGCGTTCGACATCTTCCTCATCTACGGCTTCCTCTCGCGCAACTTCAAGTGGATGATGAAGCGCCAGCTACGCCAGATGCCGTTCGTTGGCAAGGCGTGCGAGTCGGCTCACCACATCTTCGTCGACAAACGTGGCGCAAGCAAGATACGCGAGACCTACGACCGCGCTCGACAGACGCTGCAGGGTGGTATGTCGCTCGTGGTGTTCCCCGAGGGAGCACGCTCGTTCACAGGACACATGGGCGTATTCAAGCGCGGAGCCTTCATGCTCGCCGACGACATCGAGCTGCCCGTTGTGCCGCTCACCATCAATGGCTCGTTCGACATCATGCCACGCACTCGCGATATGAAGTGGGTCGTTTGGCATCCGCTCCGCCTCACCATACACAAGCCGATACTGCCTGTTGGCAAGGGTACGGACAACATCAAGTATCTTGAGGAAGAGAGCTACAAGGTAGTGATGGGCGGACTGGAGGAGCAATATCAGGGCTTTGTGGAGAACCCAGACCAGTAAAACTCCCGAAAACACGTTTTTTAACGCTATGGCGGCACTCGTATCGAATACATTTAGTATATTTGCATATTAGTTGACGAGTTACGAGTTGACAATGTAAAACCATTCAATAGCAAAACAATGAACAAAAGCGATAGTATAGTAATAATACCGACATATAACGAGAAGGAGAACATCGAGAAGATCATACGCGCGGTGTTCTCACTTGAGAAGTGTTTCCACATCCTTGTCATCGACGATGGTAGTCCCGACGGCACTGCAGCCATCGTGAAGCACCTCATCAGTGATGAGTTCGGCGACCGCCTCTTCATCCTCGAGCGCAGTGGCAAGTTGGGGCTTGGCACGGCGTACATCACAGGCTTCAAGTGGGCGCTTGAGCACGGCTACGACTACATCTTCGAGATGGATGCCGACTTCTCTCACGACCCCAACGACCTGCCACGTCTCTACAGTGCTTGTCACGACGAGGGCTACGACGTGGCTATCGGCTCGCGCTACGTGAGTGGTGTGAACGTGGTCAACTGGCCTATCGGTCGCGTGCTGATGAGCTACTTTGCGTCGAAGTACGTGCGTATGGTTACGGGCTTCAAGGTGCACGACACCACAGCCGGCTTCAAGTGTTACCGTCGTTGCGTGCTCTCTTCTATCGACCTCGACAAGGTGCGCTTCAAGGGCTACGGTTTCCAGATAGAGATGAAGTTCACGGCTTACAAGATGGGCTACAAGATAAAGGAGGTGCCGGTCATCTTCGTCAACCGTCGCGAGGGTGTCAGCAAGATGAGCGGTGGCATCTTCGGCGAGGCGTTCTTCGGCGTGATGCGACTCAGATGGGACGGCTGGTTCAGAAAGTATCCTGAGGCGAAGCATTAAACTACCCACCCGATTCTATGGAAATAAGAAACATCAGCAACATTTATACAGCCCTGCCACAGTGCGGGGCTTTTTTGAAAGCTATCAGCGACGAGTCGGTGAGACACGTATTCCTCGGTGGACTACTTGCCTCATCGGCTCCTGTGTTTTTCTCCGCCGTAGCCGAACGCTTCAATTCAAAATTCAAAACTCAAAATTCTTGCTCTGGCAAGCGTCTCTTCGAGCCGAGCGCAAAACTCAAAACTCTCACCGCCGTTTTCATCCTTCAAGACAACGACGAGGCAGGCTACTTCTATCACGACCTGACGCAGATACTCGGCACCGACAACGTGCTCTTCTTCCCGTCGTCCTACCGTCGTGCGGTGAAGTACGGACAGCGCGACGCAGCCAACGAGATATTGCGCACCGAGACGTTGAGTCGTCTCGCGGCTCTTACCTCCGTCGACACGCAGAAGGCATCAACGGGCAAGGACGCAGGCAAGAATGCAGACAGTGCTGCTGAAGCTCTCTACGTTGTGACCTGCCCCGAGGCGCTCAGCGAGCTTGTCGTGTCGAAGCGTCGCCTCGACGAGCGCACCATCAACATCGCCGTTGGCGACATCATCGACTTTGCCGACCTCGGACGCCAGATGCGCGAGTTCGGCTTCAAGGAGGTCGACTACGTCTACGAGCCTGGTCAGTTCGCAATGCGTGGCAGCATCATTGATGTATATTCCTACTCGTCGGAGCTGCCGTTCCGCATCGACTTCTTCGGCGACGAGGTGGACACCATACGCACGTTCGAGGTAGCCGATCAGCTCTCGAAGGACGCGAAGCAGCAGGTGCGCATCGTGCCCGAACTGGCGCAGCTCACCGAGGAGAAGCAGCCGTTCACGTCGCTACTGCCCGACGACGCGCTGCTCGTGATGAAAGACCGCCTCTATCTCTGTTCTACCATCGAGCAGATATACAACGACGGCTTCTCGCAGCAAGCCATGACCGAGCGCTTGGAGGGTGCTACGGAGGTGGAGCAGCAGCAGATAATGCGCGACATGCGCAAGGAGAACAACCTCGTGTCGCCCACGCGCTTCCGCGAGGAGATATGCCGCTTCCGCCTCGTGGAGTTCGGCGCAAAGCCTACGGGCACACCGCAGGTGTCCATCGAGTTCCACATCTCGCCGCAGCCGCTCTTCCACAAGAACTTCAGTCTGCTCACCCAGACCCTCGACGACTATCTCTTGCAGGGCTATCAGCTCTACATTCTCGCCGACTCGGAGAAGCAGACGCAGCGCCTGCGCGATATTTTCGATAGTGAGGAGTTGCAACAGATGCGCAGGAATTCTCAACACCTCAACACCTCAACACCTCAACACCTCAACATTCAACATTCAACCCTCCCCTTCACTCCCGTCAACCGCACTCTGCACGAGGGCTTCGCCGACAACGACCTGCGTCTGTGCTTCTTCACCGACCATCAGATATTCGACCGTTTCCACAAGTACAACCTGAAGTCGGACGCAGCCCGAACGGGCAAGATGGCACTCACGATGAAGGAGCTGCAGGAGATGGAACCCGGCGACTTCATCGTGCACGTCGACTTCGGCATAGGCAAGTTCGGCGGCTTGGTGCGTGTGCCTGTGGGCGACTCCTATCAGGAGATGATACGCCTCTACTATCAGCGCGGCGACATCGTCGACGTGTCTATTCACTCGCTCTACAAGATATCAAAGTACCGCCGCAGCGACACGGGCGAACCGCCCCGACTCAGCACGCTCGGCACCGGCGCATGGGAGAAGCTGAAGGAGCGCACGAAGAAGCGCATCAAGGACATTGCGCGCGACCTCATCAAGATCTACGCCAAGCGACGCCACGAGAAGGGCTTCGCCTATTCTGCCGACTCCTACCTGCAGCACGAGCTTGAGGCATCGTTCCTCTACGAGGACACGCCCGACCAGCAGCGCGCTACGCACGATGTGAAAGCCGACATGGAGTCAGCCCGACCGATGGATCGACTGGTGTGTGGCGATGTGGGCTTCGGCAAGACCGAGGTGGCTATACGTGCAGCGTTCAAGGCAGCGTGCGACTCGAAGCAGGTGGCAGTGCTCGTGCCCACAACGGTGCTCGCCTTCCAGCACTACAAGACGTTCTCAGATCGTCTGAAGGGTATGCCGGTGCGTGTCGACTACCTCTCGCGTGCCCGCACGGCGAAGCAGACGCGCGAGGTGCTTGCCGACCTCAAGGCGGGCAAGATAGACATACTCGTCGGCACGCATAAGCTGATAGGAAAGGCTGTGGAGTGGCACGACCTCGGACTGCTCATCATCGACGAGGAGCAGAAGTTCGGCGTCTCTACAAAGGAGAAGCTGCGCACGCTGAAGACCAACGTCGACACGCTCACCATGTCGGCTACGCCGATACCGCGCACGCTGCAGTTCTCGCTGATGGGCGCACGCGACATGAGCATCATGCGCACACCGCCGCCCAACCGCTACCCCGTACAGACCGAGCTGGGCGTGTACGGGCATGAGATAATAGCCGATGCCATCAACTTCGAGATGTCGCGCAACGGACAGGTGTTCTTCGTCAACGACCGCATCAGCAACCTGCCCGAGATTGCCTCGCTCATAACGAAATACGTGCCCGACGCGCGTGTGGCTATCGGACACGGACAGATGTCGCCCGAGGAGCTGGAGAAGATTCTCATCGGCTTTATGAACTACGACTACGACGTGCTGCTCTCAACGACCATCGTCGAGAACGGCATCGACATCAGCAACGCCAACACCATCATCATCAACGATGCCCACCGCTTCGGACTCTCCGACCTCCACCAGATGCGCGGTCGCGTGGGTCGCTCCAACCGCAAGGCGTTCTGCTATCTGCTTGCACCGCCTAAGTCGGTGCTTTCCTCCGAGGCACGCCGCCGACTGGAGGCTTTGGAGAACTTCTCCGAGCTGGGCAGCGGCTTCAACCTCGCCATGCAGGACCTCGACATCCGCGGTGCGGGCAACCTGCTCGGTGCCGAGCAGAGCGGATTTATGGAGGACCTTGGTTACGAGACGTATCAGAAGATACTCAACCAGGCGGTCACCGAACTGAAGAACGACGAGTTTGCCGACATGTACGCCGAGGAGATAGCGCAGGGCAACAACCTCATGGGCGACGCCTTTGTGGAGGACTGCGCCGTGGAGAGCGACCTCGAGATGTACTTCCCCGACACGTATGTGCCGGGCAGCGCAGAGCGTATGCTGCTCTACCGCGAGCTCGACAACATCGACAACGACGACGAGCTCGACGCTTACCGCCAGCGACTCATCGACCGCTTCGGTGCCATACCGCACGAGGGCGAGGAACTGCTGCAGGTGGTGGCATTGCGCCGCTACGGCAAGAGTCTCGGTTGCGAGAAGATAATACTCAAACAGGGACGTATGCAGATGCAGTTCGTCAGCAACCCCAACTCTGCCTACTACCGCAGCGCCACCTTCGGCAAGGCACTCGACTTCATCGCTGCCAACGCACGCCGCTGCAACCTCAAGGAGGTGAACGGCAAACGCTCAATGGTGGTGAGCGGTGTGCCGACAGTGAGCGAAGCGGTGAAAGTGCTTTTAAAAGTAAAAGAGTAAAAAGGTAAAAAAGTAAAAAGCCCCTCCCAACCCTCCCCGTCGGGGAGGGCTTGAGGATACTTCGGCTAAGGCTTAGAAAGGCTTAAGAAGGCTTAGCAAGAAGGCTAAGAAAGCCCTAAAAGTCTTAGTTAGCAATGGCTTAGAAAGGCCTAAGAAGGCTTAGTTCGGCTTAGCAAGAAGGCCAAGAAAGCCCTAAGAAGTCTTAGTTAGCAATGGCTTAGAAAGGCCTAAGAAGGCTTAGTTCGGCTTAGTAAGTAACAACAACAACCACAACATGACAACCCTTCTCCTTGTGCGCCACGGCGAGACCATCGACAATGTGCGCCAGATTATGCAGGGGCAGACTCAAGGCGAGCTGACCCCGAACGGCATCGAGCAGGCACGCGCCCTCGCTGCCGAGCTGAAAGACACGCCCATCGACGTGTTCGTGTCGAGCGACCTAAAGCGTGCTTTCGACACGTGTGTGATACTGGCGGCTGCGCACGGCGTGTCGCCTGACGCCATCGTGCAGACAAAGCTGCTGCGCGAGCGCGACTGGGGCAGCTTCACAGGCAGATACATCCCCGACCTAAAGAATGCTCGGTGGACCGACGACATCGAGTCGCTCGACGCTCTGAGGGCGCGTGCCGCTGCGTTCCTGCAGTTTGTGAGAGAGAATTATGAGGGAAAGACCGTGCTTGCCGTGGGACACGGAATAATGAACAAGGCGATAAGAAGCGTACATAGCGGCACGCCGATGAACGAAACGCCACGCATGGCGAACGCCGAAGTGGTCACGATGCAGCTATAAAAAGCGTTGTTGCACACCCCTAAGCGTACCATTTTTGAGTACTACCGCAGCAGTACTGGAGTAATCTCACCACAGTACTGGAGTAATCTCGCTGCTAAACTGGAGTAATCTCTCTGCGAGTACTGGAGTACTACCGCAACAAGTACTGGTAAGAGTAAAAAAGTAAAAGAGTAAAAAAGTAGGAGGTATGGGCATCTTGCCCATACCACGCAGCCAGATTTAAAAGTAAAAGAGTAAAAAGGCACTTCTGCCTTTTTACTTTCTGAGCAATTCGCGTGCGAACTCGATGATAGTATCCTCACCGCGCAGCCAGTCGGCTTCTTTCAACGCAACATTATGGTCGGGCTCTATGCCGAACTCCGTTGAGTTCTTATCCTTGTCGTACATAGGGCAGGAAGAGAAGCGCACGCTCCAGCCGTTAGGCAGTTCGGTAGAGTAGGGCATACCCGCTCCACCGCCTGTGCGGTCGCCCACGACGGTCACGTTCGGGCAGCAGCGCATGTACTTCACGAACTCGTTGGCTGCGCTATACACCGCGCGGTTGGTCAGCACCACCACCCGTTTCTGCCATCTGATGCCTTTCGACGGCTTCAGGTATTGGCTCTTCATCTCCGAGAACGCCGTGTGCGCTTTTCCCGTTTTGTGCTGCATGTAGCCCACCAACAGTCGCTCGTTGGTGAAGCGTGCCGCCAACTGTTCTGCAGCTGTGAGCTGTCCGCCGCCGTTGTCGCGCAGGTCGACGATCAGTCCGTTGCACGGTGCGAGGTAGAGCATTATATTGTCGAGGTTGCCCTCGCCGAAGTTGTATGCGAAGGTAGCGCAGCGTATGTATCCCGTGTTGTCGTCGAGCACGCGGTAGCGCAGTCCGGCAGCGATGCGGTAGTCGGTGCCGAGATACTTCGAGAGCAGCGTGTCGCTCACGTTCGATGGGTAGTCCTCGTGCCACGACCAGTTGCGTGCCACGTCCCACGCCGAGTACATGTTCACGTGTCCGTCGCGCAGCTCGCCGAGCATATTGCCTAACACCTCGAACAGCTGTCCCGTCGTCATGTCGTCGGCTATCTGTCGGCTGTATCGCTCGTGCACCTCGTCCCAGTCGAGTCCGTACTGCTCGTGCTTGTAGTCGAAGAAGCAGTAGTGTTCGTCGATGGCACGCCACAGGGCCTCGAAGTTGCCGCGCGGATTGTCGGCATACTCCGTTTCGTCAACGCACGCTGTGGTCAGCAGCAGTAGCGATGCAAACAGTATAGTGATTATTCTTCTCATTCGCATTTGTTTTTATTGTTATACTCTTTAGGAGGGTATGGCATCCTGCCATACCCACTCCGCCCTCTGAACATTCTAAAGGGGGTGCAGCGGTCTCCGCTGCACCAACCGAGATAGTATCGCCATCTTCCCA
>ENA-ORMJ01000714-ORMJ01000714.1-human-gut-metagenome-genome-assembly--contig:-NODE-714-length-23794-cov-4.494840_pt1 | contig 23794 bp, 21 predicted proteins | sample MGYA00242100_ERZ508989 | MGnify/ENA primary metagenome ERZ508989 (study PRJEB26280, sample SAMEA2531403) | human gut metagenome | biome: human gut; feature: human-associated habitat; material: faeces...
TTCGCCGTTTATTAAATGCCGGTGCGGATAAAGTCTCGATTAACTCCGCGGGCGTCAATAATCCCGATTTGATTGCCGAGGCCTCTTCGATTTACGGCAGTCAGGCCATTGTGGTTGCCATTGATGCTAAGCGCAGAAGCGACGGCACGTGGGAGGTTTATACCCGCGGCGGCAGAACGCCGACAGGCATTGATGCGGTTGAGTGGGCAAAGAAAGTTGAAAAGCTCGGCGCCGGCGAAATTCTTCTCACCAGCATGGACGGAGACGGAACGAAAGCCGGATTTGATCTGGAACTGACACGCGCTGTGAGCGACTCGGTTTCGATCCCGGTGATTGCCTCCGGCGGCGTCGGAAATCTCCAGCATTTGGTTGACGGCATTGTTGAAGGTCATGCCGATGCGGTACTCGCCGCTTCGATTTTCCACTTTGGCGAATACACCATCGAAGAAGCCAAGCGCTATATGCAGGAGCGCGGTATTCCTGTCCGTCTTGACTAAGGATCGTTTCGAGAATGATTGAAGAAGTCCGCTTTAACTTAGACGGTCTGGTTCCCGTGATAGCACAGGACGCCCATGACGGTACGATTCTGATGCTTGCCTGGGCGAATAAAGAAGCCTTGGAAGAAACGCTCAGGACCGGATTCGGTACTTATTTTTCCCGCTCTCGCCAAAAGCTTTGGCGTAAAGGCGAAGAGAGCGGCAATCGTCAGAAAATTTTTGAGATTTTGCTCGACTGTGACGGTGATTCCGTTATCTACAAGGTCGAACAAAAAGGAAATATTGCCTGTCACACCGGCCATAGAAGCTGCTTTTACCGCAGCTGGGACGGTAAAGACTGGAAAGAGAATGCTCCTGTCCTGAAGTCTCCGGAAGAGATGTACGGCAAGGGACATCACTAAAGGAATAAAAAATGGAACGGGTTTCTGTAATCAGCGAAATTGCCGATGTCATCGATAGCCGCAAAGGCGGAGATCCTAAGGTTAGTTACGTTGCTAAATTATTTTCGAAAGCACCCGATGCCGCATTAAAGAAGGTCGGTGAGGAAGCTACCGAGGTCGTGATGGCCGCAAAAGACGGCGATCGCGACCATCTGATCTACGAAACGGCCGATCTCTGGTTTCATTCCATGGTTGTGCTCTCCCAGGCCGGAATCCGTCCTGAAGAAGTGCTGCAGGAGCTCGCCCGCAGAGAAGGAACCTCAGGTTTGGTCGAAAAAGCGAATCGAAAAGAATCGTGAGAAAGCGTTAATGAGAACCCTATGGTAGGGTTATCCATATTGAGCCGACGGCTGAATTCTTTAAAAATATAAAAGTAACTTGGAGAATGGTATGCAAAAGGAAGATTGCCTTTTTTGCAAAATCGCAAGGGGAGAGATCCCTTCCCAGAAAGTTTATGAAGATGACGAAGTGATTGCCTTTAAAGACATTCACCCTGCTGCGCCTGTTCATCTCCTGATTATCCCCAAACAGCATTACGACTCTTTGGCTGTCATGGGCAAAGCAGAAGAGCCGCTTTTAGGTAAAATGCTGGCTTTAGCGCCTGTGTTGGCAAAAGAAGCGGGTGCAAATAACGGCTTCCGCGTTGTGATCAACACCGGACATGACGGTGGTCAGGAAGTAAATCATATTCACGTACATGTCTTGGGCGGCCCGCGTCCTTGGACAAAACTCTAGGAGTAAAAAATGGGTTCTCTTTCCATCTGGCATTGGTTAGTTGTGCTGGTTATCGTTGTTCTGATTTTCGGTACCAGCAAACTTAAGAACATGGGCAAAGACCTCGGCGGCGCCGTTAAGGGCTTCAAAGAAGGTATGAAGGAAGCTCAGGACGAACCGGCTAAACCGGCTCAAGTTGCCGACCAGAAACCGGCTGAAGCACCTGCTGCTAAAGAAGAAGCTAAACCTGAAGAAAAGAAACAGGCTTAATTCAAACACGATTGAGTACATATGCTTGATTTAAGCATGGGCGAAATCGGGGTCATCGCGGCCATCGCGTTGGTCGTCCTCGGCCCCGACAAACTCCCTCAGGTAGCAAAGACTGCGGGCTCTCTTATGGGGAAAGCCCAGAGATTCGTCTCGCAGGTTAAAAACGATATCGACAAAGAGGTCGAACTTTCTGAACTGAAAAAGATTCAGGAGGACGCCAAGAAGATGGCGAGCGACCTTCAGTCGAGTCTGAAGAACACAACCGACTCTATTGAAAAACAGGTCAGCGATGTGCGGGACTCCGTCACTTCCGCCGGCCAGGAAGTCAAGTCCACGATGGACAACGCTTCCAAGGAGCTTAAGGATCAGTGGATGGAATCCACCGCTCCGAAAGCCGAGCTTTCAATGGAGAACATCGTAGACGGTACTGCTAAGACTGAAACTGCTTCGACCTCTGTCGCTGCTGGTCAGGGCAAGAACGCCGCCTGGGAAAATCTCGACAAGTCGGTCGACACCTCTATGCTGGAAAAGGCATTTGACTGGGGTGCATCCGACATCAAACCGACGTTGCCTCAGGAACTGAGCGGCCCGGCTCCTACTGTCGACTCCTACAATTTCGGACAAGCGCCGGCCAATGCGCCGATGGCCGACCCCAACGCTCCTACGCTTGCCGACTTAATGCGTGAAATCAATGCGCTCAAGCAGCAGGTTGAGGCTCAGAAGGTCGCTTCTGTTTCCAAGACCGGCGCCGGACGCTTTGCGCCGCGCAGTCATGTTAACAAAACCCGTATTTCACGCGTTTAAATAATGAGTGATAAAGATTTGGTAGAACGCCCGGAAGACGGGCCGGAAGATGACCGCGAGCAGACACTCGTCGCTCATTTAATTGAGCTTCGCTCCCGTATTGTCCGTATGGCTGTGTCGGTTCTGCTGGTTTTTGCCTGCTTGTCGCCGTTCATGAAGCAGATTTTCGACTACCTGAGTAAGCCGCTGATGGTGGCTTTGCCTCAGGGCGCAAAACTGCTGGCCACCGGTGTGATCGCACCGTTTATGGTGCCTTTGAAAGTGACGCTGTTCGTCGCTTTCGTGATTGCACTGCCTTATGTGCTGTGGCAGCTCTGGGGCTTTATCGCTCCGGGACTTTATCGAAAAGAGAAGAAACTTGCCGCTCCGATCATTATTTCGAGTTTGGTGATGTTCTTCCTCGGAATGGCTTACTGCTATTTCATTGTGTTCCGTATGGTGTTCCAGTTCATTGCCGGATTCTCCCCGAACTCTGTGAACTTCGCACCAGACATTGATTCGTACTTTAGCTTTGTGCTGGCGCTCTTCTTAGCGTTTGGTTTAACGTTTGAAGTGCCGATCATTGTGGTTGTCTTGAACCGCATGGGCATTACTTCGATTTCAAAGTTAAAGAAGGCTCGCCCTTATATGGTCGTCGGCGCTTTCGTTCTAGCCGCTATTGTGACGCCGCCGGATGTTCTTTCCCAGTGCTTGCTGGCATTGCCGCTGGTGATTCTGTACCAGGTCGGCATTTGGCTGTGTGCAGTATTCGGCAAGAAGGATGAGCCTGAGGAAGAAAGCGCAGAGTCATCTTAAAGAAATTTAAGTAAAGAAAAATCCCGCTCTCACCGAGGCGGGATTTTTCTTTGAGTGCTTTATCGCGAAACCGGTCTAAAGTCTCGTTTTCCTGTGATCACAGAAAAAAATGAGAAGGAGGCCAGCTAATAAGAAGACGAAGCTCCTGCTAAACGAAGCAAGCTTGATGTCGCCGATTCCAACCAGCGGGGCGGCTAAACCTCCCGCGAGATAGCCGAGGCCTCCGACAACGGAGGAAGCAATACCTGCGTATTTTCTGTCTTTCTCCATGGCCAAGGTGGTTGAGCTAGGAAACATGAAACCGAGTCCGAAGAGCATCAGGGCGACAGGAACTAGGTAAGCGAGGAGCGACTGACTAAGGAAATATAAAAGCAGACAACAGCCCGCCCCGAAAAATGCAAGAAGTGCTCCGAACTTTAAAGATTTTTCAACAGAACTGAATTTGACGGACAGGATCGAGCCGCAAGCGATGACCAACGCGTTGAAAGCAAAGATGAGGGAGAACTGTACGCCGCTCAAGTTATATTCCTGTTGAATGATGAACGGAGCTGCTGAGATATAGCAAAAAATGGCGGACATTGAGCACGCATAGGCAAGGGAGGCGGGAATGAAACCTTTTTCTCTGAGAATATCGCCGAAACCCTTTAAAACATTTTTCCAGCCAGCACCGCTTCTTCTATCCGGAGGCAGACTTTCTCGAAAAAACAAAGACCCTAACGTCAAACAAATTCCTAAGGACAAAAGGATCAAAAAAATTCCCCGCCAGCCGACAATTTGGGCAACGAGGCCTCCGCTCAGTGGGGCGGCGATGGGCGCTAATCCGTTGATGGCACTAATGAATGCAATTATTTTGGCGAGTTGTCTCCCATGATAGAAGTCGGTTGCAACGGAGCGGGAGAGGACGATACCTCCGGCAGCTCCAATCCCTTCAAGAAAGCGGAAAAAAGTAAAAATCCAGATTGATTCGCTGCAGAGACAGCCGACAGTGGCGGATAGATACAAAAACAGAGAAAAAAGAAGGACCGCTTTTCTTCCGAACCTATCACTGACCGGACCGAGTAAGACTTGGCCGACGGCTAAGCCGCCCATGCAGAAAGTTAGACCAAGCTGGATGACGGAAGCAGATGTTTTAAAGACATGTGTCATCTCAGGCAAAGCCGGAAGATACATGTCGATCACGAACGGGCCAAAACCGTTTAGAAGACCTAAAAATAGGACGAGGTAAAGGAAATAGCCTTGAGAGCTTTCTTTTTCCATTATCAGAAATTGAAGATATTATTTTCTTTTGAGACAAAGCCTGTCGACCCCGAAGCACCGAACCATTCTGTAAGCAGTGAGGCGAATTCATCACGAGCTTTGATAACGTCGTCATCGTTGGTTCCGATGAAACCATCAAGCGGAATCAGGTATTCCGTGGTGAGGTTGGTGATTTTTCCGTCATCGCTTTGTCGCCAAATGAATCGACGCGTTTTCACCTGATGTCCAGAAACGTAAACAAGTTCTCCCTCCGGAACGGCTTCATCCGTCAGAGTTCCCATCGGTCTGAAAAGGTCTCCCGCTTCAGAAAATCTGACTGCGATTGAGTTCTCTTGTGCGTTTGCTAAATCATGGGCACCGACGGCCAGCAGATACTTCAAAGAGATGGCATTTCCAAGATCAACGATTGGGTCGATCTCGGGGAGCACACCGCTTTTCTGTACTCTTCTAGACAGAGCCTCGATAGAACACATAAATTTATTTGGATTTATTCCAGCCTTTTGTAGGGCGGAACGGTAGGCAGAAATGTTTTTGGTTTCTCTTAACGCAACACCTTGAGACTGATGAAAGAACCGTTGAAGTTCTTTTCTGAATAGTTCGCTTACTGCGTTGGCCGCGCCCTCTTTGTTTGGAACCTAAGTTTGGCAGATTCTGATTGACCTTCTGGGCGGCAACGCCCATGAGGTCTATATTTTGGCCCTTTGCTTATTTATTTACTTGTAGATATGTAGTAGATATGTTATAATTGAACTCAATATTTGAGGTGGTCTATGTATGTCTCTACTTGCAAAGGCGGAGCCAACGGGCAATACACTTATGTCCGGCTCATGGAGTCTTATCGGGATGAAAACGGAAAGGTTAAGCACAAGGTCGTGCAGAACCTGGGACGGCTCGACATCCTTTCTCAGTCAGATCCGAATTACTTGGAAAATTTAAAGAAGAAGTATCAGGAAGACTATGCGGAAAAGAATCGCCTTCAGTCACTCAATCGACTCGCTCAAGTTCAAAATCTGCTTAGTTTTGACAACAATTCTTCTGCCGGCGCTCCGCTCCCTCTGCTGCAGTACGGGCATTACCTCTTAAAAAAGATCTGGGACGATCATCTTCATTTGGCTAGAAAGTTCAAAGACATACAGCACAGACAAACAAAAGCAAAATTCGACTTAAACGCTGTCGTCTCCTACCTCTGCTTCTTGAAAATTCTTGATCCGCACTCCGTTTTTTACTCATTCGGAGATCAGGATGGTTTCTTAGGAGCCCCTGTCCAAGGCATCGGTTTAGACAGTTACTACAACTCTTACGATTATTTGTTTGAGCACAAGGACTCGATCATGAAATTCTTCAATCGCTCAATCAATAATCAGCTTGGGAAAACAAAGGCTACGTTGATTTTTTATGACGTGACCAATGTCTACTTTGAAACGGCGCTTACTGACTTGGAATGCGGCAGACAGCAGATGGACTTCCAAGACCGACTTCAGGAAGAGGTGCAGCTGGCCTATGAAAGCGGCGAGCTGGATGCTGCATGCTTTGACAAGGAAGGAAGACTGGTGCCCGGCCAAAAAACGGATGATTTCATTAAGAAAATTCAGGCTCAGAAAATCGAATACCTTCGAATGAGAGGTCCTTCAAAAGAGCATCGCTTTGACCTTCCGTTAACGTCCATCGCGTTGGTAATTAACGAAGAAGGAATTCCGATTGACTTTTATGTCTACGCCGGAAACGCATCCGAATTCAAAACTATGGCTGCTTCGATTGAATCTCTGAAACAGAAATACAACGTTAAAGAGAGCATCGTGGTAGCCGACCGGGGTCTTAATTCTGCAGCGAACTTAAAGATGCTGCAAAGCAACGACCTCGGGTTCCTGATGGCACAGAAAGTAAGCAATCTGGATCAGAAGACTACAAAAGCAATGTTCGATCCTGAAGGTTATGTCCCTATCATCAGGCAGGGAGAGGAAGTCGCCCGCTTCAAGGTCGTAAAAGACTGGACTAAGAAAGGAAAGCGCAAGGCTGAAGATACGAAATGCACTTTAGTTCTGACCTTTGATAAGAAGAGACAAAAACGGGATCTGGCAGTGCTCGAAGTCTGGAAGCAGCTCGTGCTGAAGAAACAAGCTCAGGGAATAAAAGTTAAACCCAAGAGCTCCGGCTGGGCTTCCATTGCAAAAACTTCGGAAAAAACAGAGGCAAGAATAGAAGGAATTGATGAAGAGACGTTTGAAGCTAAACGCCGTCTTGCCGGGTACGCTGCCCTCGTTTATAAAAACGCCCCCAACTGTCAGGACAATGACGCTGTGCCGGATGGACGCCTGGCCGCTGCCTATCACGAGCTTAACCAGATCGAGAGCTGCTTCCGAATTATGAAATCTCATCTGGGCTTACGGCCCATGTACGTAAGGAACTCAAATCACATTAAGGGCCACATCCTCATTTGTGTGATTGCGTTGGGGATTCTGAAACTGCTGCAGTGGAAATTGAATAAATCAGGAACTCCGCTGACAATCTCGGAAATCATACGTGCATTGAATTCTGCGACGACCGTGCCCATAAAAAGCGGCGATGAACTAATGTTCCTGCAGTGCTCGAGACCGCAAAATATCAGGAAGGGCTTAGAGAGACTGAGCCAAGAAGAACTTAAGGCTGAACTTGCAAAACGCAGAAAGCAGCCAAATCAGCTCGAAATACTCTTTAAGACAGTGGGACTTGTGCCTCCGGCACGCTTAGTTAATCTCAAAGAGATGGGGCGCTGCTTAGGAGTAAGACTTACAACAGAGGAGGCAATTCCGGAATTGATTAAAGACATGCTCTAGCATGTACACAAGACAATAATTTAAAAAAGCTCTGAACTCGCTGATAATCAAAGAGTTGAGAGCTTTTTGTTTGCCGGAATCTGCCAAACTCGGGCCTCATCAATGACATCCTGGACATGTCCAAGATTGAGAGCAATAAGCTTGCACTTTCTTATGAAAAATTCGATCTTCAGGAAACCGTCCACAGCATCTACAACCTGATTGAGCCTCAGGCAAAAGAAAAAGGCGGCAGCTTCGAAATCATTACCAACGACGTCAATCAGGAATGCCTGGTCGGCGACCAGCTGCGCGTTAATTAGGTGTTTATTAACGTCATAGCCAATGCCGTTAAATTCACGCCTCGCGGAGGCAAGGTTACAATGAAGCTCTCGGAAAAGCAGACAAGTCCCGAGCATATTCATTTGCGCTGCGTTATCAGTGATAACGGTATCGGCATGAAGAAAGACTTCTTGAGCCGCGCATTCCTGCCATTCGAACAAGAAACCGCAGAGATTGCTCAACATTTCGGGGGTACCGGTCTTGGTCTTGCCATTACCCATAACCTGGTCAATTTGATGGGCGGAAGCATCGATGTCCAAAGTGAAGAAGGAAAAGGCAGCACGTTTACGATCGACCTTCCCTTCGGCATTTCCAAGGACTCTGCTAAACATTCGGAAAGCCTGCTTGAACTTCGTGCCCTTGTGATTGATGATGATAAAGATACGTGCGAACACGCCTGCGTCCTTCTGGATCAATTAGGACAAAAGACCGAATACGCATTAAGCGGCAAGGAAGGCATAGAAAAAATTAAGCAGGCCATGCAGGACAATGATCCGTTCGACATCTGCTTCCTGGATTGGAAGATGCCGGAAATGGACGGCGAAGCAACCGCCCGAGAAATTCGTAAGATCGTGGGACCTGAAACCCTCATCATCATTATCAGCGCTTACGACTGGTCTCCGATCGAAGGCCGAGCCAAAGAAATCGGTATTAATGGATTTATCGCCAAGCCCTTCTTCAGTTCTTCCTTCTATAACTCGTAAATTCTAAAATTGGGTATTCTAGGCACCCTGAGTAAATTTATTGAAAAACATAGAGTTATCGCTTGAAATAAGCGATTTTCTACGATATAATTTGGACATCTTGCCAAGATACAGTTATCATGACTTACCTGGCCTCTCGTAAACGTCCAAATTACCCAAACGTCATACGTTTTTATGCAATCACTCCGTTTTGGGATAAAGAAACAAAGACTCAAAAGCAGAAACAGGAATACTTAGGCTCTACAAACGGCGTCGATTACAACTTTCACGAACGAGCTCAAAATTTCGCTGATCTGTTTAAAGGTACCCCTCACGAGAGGGCCTATTGGAATTGGCGCGGACTTCAGCAGGCTAACGATAATAACGAAGCGGTCTATTCTGAAGAGGATGTCGTCAACTGCGAATGCCTTTGTGCCGGTATCGATCTAGTTTTAGGGACCGTCGCCTCACGCTTGAAGTTAAACGATTTCTTGGCTGATTGCTTTGGAACGGCTCTGGCCGATAAGATTCTTTCCTTAGCGTATTACTGCGCCAGTCAGGACTGTTCTCCTCTTTATAAAGCCTCAATATGGAGCCGGGAGCAAGTTCTTCCCTGTCGGGAAAGCCTGAGCGAATTTAATATTGCAGGCATCCTGAACACAATTCACCCAAATCAAATTCTTTCCTTCTTGTCCGGATGGGTTAAAACTGTTGAGCCTAAAGATAGGTATTCCTTGGATATAACTTCGGTTTCCAGCTATTCGACTAGAAATTATGACGTCATGTATGGCTATAACCGAGACAGGGAAAAGCTGCCTCAAATCAATCTTCTCATGATTGTCTCTCAGACTTCCAAGCTGCCGATTTGGTACGAACAGCTGCCGGGCGCCATTTCAGATCCGACAACGATTAAAGACACCGTCAAACTCCTTTCTCAAGCGGCTCATTCACCATTAAAAATAGTCGTAGATCGAGGTTTTGCCAGCTGGGAAAATATTTCTTGTCTAATGAAAAACAAGTTCAAATTTACGATGGGAATTCCTTTGAGCCGTTTCACGCGCTTCCGTGACATGGCCAAAGAAGCTTATAAGAACAACGAATTCTGTGACCCTCGGAGTACTCTGAACTTGTTCGATGCGCACGACTCTTATCAGACGCAGGCGACCACCCGTTCGGTCAGCATTGACGGTCATCGTGCTTATCTGCATCTCTATTACACGGACTACTGCAAGAATCATCAAGTAGAGGCTTTGATGAGCACCCTGAAGTCCTTAGAAAAGAAACTTTCTCTGGAGGAAAAAATAAAAGATCCGGCCCTTGAAGAATTGGCCCAGCTCTGTTTCGATGTGAAAAAGACACCGGTTCGAGGTGTGAGAGTTACACCTAAATTAGAACAAATCTCTGAGCTGAGGAATGTCGATGCGGGCTACTTCGCCATCCTCAGCACGCAGTTTAAAAATCCCAACGACGCATTGATCGCCTATAAACTTCGTGACGGAGTGGAAAAGAGATTTGATGACCTCAAGAATGATGCCGACTTGAAACGGCTGAGAATGCATTCTTGCCATACCCGGCAGTCGCGCCTATTTGTACAGTTTATCGCCGAAATTCTGAGGTGTTACTTACTTAACGAGATTCAGTCCAACGGTGAAATGCCAAAATATGTCAAAACCGTCACCGGCTTGCTTGATGAAGTGGCATCCATCAGAAGAGTTTCTATCGGGAACCATCGTAAATTTTATAAGCGTCCTACGAAGCATCAACTGCAAATCATGCAAGCTTTAGGAGTACGACTAAACCCTAATCAATGGCCCTCGCTCTCTGACTTGAAAGATACCCAAAGCTAGAATTTACGAAACAACGAAGTTGAAATTATTTCCGTTGGCGTCGGGAGACTTGGGGGGGGATATACGAGGACATTCGGAAGCTTCTTCCTCACGCAAAAATCATACGCTTCACGCACATCCCTAGAGTTTCGAACCTCACAGACCGAGAGCTTGAAACGATGCTACGGAACAGATCTCAATCTACTTCGATGCATGCCAAACTCACAAAGGGATTGGATCCATACAAAGAAATGATAAAAGCGAGCATCAATTTTACAAATGAAGAATTTGCAAAGATGCTTCCGCGAACTGCCACATGGTGTAAGACGCCTCAAACTAAGTCGAAGCCTCGTGCAAGCACTAATCCCGCTCCTGACTGTCTGAGTTTTAAAAATAATGTCCTGTATTTCAATGGCAACCCGATAGGTAAGGGCATCTTTCATGATGAACTTCCTTCCGAAGGAAGCGAAATAACAATTTCCGGTTTGTAAACCTCGCGAGCGCGAAGTCAGTAAAAACAGCGTTCTTTGTGAACTGCGAATGTCTACCGCAACTCACAAACTAATATAGGATGATTACTTCAGCTTCACGCTATAAAAATTGAAGTTAGCTTTAATCCTTTTTATTTTTTCTTTAAAACTACCAAATGCCTTTCGGTATCCAAGAAAGGAACCTTAAGCTCGATAACTTTTTCCACACAAACATTGGAAGGCAACTGTGTAATTTCTTCGGTTGGATACTTCCCTTTCATCGCCAGCCATCGACCATTTTCATCAATTAAGTGCTCAGTCAGCGTCACGAAGCTTGCTAAGGAAGAGAACGCTCTGCAACTTATTAAATTAAAAGGTTTTGTCGGATGAAAATTTTCAACCCTCTCATTAAAAGCATGGACATTTTGAAGCTTCAGCAGGATAACCGCTTGTCGGACGAAAGCTATCTTCTTATTAACCGTATCGATTAAATTAAAATCAAAATCCTTCAAGAAAATTGACAAAGGAATTGCCGGTAATCCGCCGCCGCACCCAACGTCTAAAGTTCTAGACCCAACTTCAGAGCCGTATAACTTGAAATAGGGGAGCAGAGTCAAAGAATCCAAGAGGTGCTTTCTAACCACATCATCTTCTTCTCGAATGGCTGTTAGGTTATAAACTTTATTCCATTTCAATAAAAGCTCCGAGAAAGAGATTAACTTGGAGATTTCGACTTCACCAGCTTTTATCCCAAGCGTTTCTAAACCTTGAATGAGTTCTTCGCGATTCTTTTCCATGTTCACTCCTTTTTCCCCCTATATCTTTTCAGGTAAACAAGAAGAATAGAGATCGCCGCGGGAGTGACACCTGAAATATTCAAAGCTTCCCCAAGTGTTCTTGGCTTAATCTTTTTCAATTTTTGTGTAATTTCAAACGATAGTCCTTTTGCAGAATCGTAATCAAAATCTTCTGGAATAACCGTCTCTATTTTTTCCAGATTCTTCTGAACTTCTGCCTTCTGCTTGTCTTCGTAGCCTGAGTATTTGACTTTTGTGGTTAGCGTTTCCGCTTCTTCATCCGAAAGATAGGGTGGCGGCAACAACGCTTCGCCATCTTTGCTCTTCAGAAGTTTTAATTTTTGATAATCCACTCCCGGCCGTTTCAGCATTACATAGAGCTGTGATTCCTTGGAGAGTTCCGCCCCGACAACTTCCTCCAAACTGTATTTGTCGAGTACTCCCGGATTTATCCAAATACCTTTAAGGCGTTCTGTTTCCTTGGCAATGCGCTCTCTTTTTTCTTGGAAGAAATTCCACCGCTCTTCAGATACCACGCCCAGCTTATAGCCGATCTCCGTGAGTCGTTCATCGGCGTTATCTTCCCTCAGACTCAGTCTATATTCTGCCCTCGAGGTAAACATACGGTACGGTTCGTTCACACCTTTAGTGATTAAATCGTTCACCATTACGCCGAGATATGCTTGATCTCTGCGAAGCAGGAAAGGCTCTTTATCTCTAATTTTTAAGACAGCATTGATACCAGCCATCAACCCTTGAGCTGCGGCCTCTTCATAGCCGGTAGTACCATTTACCTGGCCTGCCAAGAATAAATTATCAAACTCTTTACTTTCGAGGTTATCCTTTAAATGCGTTGGGTCATAGTAATCATACTCAATTGCATAGCCCGGTCTAATGATGTGTACATTCTCGAGCCCTTTAATGGAATGAATAAAGTTCACCTGTACGTCATAAGGCAAACTGGTTGAAATTCCATTTGGGTAATACTCATACGTATTTAAACCCTCAGGCTCCAAGAAGACATGGTGGGAGGTTTTAGATGCAAATTTGTGAATTTTGTCTTCGATAGAAGGACAGTAACGCGGACCGATCCCTTCAATAACACCCGTAAACAAGGGCGAACGGTCTAAACCTTTTCTAATGTAATCATGAGTCGATTCGTTCGTATCTGTTATCCAGCAGGGCACTTGCTGGGGATGTTCCTCAGGAGATCCCATGTAAGAGAAGACAGGCACCGGCTCTGAGTCTCCCAGTTGCTTCTCACACTTAGAAAAATCAATCGTTCTTCCGTCCAAGCGCGCGGGAGTTCCCGTCTTTAAACGCGCCTTAGGCAAACCTAATTCTGCTAGATTAATTCCCAAATTAACAGATGAAGGATCACCGGATCTTCCCGCAAAGTAAGAAGTTTGTCCGATAAAAACCTTACCGTTCAAAAAGGTTCCTGCACACAAAACAACTGCCTTGGCTTTTATCGAGATTCCGGATCGTAAATAGACACCTGCAACTTTTCCATTTTCCAAAAGCAGGGCATCGGCAGCTTCCTCAATCAAAGACAAATTTTCTATTGCTTCGATTCTAGTTCGCATCTGATATTTATACAGACGCCTGTCAATTTGTGCTCTCGTTGCACGAACTGCTGCACCTTTCGATGCATTTAAAACCCGAAATTGAATACCCGAAAAATCGGTTGCCTTTGCGATTAAACCATCTAACGCATCGACTTCTTTAACTAAATGGCTTTTTCCGATGCCCCCGATGGATGGATTACAAGATTGCTGTCCTAAATTATCTAAATTATGGGTCACCAAAAGCGTTTTAGCGTTCATTCTTGCGCAGGCGGCCGCTGCTTCAATACCGGCATTTCCTCCGCCAACAACAATTACTTCGTATTCATTCGGATAACAATAACTCATCTTTTTGTTCCACGTGAAACAGCTTACTTGCCAATACAAAAACCGCTAAAGATCTTTCCCAAAAGATCGTCAGAAGAAATCTTCCCTGTGATTTCTCCCAGCTCATCGGAAGCTCCTCTTAATTCTTCAGCAAATAACTCTAATTGGGGACTATTTGAGTTCAGATAAGAAGCGGCTCTCTTTAACGATTCTCTTACATTGAGCAAGTTATGGATATGGCGCTCACGAGCCATATAAATAGACTGGTTTTCAGAAAAACCAGCCAACTTCAAAAGTTCGGATTTCAATTCCTGCATCCCCTTTCCTGTCACAGCAGAGGTTTCGATAATCGTTCCACGTGAAACCTCTGTTGCATTCTTGTCGGGAGACGTAATAAGGTCGACTTTATTCAAAACAGTAATGATTGGAACATCTTTTCCTTTGATCATTTCTAGAGCAGCTTGCATAGAGTCCTTATTTCGATTTTGCTGATCTCTAATATCCCTAATTTCTAAAATAACGTCAGCCTTTGATATTTCCTGCTTGGTCCTTTCGATACCAATTTGTTCAATTCGATCCTCTGTTTCACGAATACCAGCCGTATCTACAAAATGGAAAGGAACTCCCGAAATAAGTAGGTCAGTTTGGATCTTGTCTCTAGTGGTACCGGCAATATCAGAAACAATGGCTATTTCTTCGCCTGCTAAATAGTTCAAAAGACTGGATTTTCCTACGTTCGTTTCGCCAACGAGTGCGACCCTGAGACCATCTCGCAAGATCTCGCCTTGACGCGCTGAATCAAGGACGTTCTCTAATCTAATCTGAATATCCTTTAATTTTTCTTGGCTCTGATATTCAGACAAGAAATCAATCTCCTCTTCAGGAAAATCTAAAATAGCTTCAACTTCAACTCGAAGATTAATTAATGCATCGTTTAATGCATTAACTTTATTGGAGAATTCTCCCGTTAAGGAACGAGATGCAGCTTTTGCCGCATTTCGGGAATTTGCTTCGATAAGATCTGCAACCGCTTCAGCCTGTACCAAGTCGATTTTTCCATTTAAGAAAGCACGTTCCGTGAACTCACCGGGAAGGGCCTGTCTTAAACCAAACTCTTTTCCAAGGACTAGTACTTCCTTGACGATCCAGTTAAGAAGAACTCTGCCGCCGTGAACTTGCAGTTCTAAGACAGATTCTCCTGTATAAGAAAAAGGCGCCTGGAAATATATAACAATGCCGGTATCCAATATTTGACCTTGAGTGTCACGAATTGGAAGCAATTCAGCGTAGCGAGGCTTGATTTCTTTTCCTGGGAACATCTTCTGGAAAAGAGCTTTGACATCATCTTCTTCGCCGGAGATTCTAACGATACCAACACCAGCGTTTCCGTTTCCGGTCGCTATTGCTATGATTGGTGAAGTTTTCACTAAAGACATTTAGATACCTAAGAATGAGTTTGAAGCAGAAAAACAACGAATTGTCCCGTCTCCTCGGAGCCGCAATCGCTGTCCTAATCGCACTCCCAATCGCTGCCTGGGCAGGCAGCTTCATCGGTGACTCCTACAGTGCCCGAGCAACGGCCTACATTTTAATCCTTGCATGGTCCGTGCTTGGTGCAGGAATACTTTGTTTCATTACCCGAAATTCGACCAAATCGGTGACACCTGTTTCCTTAATTCTTTGGGTTATCAGTGTGTGGGTTTGGCCAATTCTGCTTTTGGTTTATTGGCAAAAAAAAGTAAAGTAAAAAAATTTCGGGTCCGACTCAGAGAGAGAAGGACCCGATTTTTTTATTAGTTAGACTGCCGTTTTATTCTGTCTGCCTCTATTTGTTTGTTCACAACATATTGCTGAATGATCGACAAGATATTGTTCACAAGCCAGTAAAGAACTAAACCGGAGGCAAAGAAGATAAACATAATACCGAAGACGAACGGCATAATGGCCATCATTTTTGCCTGGACAGGATCAGGCGGGGTCGGGTTCAGTTTGAACTGAATGACCATCGTGATGATCATAAGAATCGGAAGAATGAACCAAGGATCGGGCGCTGCCAAGTCAGTAACCCAGAAGATCCAAGGAGCATCTCTCAGCTCAACTGAGGCCAGGAGCACCCAATACAAGGCCAAGAAAACAGGAAGCTGCAGGGCAATCGGGAGGCATCCGCCGACAGGATTGATCTTCTCAGTCTTGTACATCTCCATCATTGCCATGTTAAGACGCTGCTTGTCATCACCATATTTCTCTTTAAGCGCTTTCATACGCGGACCGAGATCTTTCATCTTGGCCATAGAACGGTAACCGGCCAAGGAGAGCGGATAGAGAATGGCTTTAACGATACAGGTCAGCAGAACGATAGCCCAGCCCCAGTTTCCGACAATTCCGTAGAGGAAGGAAAGAAGCCAATAAATCGGTTTGGCTAAGAAAGTAAGCCAGCCGTAATCCACAACTAAAGACAGTCCCGGAGCAATGGCATCCAGACGAGTCTGATCCTGAGGACCGGAGTAAAGCGTGGCTTCAATTGTCTTGGAGGAGTTAGGCGCAATCGTATCCATCTGCTGGATGCTGCCTACAGCATAGAGCTTTTCACCAACCGTATTCGTGTAGTTTTCACGCTCAACGCCCTGTGTCGGAACCCAAGCTGAGACGAAGTAGTGCTGAATCATAGCAATCCAGCCGTTATCCGCTTTTGCCTGAAAATCTTTATCACCGTCGGCTATGTCGGAGAAACTAACTTTCTGGAACTTATCTTTATCGGTGTAAACGGCAGCGCCGGTATAGGCGTTGATCATAGTGCTTTCGCCTTCAGGTTTTTCACCGTCACGGGTCAGCTGATAGTAAACAGAGGGCTTGATCTCAGATACTGTGTTGTTAACCACTTCATGAGAGACTTTAATGCCGTAATGACCGCGTTCGAACGTAAAGCTCTTAATGACCTTAACACCGCCAGATTCGCCTTCAAACTTAACGGTGAGATTATTCTGACCGTCAGCCATCCTAAGCGGGCCAGGGACTAATTTAAATTGAGTCTTATGTGTCGGGTACGGACCGCCGATTAAGCCGGTCTGCGCTAAATAAGTTCTCCCTTTTTGTTCGGTAAAAAGAACTACATCGGCAGGCGTTTCAGCCTTATTTCCGAGAATCATGCCGACAAGGCCTGTATCCGTCCAAGGAATGGTCTGCTTTTCTTTTCGAAGTTCAGAACCAATAATGACGGCACCCTCCGGATCAAAGGAAAGCTTTAGGAGGTCTGTTTCAACCTGAACCGGTTCAGCCTTCACTGCTGTTTTAGCTTCAGCAGGCAGAGAAGCTGTCTGCGACTGACTCGGAAGGGCTGCCTCATTCTTAGGTGCTTCCGTCGTTGCAACCTGCTGGGTTTCAGCCCCGAAGAAAGACGGGCGGCCGTTGTAGACTTCCCAACGGTCGTACAGCATAAAGGCGGAAAGACCGAAAAGAATCCATAGGAGGGCTCTTTGAATATCACTTCCCATGATTTGATTTCTCTAATTTAGATTGAAAAAAATACGCCTGAGATTCCCGATCCGAACAATCTCGGCACCAACAATTCCACTTGAATTTGTCAGGAACTTCGTCAATTCCGCTTCCCCCGAAGGGATTGCAGCGGAGGATCCGAAAAAACGTAAGCCAAACTCCTCGGATGGCACCGAATCTCTGTATGGATGTGTAGGAATATTGAGAACAGGTAGGAAGAAACCGACAGTTGTGGCCAACCCAAGGCGAAAAAAGAAACTGGTAACCCCTGATCATGAAAAGACAGAGATTTTTAATCATCTTTTTTTCCTTGATCAAGAACCTGAATTCTTGCCTCTAACTGGCTCAACAGTCGGTTCGCATCCTCCGATAATTCTTTTTTAAGAGAGTTTAGATGGGCGCCCTCAGCAGGCACCGGAACTTTCTTTTTTAAGCGGAGAACGAATGTTCGGCTTTGGAGTGCGGAAGGGGACTCTGCAAGATGAGTAAGAACCGAGTGCCTTATGGCTTCTCTCAAAATTCTTTTCACCAGATTTCGGTCTACTGAACGTTTAGAAAAATGTTTTCCGACCGTAAGACCGAATCTTGAGGAGACTTTTCCTTGGGTAAGGACTGCCTTCAACTCGAACCATTGTCCAGAAAGTCTAACGACCCCTTTCCCTCTTGCTTTTAAAACAGTCAAAAAATCTTCAGACTTTTTGATTTTTGCTTTTTGAGGAAAAGAATTAGCCCGGCCCCCTAACGCCATCGTTAATTTGAATAATCCTTAAGGATTAAAGAGCTAAAACGTGACGTCCTTTGCGACGACGAGCAGCAAGCACCTTACGGCCGCCGCGTGTGCGGCTGCGAACGAGGAAACCGTGTGTACGAGCACGTTTAACCTTAGAAGGCTGGTATGTACGTTTTGTTGCCATTTTTATTCCTTTTAAATCGGCCAGGCGAACGGCCGCAAAAACTAAAATTACTAATGCTTATAGGGGACTGATCCCCTAATTTGAGAAACCACATATTAGACTTCATTAGAACGTAACTTGTCAAATTAAAAGAAATTATTTTGTTACGGCTTTTTATGGAACCCCGGCTTTCGAGCTTTCTTCTTATCCATTAAGGGATCGATATTAAAAATTACGCAATCGGGGCTTAAGGCGTTTTAGACGGTGTTTAACGCCTTTTTATTTGTGCCTGCTGTACCCCTATTATCTTTATAGGAGATAGCGCCAAATAAGGTACAATGATCGTTTAGTTTGAAAATAGACTTAGAGTCGACAAGTTATTCTCGGAAACTTAAATGCGTGAAGTTTGGAAGTCGGTGTTAGCCTTTCTCAAGAATACGATTCCTGAAGAGGTCTTCGTTCCATGGTTTGGAAAAGTTGAATTCACTGAGGACAGCGAGCCTGACATTATTAATATTAGCGTACCCTCTGTCCCTCACAGCAAATTCATCAAAGCGCAGTATGAAAAAGAGATTGAAGCCAAAGCCTCTGAAATTTGCGGCCGTGAGATAAAACTTAAAATAACGGTCAAAGACCCTAACAAAGGCGCGATGATTTCCGAGCCTTTACCGGGAACGGCAGGTACGCTCCCTGAAGAGGCAAAAGCTCCGAAGTCCATTGATGAAATTGCGACTAAATGCGGCCTCCACTCCGGTCTGACCTTTGACACTTTTGTCATCGGAAACGCTAATCGCGTCGCAAGAAGTTCGGCAATGTTAGTTGCAGAATTCCCCGGCGAACGATGCAATCCTTTATTTATATACGGCGGTGTCGGCTTAGGAAAGACCCACTTGATGCACGCTGTCGGCCGAAAGATTCTTGAAGACAATCCCAATACCAATCTTTTGTGTATTTCAGCGAACCGCTTTATTAATGAAGTCGTTTCTCTGTCGGCGGGCGGACGTTATTCTGACGAAAAGATTCAAAAGTTTGACAATAAATACAGAAATCTCGATGCTCTTCTGATCGACGACGTCCAGTTTTTATGCAAACGCGGCGGGACGCAGCAGCGGCTCTTTAATATCTTTGAAGCGCTGCTTCCAAAAAATAAGCAGATCATTTTGACCTGCGATACCTACGCTCGCCAGTTATCTGACTTTGATGAGCGCTTAATTTCAAGATTCGGGGCCGGTTTATCCGTCTCTATTGAGCCGGCAGAATTTGAATTAAGAGCCGCAATTCTTTTACAGAAGGCCAAACAACAGGGGGTCAAACTTCCGTTAGAAGTTGCCTACCTTATTGCTACTCGCTTAAACACGAATATTAGAGAGCTCGAGGGAGCGCTTAATAGCGTGATTATGCGTGCGGAAGTCTTTAAAAAACCTATTACCGAAGAACTTGCAAAAGAAGCTCTGCAGGGAATTACGGGGACGGGACGTATCTCAATTGAAAATATTCAGCAGTCCACTGCTGAGCATTTCAATATCAAAATCGCAGATATGCACTCAAAGAGAAGAGTGGCAAATGTCGCATACGCGCGTCAAATAGCAATGTATCTCGCAAAGGAACTGACCCAAAAGAGCCTTATTGAGATCGGATATGCGTTCGGCGGAAGAGACCACGCTACCGTTCTATACGCCGTTAAGAAAATCACAAAAGAACGTGCCCAGAGCCAAGAGCTGAATCACACTCTTCATTTGATTGAACAAGATTTAAAAAACTGGAACTAACGGAGATCGATAATGGATGAAACTAAGTTAGAAAACGGACCTGCTTCCGCGAATGAAGACATGGATAAGACAGCCGGAACCTCTGTATTCATTAACTCCAAAAAAGAAAATATCTTTAAGCCTATTCAGGCTGTGAGCGGTGTCGTACAAAGAAAACAGCCTTTGCCGGTCCTTTCGAACATCCTGTTCGTTCAAAAAGGAAAGCAGGTGACGTTAGTTGCGAACGACCTCGATCTCCAAATTTTGACCGTTGCAGACATAGGTGAAGAAAATTCTGAGATGTCTACAACCATTTCCGCCAGAAAACTGACGGATATTCTGGCAACGCTTCCCGACACCAATCCTCTTTCCTTTTCAAAGAAAGGTGATCACGTCGTCTTGAGTTCCGGCAAGAGTAAGTTCGAGCTTCAAACAATCAGCGCAGAAGAATTCCCTGTCATCACTGAAGTAGATTTGGAACATGCCTTCACGATGAGCTGCCTTCGTTTCAAATATCTTTTAAACATGGTCTCCTTCGCCTGCGCAGTTAATAATGTTCGCTACTTCTTAAACGGCGTCTATATCTGTGCTGAAAACAACAAAGTGAGAGGTGTTGCAACCGACGGTCACAGACTTGCTCTTTGTGATGTTGAAGCCGAAAAAACGGCTGATAAGAAACTTGATGCCATTTTGCCGAGAAAGACGGTTAAAGAATTAGTCCGTCTGATTCCGGATTCTCAAGACCCCATTGAGGTCTACATTTCCGAACGCCAGATTAAATTTAAGTTCGTCGGAATCGAAATTTTATCCAAGCTTGTTGAAGGCCGTTACCCGGATTATCAGCGAGTCATTCCCGAGCACAATGAAAAAGAATTCAGAGTCGGACGTCAAGAATTACTGAGCTCCCTGCAGCGTGTTGCAACTTTAACAGCCGACAAACTTATGGGAGTTCGCTGGAACCTTACGCCGGGTCACCTTAATGTCGCTGCCAACAACGCTGACATGGAGGAAGCTGAAGACGAAATCTCCGTTGAATACAGTGGTTCTCCGATTGAAATCGGTTTTAATGTTGCCTATCTCATCGAAGTTTTGAATGTATTGAAGAACGACTCAGTCAGAATTTCCTTAGGCGAACAGAAAAATCCGGCTTTAATCAGAATGCCGGATAACGACAACTTCAAGTTTGTCGTCATGCCCATGAAAATTTAACTTTGAAATTCACGGTCAGAATATTAGGTAAGCCAAATAATGAGTGAAATGCAAGACAAGAATTACTCTGCCGAGGAAAGCTACGGAGAGGACGCAATTCAGGTATTAGAAGGTCTGGAGGCTGTTCGCAAGCGTCCCGGCATGTACATCGGCGATACGTCTGACGGAACAGGACTTCATCACCTTGTCTTTGAGGTCGTTGATAATTCTATCGATGAAGCCTTGGCCGGCTATGCTGATCACATCAACGTCACCATCAATCGCGATGAATCCATCACCGTCGTTGATAACGGACGTGGTATTCCGACCGATGTAAAGATGAGCGATAAGCACGAACCAAAGAGAAGTGCTGCTGAAATCGCTCTTACCGAACTTCATGCCGGCGGAAAATTTAACCAAAACAGTTATAAGGTTTCCGGCGGTCTGCACGGTGTCGGTGTTTCTTGCGTTAACGCACTTTCCTCGTGGTTAAAACTTACTGTCCGCAGAGAGGGAGTTGAACACTATTTAAACTTCAAAAAGGGCGTTCTTCAAGACAGACTTATTGAAAAAGTTCAAACACCAAACGGCCCGGTCGAAATCTCTCCGATGCATGTCAGCGGAGCTACTGATCGACGCGGTACTGAAGTTCAATTTTTACCGGACGCGGAAATTTTCGGCACGGTGGACTTCCACTACGAAGTTCTTTCCTCCCGCCTCAGAGAGCTTTCTTTCCTGAACAATGGTGTCAAAATCCATTTGGCTGACTTAAGAAAAGGAAAGGATGAAGTATTCCAATTCGCCGGCGGTGTGAGCGGGTTTGTCGATTTTATTAACAGAGACAAAACAAAGATCCATGACAACTGTTTTTATACCAATAAGACAGTTACGGTGAATCCGGAGGAAAATATCAACGTCGAAGTCGCTATGCAGTGGACCGACGGGTATACAGAGAATTTCTTAGCCTACACAAACAATATTCCTCAAAAGGACGGCGGAACGCATGTCAACGGTTTAAGAAGTGCGATGACAGCTGTCATCAAACGTTATATTGAGGAATCGGAATTCGCTAAAAAAGAGAAGATTGACCTGACGGGTGAAGATATCCGAGAAGGGTTGACTTGCGTCTTATCGCTGAAAATGCCTGAGCCGAAATTCAGCTCTCAGACTAAAGACAAGTTAGTCTCCTCAGAAGCCCGTCCCGCGGTAGAGCAGGTAGTCAGAACCGCCTTGGAAAGCTACCTCCAGGAAAATCCTAAAGACGCAAGAATCATCTGCGAAAAGATCATGGACGCTGCCCGCGCCAGAGAAGCAGCGCGAAAAGCCAGAGAAACAACACGAAGAAAAGGTTTACTCGGCTCGGCAGGCCTCCCTGGTAAATTAGCTGATTGTTCAGAAAGAGACCGCTCTCTCTGCGAAGTCTTCCTCGTGGAGGGTGACTCCGCCGGCGGATCTGCAAAACAAGGTCGTGACCGTTCTTTCCAAGCGATCTTGCCTTTGCGAGGCAAAGTTCTTAACGTTGAAAAGGCCCGCATCGAGAAACTGATTTCGAGTGAGCAGATTGCAACCTTAATCGCCGCCTTGGGCACGAGTATCGGAGACGAATTTGATCTGGACAAGCTGCGTTATGACCGTGTCATTATCATGACGGATGCCGACGTGGACGGTGCTCACATTCGTACCTTGCTGCTGACGCTTTTCTACCGCCAAATGCCGAAACTGATCGAAGGAGGGCATGTATTTATTGCTCAGCCGCCGCTCTACAAAGTTGAATACGGTCAGAAAACAAAATACATCAAAGACGATAAAGAACTGTATACGTTCCTCGTAGACCAAGGTATTACGGGAACGAACCTTTATGTTTCCAAAGAAGCTTTCGAAAACAAACAAGGGATTTCCGGCGAGAAACTGAAGGAATATTTCTTAGCCTATAGCGACGCCCAGAATATTATTTCCAAGTTTTCTCGTTTTGTTGATTCCAGTGTTCTCACTGCTATTGCCTCCGGCGCAACGATTGACTTATCGTCGGATAAGGCAGCTGCCGATTCTATCGAGAACTTAGTTTCAAAAATAACGGATCCGGCCATTTCCCTCGGATATGCGCTGGAAGAAAACGTACCGACGATTATTATCAAACGCACTCATTTCGGAAACATCATTGAAAGCAGGATTACACCGGCTTTCATTGAAACTCCGGATTATCTGACTTTGACGGCCGCATCGGTCACCTTTAAGCATCTTTTGCACGAAGGGGCCTGCTTGGTACGAACAACGAACAACAAAGAAACTATTCAGCCAATCTCGAACTTCAGTGAGGCCATTGCCTTCATTCTGAAGATCGGCAAGGCAGGTGTTAAAAAGATGCAGCGTTACAAAGGGCTTGGTGAGATGAAGGCTGAAGAGCTGGAAGAAACCACCATGGATCCCACTAAACGCAGCCTTCTCAAGGTGAGAATTGAAGACGCTATCGCAGCCGATCAAGTCTTTACAAAATTAATGGGAGATGAGGTTGAACCGAGAAGAAGGTTTATTGAGGATAACGCCTTGCTGGCAGGAAACATCGATACCTAATTACCGTTAACCATCTACAAAAGGTCGGCGATCGCTGGCCTTTTCTTTTTAATTTGAATAATTAAAGTTGACTTTAACTGTTATAGCTAATCGAGCTATTGAATTTAAACTTTAATTTAATAGACTGTCTTTCTATTTTTTCTATCTTTTCTTCTGTGCTTCGGTTCTAGCCAGTTGAATAGCCTACTCTTTTGCCGGCAACGTCCTCTTCTTCTCTGAACAATAAGATTTCAATTTCAGCTTTTTGTCCGACCGTTCCCCACTTCTTTCATGAAGAAGTTGTGAATAACTTCAGATCTTTGTTGTGGATAAAAAATGGAGACCCT